>Ga0325400_1006393_pt1 | contig 11196 bp, 7 predicted proteins | sample PopdelMetagenome_2_FD_205662 | JGI IMG/M metagenome (GOLD analysis project Ga0325400, IMG submission 205662) | Populus deltoides microbial communities from Bellville, Georgia, United States - Xylem-PdKOR-R1 | ecosystem: Host-associated > Plants > Phyllosphere > Stem > Wood/Secondary xylem...
CCGGCATGGCCGGCGAAGGGTGAGGGCGACCCCGCCCCGCCTCATGCCACGGACATCCATGCCCGACCTCAAGACCATCCTCGCCGCGCCCCGCCCGCTGACCCTGTCGGGGGTGCCGACCGGGTTCCAGCCGGTGCTCCTCGCCGACCTCGCGCGCGCCGCTCCCGGTCGCGTGCTGTTCGTGGCCGCCGACGACGTGGCGATGCGCGCGGTGGCCGCTACCGCCACCTATTTCGCCCCCGACCTGCAGGTCGTGCAGATGCCCGCCTGGGACTGCCTACCCTACGACCGTGCGTCGCCGACGCTGCGCGGGATGGCGGAGCGGATCGCCGCCCTCCACTGGCTCCAGGGCAAGGACGCCGGCAGCAGGAGCGGCCCCCGCCTCCTCGTCACCACCGTCAACGCGATGACCCAGCGGGTGCTGACGCCGTTCCGCATCCGGCAGTTGGTCGCACGCCTCGCCCCCGGCGAGCGGATCGGGCGCGACAAGCTGGGCACGCTGCTCCAGGCGAACGGCTATGTCCGCACCGAGTCGGTCCACGACCAGGGCGAATATGCCGTCCGCGGCGGCCTCGTCGACCTGTTCCCGTCCGGCGAGGAACAGGCCCTCCGCCTCGACTTCTTCGGCGACGAGATCGAATCGGTGCGCACCTTCGACCCCGCCGACCAGCGCACCACCGGGCGGCTCGACGGCTTCACCCTGCTACCCGCGTCGGAGGCGCTGCTCGACGAGGAGTCGGTGAAGCGTTTCCGCACCCGTTACCGCGAGACGTTCGGTGCCACCGCGACCGGCGACCCGCTGTACCAGGCGGTCAGCGAGGGGCGTCGGCTCGCTGGCATGGAACATTGGCTGCCCTTGTTCGAGGAAAGGCTGGCGACCGTCTTCGACCACCTGTCCGCCGACGACGTGATCGTCCGCGACGCCGGCACCCCCGCCGCGGTCGACGGCCGGATGGAGGCGGTCGCCGACTATTACGAGAACCGCAAGCGTGCCGAGGCGGCGCAACCGGGCAGCTATCGCGCGCTGCCCGCCAAGCTCCTCTATCTCGACGGCGAGGAGTGGAAGACGGCGGTCGAGGAGCATCCCGCCCACCTGACCACCCCGTTCCACGAACCCGCATCGAAAACCGTGCTCGACTTCGAGGTCGACGGCCCGCGCGACTTCGCGCCCGAGCGCGCGGCGCACGCCAACATCTACGAAGCGGTGGCGGATCACGTGGAGGCGCTGAGGAAGCAGGGCCGCAAGCCCGTCCTCGCCAGCTACTCGGCGGGCGCGCGCGAGCGGTTGGGCAATCTCCTCAAGGACCACGGCCTCAAGGGCGCGGTCCACGCGGACACCTGGCAGGAGGCGCTGGGCGTCGCGGACACCGGCAAGAGCTTCGGCGTCGCGCTGACCGTGCTGCCGCTCGACCACGGCTTCACCGCGCCGGGCATCGCGGTGCTGACCGAGCAGGACATGCTCGGCGACCGGCTGATCCGCCGCGCCAAGCGCAAGAAGTCCGCCGACGCCTTCCTCGCCGAGCTCGCGACGCTCTCCCCTGGCGACCTCGTCGTCCACTCCGACCACGGCATCGGGCGGTACGAGGGGCTGACCTCGGTGCCGGTCGGCAAGAGCCCGCACGACTGCGTCGCGGTCGAGTACGCCGGCGGGTCGCGGCTCTACGTGCCCGTCGAGAACCTGGAGGTGCTGTCCCGCTACGGCTCGGGCGAGGATGGTGCCGCGCTCGACCGGCTCGGCGGCGAGGCGTGGCAGCGGCGCAAGGCCAAGATGAAGGAGCGGATCCGCGAGATCGCGGGCGAGCTGATCGCCACCGCCGCCGCCCGCGCGCTACGACCGGGCGAGCTGGCCGAGCCCGACGCGGCCGGCTACCCCGCCTTCGTCGACCGCTTCCCCTATCAGGAGACCGACGACCAGGACCGCGCGATCGACGACGTCATCGGCGACCTCGGCGAAGGCAAGCCGATGGACCGGCTGATCGTCGGCGACGTCGGCTTCGGCAAGACCGAGGTGGCGCTGCGCGGCGCGTTCGTCGCGGCGATGGCGGGGATGCAGGTGGCCGTCGTGTGCCCGACGACCCTCCTCGCGCGCCAGCACTACAACAACTTCAAGGCCAGGTTCGAGGGGTTCCCGATCGAGATCGGCCGCCTCAGCCGCCTCGTCACCGCCGCCGAGGCGAAGAAGACCCGCGACGACCTCGCCGACGGCAAGATCGACGTGGTGGTCGGCACCCACGCCATCCTCGCCAAGAGCGTCGACTTCAAGCGGCTCGGCCTCGTCGTGGTGGACGAGGAGCAGCGCTTCGGGGTGACCCACAAGGAGCGGCTGAAGGCGCTGAAGGCCGACGTCCACATGCTGACGCTGACCGCGACGCCGATCCCGCGCACGCTCCAGATGGCGATGAGCGGCCTGCGCGAGCTGTCGGTGATCCAGACGCCTCCCGTCGACCGCCTCGCGGTACGCACCTACGTCATGCCGTGGGACCCCGTCGTGCTGCGCGAGGCGCTGCTGCGCGAGCATTACCGCGGCGGGCAGAGCTTCATCGTCACCCCCAAGATCGCCGACCTGCCCGACTTGGAGGAGTTCCTGAGGAAGGAAGTGCCCGAGATCCGCTACGTCGTCGCCCACGGTCAGATGGCGCCGAGCGAGGTCGAGGAGCGGATGAGCGCCTTCTACGACAGGAAGTTCGAGGTGCTGGTCTCGACCACCATCGTTGAATCGGGCCTCGACATCCCCAGCGCCAACACCATGATCGTCCATCGCGCCGACCGCTTCGGCCTTGCCCAGCTCTACCAGCTGCGCGGCCGCGTGGGTCGGTCAAAGACCCGCGCCTATTGCTACCTCGTCACCCCGCCCGAGCGGCAGATGACCGAGGCGGCGACCAAGCGGCTGAAGGTGCTGTCCGACCTCGACACGCTGGGCGCGGGGTTCCAGCTCGCCAGCCACGACCTCGACATCCGCGGCGCGGGCAACCTCCTCGGCGACGAGCAGTCGGGGCACATCAAGGAAGTCGGGTACGAGCTCTACCAGTCGATGCTGGAGGAGGCGATCATGGACGCCAAGGCCGGCGGTCTCGCCGAGCGGCCGCGCGACTTCAGCCCCCAGATCAGCGTCGACGCGCCGATCCTGATCCCCGACGACTACGTCCCCGACCTCGACCTGCGCATGGGCCTCTACCGCCGCCTCAACGAGCTGGAGAAGGCACGCGACGTCGAGGCGTTCGCGGCGGAGATGATCGACCGGTTCGGCAAGCTGCCCGACGCGACCGAGAACCTGATCTCGGTCATCCAGATCAAGCTCAACGCCAAGGCGGCATGCGTGTCGAAGATCGATGTCGGGCCCAAGGGGGTGGTTGTCGCCTTTCACGACGACAAGCCGCCCAACGTCGACGGGCTCATCGCCTATGTCGACCGGCTGAAGGGGCAGGCACGGCTGCGGCCCGACAAGCGGCTGATCCTCGACCGCGCTTGGCCGGATGCCAAGACGCGGCTGCACGGCGCGCTGCAGCTGTCCAAGGGGTTGGCCAAGGCGATGGGGTGACGGGCACTTAGCCCCACCCCCGCGCGTGCTGAGGAGAGGCTGAACTCGTCGAAGCCTCGTCTCGAAGCGCCGGTCCTTCGCGACGCCGCTTCGACTTCGCTCAGCGACTCCTCAAGACGAACGGGAGGGGGAGCGGATCACGCGCTGTGGTCCGCCACGATCTTCCACCCGCTCGCCTGCCGTGCGAACACCAGCGTCGTCAGTCCCGTCTCCGCCTTTCCCTTCGCCGGCGTCAGCGTCCAGCGGGCGGTCAGCACCGCGTGGTCGGGGCCGAGCCCGCGATAGCTTAGCTTCTCGAAACTGAGCCGCCCGCGGCTGTTCGCGCCGCCGATGAAGCTGGCGGCATAGTTGGCCGCGATCTGCGTGCGTCCGCGTGCGACGCGGCCCGACCGGGTGACGAAGGTCGCGTCGTCGGCATAGACGCTCATGAAACGCTCCAGCGATCCCACGTTCCAGCCCGCCGCGCTCGCCCAGAGCGCCGCCATCAACGCGGCCTCGTCGTTCACGGGGGCGACCACCGTTGCCGAGGCCGCAACAACCATTCCCAGCATGCGTTCCACTCCGTGACGATGACAAATACTACCTCCGCATCCGCGCCCTTGCCCAGCCCCGCCCTACGGCCTAGCCCTGCGGCGATGCCGAACAGCGCCCCCGACCGGCTGATCGATGCGCACGGCCGCGCGATCAGCTACCTGCGCATCTCGGTCACCGACCGGTGCGACCTGCGCTGCCGCTACTGCATGGCGGAGGCGATGACCTTTCTGCCGCGCGCCGCCCTCCTCCAGCTGGAGGAGATCGCGATCATCGCCGAGCGGTTCATCGCCCGCGGGGTGACCAAGATCCGCCTTTCGGGCGGCGAGCCGCTGGTCCGCCGCGACGTCGGCGAACTGGTGCGGCGGCTGGGGAGCCATGTCGGGCACGGCCTCGACGAGCTGACCATGACCACCAACGGCACCCGCCTCGCCGAGCACGCGGCCGCGCTCCGCGGCGCGGGGGTGGAACGCATCAACGTCAGCCTGGATACTCGCGATCCCACGCTGTTTCGCCACATCACCCGCCATGGCGACGTGGCGCAGGTACTCGGCGGCATCGACGCCGCCAAGGCGGCGGGGCTGAGGGTCAAGGTCAATACCGTCGCGCTTGCCGGTTGGAACGAGACCGAGCTGCACGATCTCCTCGCCTGGGCGTGCGACGAGGGCCACGACCTTTCGTTGATCGAAACCATGCCGCTGGGGTCGATCGACGAGGATCGCGTCGACCGCTTCGTGCCCCTGACCCGCGTGTTCGAGGCGCTGTCGTCCCGCTTTCCGCTGGTCCGCGATGCCCGGCGCACGGGTGGGCCCGCACGCTACTGGCGGGTAGAAGGGACGGATACCCGCCTCGGCCTCATCTCCCCTCTCACCGCAAATTTCTGTGACGGGTGCAACCGGGTGCGGCTGACCACCGAGGGCAAGCTCTACCTGTGCCTCGGCCATGACGATCAGGTCGATCTGAAAGCGGCACTGCGCCGCGACGGGGTTGCCGGGCTCGATGCGGCGATCGATCGCGGACTGGGCATGAAGCCCGCGCGCCACGACTTCCGCCTCGACGCCGGTCCCGCCGTGGCGCGCCACATGAGCGTCACCGGCGGATGAGCTTCGCCCGCCGCGCGCTGGTGGCGTCGCCCACCGCTCCGGCGCAGGAAGCGGCACGCGCGCTGGCGGACGCGGCCGACTGGGTCCCGCTGAACGAGGCCGAGCTGGTGATCGCGCTGGGCGGAGACGGCTTCATGCTTCAGACCCTTCACGCCATGCTGGCACGGCGTGGCAGCCCCGTGCCGGTGTTCGGGATGAACCTCGGCACGGTGGGGTTCCTCATGAACGAGTGGCGTCCGCACGGGCTCGACGACCGGCTCGCGAAGGCCAAGCCGTTCCGGGTCACCCCGCTCCAGGCGACGATCACCGGCATGGACGGGCGCAGCCACCAGCGGCCCGCGATCAACGAGGTATCGCTGCTGCGCGAGACGCGGCAAACCGCCAAGCTGCGCGTGTCGGTCAACGACCGGGTGGTCATGCCCGAACTCGCCTGCGACGGCATCCTGGTCGCGACCCCCGCCGGTTCGACCGCGTACAACCTGTCCGCGCAGGGCCCGATCCTGCCGCTCGGGGCGGGGTTGCTGGCGCTCACCCCGATCAGCCCGTTCCGCCCGCGCCGCTGGCGCGGCGCGATCCTGCCGGACAAGGCGCGCATCCGGCTGGAGGCGCTCAATCCGGCCAAGCGCCCGGTGTCGGCGGTGGCGGATCAGTTCGAGGTCCGCGACGTCGCGTCGGTGGAGGTGTGCATCGACCGCGCGCGCGAGCTGACGCTGCTGTTCGATCCCGAACATGCGCTGGACGACCGCATCACCATGGAACAGTTCATCGCGTAGGGCAGCCTGCGGGGCCTGGCCGCAGGACCCGCCCGAGCGCGGCCGGCGTAGCGCAGCCACGTCCGACGACGCGGCTTCGCCGCGGCGCCAATCCTGAATGCGCACCTCTTGACCACCCGCATTTCGGGGCTTGCATCCGCATCGCCCGCCTTTATAGACCCCTCGCACAGCAAGGCACCTTTCCCTGATAGCTCAGCGGTAGAGTAGGTGACTGTTAATCACTTGGTCGTTGGTTCGAATCCAACTCAGGGAGCCAGCTGTACCCCGGGACGTTCGGTCGCCATGCGCCAGTCCTCCACCATCATTGCCCTCGACACGAGCGGAGCGGGCCTGGTCGACGTCACACGCCCCGTCGCCGGCTGGATTTCGTCGCAGGGGATGGCCGAAGGGCTGCTCACCGTCTTCTGCCGGCACACTTCGGCATCGCTGCTGATCCAGGAGAATGCGGCGCCGGCAGTACGCCGCGATCTGCAGGCCTATTTCGCCCGGCTCGCGCCCGAGAGCGACGTCTATGAGCATGACGACGAAGGGCCCGACGACATGCCCGCCCACCTACGCACCGCGCTGACCGCCGTTTCGCTGTCGATTCCGGTGGCGCACGGCGCCATGCTGCTGGGCACCTGGCAGGGCCTCTACCTGTTTGAGCATCGCAACCGGCCGCATCGGCGCGAGATCGCCTTGCATCTGCTTGGAAACTGAACGAATTATTGCCGGGGAGCGAATCCGTTCATCGCCCGTTCCACATCTCACAGCTATTCGGAGGCGGTTCGCCGCAAGGGCTGCGAACGGAGAAGAGGACATGTCGATGCTCTTTGGCCGAAAGGCAGTGCTCGCCGCGGTGGCGACGGGCGCTTTGTTGGTCTCGGGCTGCGCCACCGAGACGACCTACCGTCCCGCGACCGGGCAAGGTTTTCAGCGCACCGGCTACAGCGATCGCCAGATCGAGCCCAACCGCTTCCTGGTGAGCTTCGCGGGCAACAGCGTCACCGACCGCGACACGGTCGAACGCTACCTGTTCTTCCGCGCGGCGGAACTGACGCTGCAGCGCGGGTTCGATTATTTCGTGATGGCCGACCGGGACACCAACCTCCAGTCGCGCACCTATTCGACCGGCTTCGGCAGCGGCTTCGGCTATGGCGGATTCGGCGGCTATTGGGGTCCGTCGTGGCGCTATGCCGGCCGCGGGTTCGGCTGGCGCACCTGGGATCCGTGGTTCGGCGGCGGGTTCGGGCCGTGGGGCAACGACTTCGACGTCCGCACCATCGATCGCTACGAGGCAACCGCCGAGATCGTGATGCGCCGCGGTGCCATCCCGGGCGATAACATCCGCGCCTTTGATGCGCGCCGCGTGGTCGAGAGTATCGGGCCTAGCGTGGTGCTGCCGGGACAGGATCGCGGTCGCCGCTGATCACGCTGGACCGACGGCAAAAAGGGCCGGGCTCCCGATGGGGAGCCCGGCCCTTTCTTTATCTCGTCATCCCGGCGCAGTCCGGGATCCATGTCTCGACCGGCTAGCCCGTCGGTGCGCCAGGGACCCCCGCCTTCGTTGGAGTCATGTGGGCAGTGTCACACCGCCCCGTGGCATTGCTTGTACTTCCGTCCCGACCCGCACGGACACGGCGCGTTGCGGCTGACCAAACCCTCCCAGCTCGCCGGATCGTCGCCGATGTCGGCTGCCTGCGGCTGTGGGATCGAGAGCGGCGGCAGCTGCGTTTGGATCAGCCCGCGGGTACCCGCGTCGATGTCGCGGGTGTCGTCCTCGCCGGTGAACGGGTCGAAGTGGCTGGTGATGAAGTCGGGCAGTTCGGGCAGCGGCGGCGGCTCCTGCATCCGGAACTGCGCCTGCGCGATGGTCCGGGTCACGTCCTCGCGGATGTTGCCCAGCATACGCTGGAACAGCGCGAAAGCCTCCTGCTTGTACTCGTTGATCGGCGTCTTCTGGGCGTATGCGCGCAGGTGGACGACCTGGCGTAGGGCGTCCAGCGTCGACAGATGCTCCTTCCAATGATGGTCCAGATTCTGGAGCAGGATCGACTTCTCGACCTGCGCCCAGGTATCCGGTTCCAACTCCGCCGCCTTGGCGGCGACCATCGCGTCGGCCTCCCCGCGCACCCGCTCCTCGACGATCTCCGGGTCGATCGCCTCCTCGTCCAGCCACGCGTCAATCGCGGGTTCCAGCCCGAGCACGTCCTTGAGCTGCGCCTTCATCCCCGCGACGTCCCACTGCTCGGGATAGGAGTTCGGCGGACACGCTTCGCCGACCACGGCGTTGACCGTCTCAGCGCGCATGTCGCTGACCACGTCGCCGACCGTCTCGGCGTCCATGATGTCCGAGCGCTGCTCGTAGATGACCTTGCGCTGGTCGTTCATCACGTCATCATATTCGACGACCTGCTTGCGGATGTCGTAGTTGCGCGCCTCGACCTTCTTCTGCGCGGTTTCGATCGCCTTGGTCAGCCACTTGGATCCGATCGCCTCCCCGTCCTCGATGTTCGACCGCATCATCCGCGCGAACAGCGTGTCCGGGCCGAAGATGCGCAGTAGGTCGTCGTCCAGGCTGAGGTAGAAGCGCGACAGCCCCGGATCGCCCTGTCGCCCCGAGCGGCCGCGCAGCTGATTGTCGATCCGCCGCGATTCATGCCGCTCGGTGCCGAGCACGAACAGCCCGCCGGCGTCGAGCACCGCCCGCTTCTCGTCGGCGATCTCCTGCCGGATGCGCTCTATCGCCTCGTCCCGGGCGGGGCCGTGCTCCAGCCCGGCGAGCTCGTCGTCGACCCGGAATTCCAGATTGCCGCCGAGCTGGATGTCCGTCCCGCGCCCGGCCATGTTGGTCGCGATCGTCACCGCCCCCAGGCGGCCCGCCTGGGCGACGATGTGCGCCTCCATCTCGTGATGGCGGGCGTTGAGGACCGAGTGATCGACCCCTTCCTGGTTGAGGAACTCGCTCAGCAGCTCCGACTTCTCGATCGACACGGTGCCGACCAGCACGGGCTGCCCCTTGGTGGCATGCTCACGGATGCGCTTGGCGATCGCCCGGAACTTGTCCTGCGTGTCCTTGTAGAACTCGTCCTCCTCGTCGACCCGGGCGACCTGCTTGTTGGTCGGAATGGTGACGACGTTGATCTTGTAGATATCGTAGAACTCGGCCGCCTCGGTCGCGGCGGTGCCGGTCATGCCGCCGATCTTGGGATACATGCGGAAATAGTTCTGGAAGGTGATGGAGGCGAGCGTCTGGTTCTCCGGCTCGATCTGCACGCCTTCCTTCGCCTCCACCGCTTGGTGGAGCCCGTCCGACCAGCGCCGGCCGTCCATCATCCGGCCGGTGAACTCGTCGATGATGATGACCTTGCCGTCCTTGACGATATAGTCGGTATCGGCCTTGAACATCATGTTCGCGCGCAACGACTGATTGACGTGGTGGACGACCTGCGTGTTCTCGAAATCGTAGAGGTTGACGCCCTGGAGTTGTCCCGCCGCCTCCAGCATGCGCTCTATCTTCTCCGTCCCGTCCTCGGTCAGGATGACCGTCTTCTGCTTCTCGTCCTTCTCGTAATCCTCAGGCGCGAGCTGCTTCACGATCGCGTCGACCGAGATGTACAGCTCCGACTTGTCGTCGGTCGGGCCGGAAATGATGAGCGGGGTGCGCGCCTCGTCGATCAGGATCGAATCGACTTCGTCGACCACCGCGAAGTTGAAGGGCCGCTGGACCATCGAACTGCGCTCATACTTCATGTTGTCGCGCAGGTAGTCGAAGCCGAACTCGTTGTTGGTGCCGTAGGTGATGTCGGCATTGTACGCGTCGCGGCGCTGCTGGTCGGACAGGTTGGGCACGATGACGCCCACCGTCAGTCCGAGGAAGCGGTGCACCTGACCCATCCACTCGGCATCGCGGCTGGCGAGATAGTCGTTGACGGTGACGACGTGGACGCCCTCGCCCGGCAGGGCGTTCAGGTAGGAGGCGAGCGTCGCCACCAGCGTCTTGCCCTCGCCGGTTCGCATCTCCGCGATCTCGCCGCGGTGTAGGACGATGCCGCCGACCATCTGGACGTCGTAGTGGCGCTGGCCGAGCACGCGGCGCGCTGCCTCGCGGACGGTGGCGAACGCCTCCGGCAACAGCGCATCGAGCTTTTCCCCTTTGGCGAGCCGCTCGCGGAACCGCTCGGTCTGGCGGGCGAGTTCGGCATCGTCCATCGCCTGGAGCGTCGGCTCGAACGCGGCGATCTTGGCGAGAATGGGATTGAGCGACTTGACGTAGCGGTCGTTGGACGACCCGAAGAGCGACTTGGCGATGCCACCGAACATGGACAAATTCCTGCGAGAATGGGGCGCGCAGGCAAGAACCCGCGGCGCGTCATGAATGCTGAGATGGGGGGGCGCCGCGCGGGGAGAAGGCGGGCGGGATGAGAATGCGCGGCGCTATTCGCGCCGGCGACCCGCGAAGATCGGCTCGGCCGGGCGGAGTCGCCACGCAGCGAGAGCGGCGACCGCCACCTCCATCACCGTCGGCAACGCCGGTTGGGGTCGGGAGGCGACCGCGCGTCGCCCGACCGCAACCGCGCAGCCGGCAACCGTCGCGCAGACCGCCTGCGGTGTCCGGCCATCACGCACGGCCTGCCCCACGCCGCTGAACGCGGACAGGAGGGCGGACAGGATGAGCAGCAGGTTCACGGCGCGTCACATAGGCAGATAGGGCGGCGACCGCCAAGCGAAAGCGTCAACCTTCCAGCCGCCAGGCCACGTCGAGGCTCGGGAACGTCGCGCGGACCGGCGTGCCGTCGCGCGCCAGCGCCGGCGTGAAGCGGCCCCTGCGGACCGCTAGACGGCAGGTTGTTTCGTCGAACGCGCGGCTGCCGCTGCTCGCCCTCACCTCGCACGCGCTGGGATAACCGTCGAACTCGACCAGCAGCTTGACGCTGACCCGGCCCTGCTCCCCCCCGCGTCGCGCCGCCTCCGGATAATCATCGCCCGTGAACCAGGCAGCCTGGCTACCGATCGGTGTGACGGGCCGAACGACGCGTGGGCCGCCGGCGGGGTCATCGTTCAACTTGGTCGCCACCGGCGCCCACCACCACCGCCACGCGCGGTCGGCCATCCAGATCGTGGAGGTGATGCGGACCAGCAGCAGGAGCACCACGGCGGCGACCACCACGATCATCAATCCACGGCCGCTGCCAACGAACCAAGGCTGCGGCTCGGCATAGGTCGGATCGAGGTCGCGGTTGGGTATGATGCTGCGCCGCGTCGGATCGTC
>Ga0325400_1006395_pt1 | contig 11195 bp, 11 predicted proteins | sample PopdelMetagenome_2_FD_205662 | JGI IMG/M metagenome (GOLD analysis project Ga0325400, IMG submission 205662) | Populus deltoides microbial communities from Bellville, Georgia, United States - Xylem-PdKOR-R1 | ecosystem: Host-associated > Plants > Phyllosphere > Stem > Wood/Secondary xylem...
TTAAATTACACCACTAAGAGTTAATTCAACACTATTTTGATTTATAGATACTTAGTTGATATTATTTATATAATTGGAATACTAATTTATATTTTTCCAAAAGGGAGCCGGCAGTTTCTTCTTCTGTTCCCTTTTAGCAAAATTCTCTTTTCTGCAAAAACCCTAAAACTTAGTTTTACTAAAATTAATCAATCAAACCAACGAAACTCTAAAATCTCCAATGTTTCACCATTAAGATAGCTTCGCCAATTCTAATCCACGCACAATGGACGCGCGTAGAGCCACCACCACTGTCCCCAGGGTACGGCAAGTTGGATTCTTCACTCCCAATGCGCCGCCTGCTCAGCCGAGTCGGACTCAGTCCTTCCCTCGCGATTCGAGCTCACCACCTCTCTCCAACTCTCCCGCAAGCAACTCCTTATCACCCGTAATGATTCCTCCGCCACGTCACCTTTCCGATAACCTCGTTCACCGCGCAACCTCACCTCTCCCCGTCCCTGAACCCCCCGCCTTCCGCCGCCCTATCCGCAGCCACCACGTGGCGGTAGTCGGGAGCTACAATCCATCGGAGTCGCTCCTCGGCTCGTCGCCTCCGCTGGCTTCCCCGTCTAGTCGAGTGATTGGAGATGGAGAGTTCTCGGAGGAGTCGTCTGCTGGTTGGTTTCGGAGGAGTAATTCGGCGAAATTCGCTTCGAGTTTTAGCGGCGGGTTTGACTTGACGTCTGTGAAGTCATCAGAGACTATGGGATTTCATCAAGTTAAAAAACCTGTTGTCGCTCAACCCAAAGGTAAATTGCAACTACCTTTGCCACCTGCCGTTATGATTATTATTATTATTATAGTTTGGATTTTTAATAATAAATAAAAAAAATATTGTTGCAGAGGAGAAAAGTGGAGCTTCTGCTGTTGTGGAACCTCAGATAAATAAAGGGCTTTCTTCTTCTCCGAGTACAAAACCATCGAAAGAGAAAACAACAAAAGCTGAACGGCGTGCCTTGCAGGAAGCTCAACGTGCTGCAAAAGCTGCTGCTAAAGGTTTTTGTTTTTATATATATATATATATCTGTTTTAATCCCAAAAAAAATGTTTGAAAGTTTTGAATAATACAGAAACTAAAAAAAATGCGATCATTTTAACATGCTTAATGAAGAGTAGAATTTATGCCATCAATTTGGTGTGTCACTGCTCATAATTCGTCTTTTTTGTTAGCTATGACTGTGTCTGAGGGAGTATCTACTAGTAAACCTGTGAAGCAGCAGCCAGCACAGAAGAAAGATGCTCCCCCACCTGCATCTTCAATTGCAGCTTCTGATAGGAAAGGAGGTGAACGTTCTATGGAAAAAGAGAGGAGGAAAGATATCCCTGCACCACGAATGCAATTTGATGACAGAAGTCGTGTGGAAAAGGCTAAAAAGCGTGCAGTGGTCAATCAAAGTGAAGCTAGGAATAGGGTTGAGTTGTTTCGACACTTACCACAGTATGAACATGGAACTCAGCTTCCTGACCTTGAGTCGAAATTTTTCCAACTTGATCCTATGCATCCAGCTGTTTACAAGGTGCTACTTCTTTTGGATAATGACTTCATACATTTATGCAGGAATTTGTTCAAACCATTGCCACATAAATCATTATCCATGTTAAATCAATTTTTATCCAGATTTCTCAATTAAATTGTTAATGAAAATCATGAATGCGCTTGCAACATGATGAACATGCACCTATAGACTGATATGTGTTTGGATGCCCTTGCAACTTTGGTACACAAATTTAGTTTCCTCTTGTAAACTGAACTTATGGTAAGCAGCTGTGAAATTACATTGGTGATATCAATATTTTTGGAAAACTAAATTTATCAGGAGGGTGGATGGATTGTCTAGATTTTACTGTTCAAGGGAAGACCCCAAGCATGCAAAAGCAGACACACACACACACACACACATATGCAAACACTTATACTTTGGTTGCACACTGATTTATGGCATTGGTGTACCTGCTTGTTTATTGATGTAGCTATGAACTTTTGTCAGGTTGGCCTACAGTATTTGGCTGGGGATATCTCTGGAGGTAATGCTCGATGTATTGCAATGCTTCAGGCATTTCAGGAAGTCATTAAAGACTATTCCACACCACCTGAGAAATCTCTTACTAGAGACTTAACTGCAAAAATCAGTAGTTTTGTTTCCTTTTTTATAGAATGCCGACCATTTTCTATGAGCATGGGAAACGCAATTAGGTTTCTCAAGAGTCGGATAGCGAAGTTGCCTTTAACTGTTTCTGAATCAGAAGCAAAAGCCTCCCTTTGTGCAGATATTGATCGTTTCATAAATGAGAAGATAGTACTTGCTGACAATGTGATAATTAGGCATGCTGTTACCAAGATCACGGATGGGGATGTTCTTCTCACATATGGATCATCATGTGTCGTTGAGATGATTCTGTTATATGCCCATGAGCTTGGGAAACGGTTCCATGTTGTTATAGTGGACTCTCATCCGAAACTTGAGGGCCAAGCCCTACTCCGTAGACTGGTCGGAAAGGGACTGAGGTGTACATATACTCACATAAATGCTGTTTCTTATATCATGCATGAAGTTACTCGAGTTTTCTTGGGCTCTTCCTCAGTATTATCTAATGGAACTGTGTATTCGCGGGTTGGGACTGCATGTGTTGCCATGGTTGCTCATGCATTCCATGTTCCAGTCTTAATATGCTGTGAAGCCTATAAATTTCATGAAAGAGTACTGCTTGATTCAATCTGTTCAAATGAATTAGGTTTGTTTGTTTCCTTGCAAGATCAGTTCATATTGCTTTAGCCCTTGATTACATGTATGTTCTTTGATACGAGAGGAAAATAAAGGAGCATTTTTCATGTTGCCTGCAGGGGATCCAGATGCTATTTCAAAGGTTCCTGGAAGAATGGATATTAATTTCCTGGATGATCTGACCAATAAGGACAATCTGCAGCTTCTAAATTTGATGTAAGCTTCCAGATGCCTTGCAACCTAAGAAAACCAGAAAAAAAAACATTTTCTAAATCCTATCTTGATCTTGTACTGTGACAGGTATGATGCCACTCCTTCGGAATATGTCTCAATGATCATCACTGATTATGGGATGGTAAGTCATGGTGTCACAAAATACTTGATTGTTTTGCAGGATTCTCTGTGTTGCAGTGTTGTTTAATGAATCTTTACAAATGATTAGTTAATGCTAGTATTATCCCACCTAAATGGATGTCCTTGAAATGTTTGGTGTTAGTGAATTTCCATCTCCTCAGTTCGCAAACTTTGGCTTGCATTTTGTAGAGTTGCATGCATTCTTCCTCCTGTCTTGAGTGTATATGTAGCATAATGTTACACATACTAACATAACTTGCAAATAATACACTCAGCTCCTTGTATGTCAACTCCATTTCAATAATGTAATACACTTAACTACATAGTTGTAGTAAAACAATACACAATATTGAGACTAACTACTACAGTGTAGTAGTAGTAGTTAAATGCAGTGCGTGTTTAGGATTGTGGTCGAGGTTGTTTTTCAAAGTGTTTTTCACTTATAAATGCATCAAAATAATGTCTTTTATTTTTATTTTTTAAAACTCATTTTTGACATCAGCACCTCAAAAAATACAAAAAAAAAAAACTAATTTAAAGCTAGAAAAAATAAAAAAATTTCAAAAGCACGGTCCAGCCGCAATCCTAAACACCCATGTAGTCAAGTACTAACTACTACAGTGCAATGCAAATATAATTACGCTATTTGGAACTTGATAATTTTGCTATAGGTAACTCACTAATTACCATATCCAGCATGTGAACTAGTCAAGAACATGGAGAAGGAATTAATTTCTGGTGATGCAAGATGTACATGTTTAAACTTTATTGTTCTGTGTGGTGATTCAACCATTGCTTCTTATTTTCCACGGGCAAAATGATGTTCAAGTTTAATGTAGCTGGTTGAATAATTTAATCTATATTTTCTCTGTTCTCTGGTATTTCTGCACCTGCCTGGCTGTTTTTTTTTTTTTTTAAATTCGATTGTAGTGCATGCTGCTCTGTTGTGATGGATGCTGCCTTTTGTATTAACCCACTGTTTACGGTGCTTGGGATTCCTTCCTGATGGTTGTGTATATTCATATTGCTATCTGCAGATCCCACCCACAAGTGTGCCTGTCATTGTGCGCGAGTATGGGAGGGAGCACCTGTGGATACAGTAATACAGGAAAAGCTTCGCTTCGGTGAAGGATCCTTTATAGTGGATCCCTTGCATGGAATAACAGGACTATGAATTTTATTATACCTGGTTGGGAGCCTCTTCAAATCATATTCTTCACATCAAAATGATTTGACTCTATACGTTGCCAAACATAAGTTTTGTTTAAATTTGTTGTTAGCAAATCAGAAAAGAGAACGGTGCAACTTTTGCCCCACCTGAGCTCTGGACTTGGAGGTGGTTTGCTTTCCATATTGGTGAGAAAGAGCTTGAGAGTAATGTGCATAGTCTTAGAAATTACGGCCCAACAAAACAGACCTTTTAAGCTTAAAAGCAAGCAAAGTGCTTTTCTGTAAGTGTAGTCAGAGGACCAAAGGGCCTTCGGAATTGAAGATTCCGGGCATGGCAAATCATTAGTCAGTACAGTTATAACCATTCATGATGCAATGTAATCCAATTAGTCATTACAATCATAACCATTCATCATATTACAATTTTAAAAATCACAAAACCAAACATAGTAATGGACCTTGAGATTTGATCGATCCATTACAGCTAAACAAAGATGCCATAATTTGTTCGTCTCTGGTTAGCATTCTTGGGGATTCTGAGCCGCACATGCATAGCATTGATAGATACAACAGAGGTTATAAAAAAATCCTGGGCGTCCAGTTCGTCTCTTGAGTTAAGAGGCAACTAAATTACAAATGGACTATGCAGGAGATAACCTAAACTACAGGCAGCGTGTGCACTATGCTTCCATCAACTAAATTACACCAAAATTACATCCTGTATTCTCATTCATTGACGTGTCTTTTATCATCTTTGTTTCTTGTCCAGGCCAGCAGTGTTTTCTGCTGTTGTAGCGCCTGCCATTTCCATCAATCTCTCGTAGTCTATCTCATCTGACTTGCACTTCAACTTGATCCCTCCTTGCATCCATGACCTGATACAAAGAATCGCCTGTGTGCTATCATGTGGCATACAAAATCGTTGCTTGTCAATTTCATCACCTTTACTGCAAAACAGATCTTCAGGCGCCACTGAGGTCGGCTGCACAGCCAAGAAATCCCGGGCCATCACTGAAAGACGTGGATAGCGCGTGCTGTTGACCTTCCACCACTCCAGGACATCTGTTGGTATTGGAGCGGGAGGCTCTGACAGGTACTGAGTAAGCTCGTCGGTTGCATTGCTCAAGCTCACTCTTCGCTTCTTCCTAGCAATTTCCTCTGCAAAGGAAACACCCCCCCCATCTTCAATCTCTTGAGCACCATACCCACTTGTCATGGATGAAAAATGGCTGCTAGAGTAATTTCTTATGAATAGAGTTCTGGCTTCCTCCAGATAGTTTCCTGAGCTGAGGCTCTCAGGGATGAGCTCACATTTGATTCGGGGATCCAGAATTGCTGTCATGAAGATGAATATGTTGCCAACCTGTGTGGTGTAACTCCTAGACTTTGTTGCCATGTCTTCAGCAGCATTTTTTAGCCAATCTGAGCTGTGACGGGAATCTTTGCATAGGGTAATCATCTCAGAGATGTGATCCATGAAGAAGAGAACCAGCCCGATGGTGAGTAACTTATTTGTGCAAATGTTGTTTGTGGTTTTGTAGAAGGGTTCCAAATATTTATGCACGATACTAACTACATTCTTTTCTGCAGGGCTCAGCACCGTCCTCCCAACAATTGTGTCCTCGTACTTTCTCATAACGCCATCCATAGACTTTCCAGCCTGCAATCATAAATAAAACCCTAGTTCATATATTCTCACTTTATCTCATATTAAGATGTTAGAGATCTCAGATGAAAGAGCAATTACCTTGCACACAATATCAAGCATCTGGTAATTACCACTCCAGCGTGCTGAAGTTTCAAGTGGAAATTTCCAACTGCCTTCCTGATAAGCTGCTGTTAGTTGAATAAAATCCTCTGACATCTTGGCTGATGAATTTAGCTCTAGCACAAACTCCCTGACCTTAGATATTACTGGTTTTGTGGTTCTTAATCCATCTTCTATAATCAAGTTCAAAGTGCGAGCAGCACAAGGAATATAGCAGAACATCCCCAGTTTCTGACCATCTATCTCCTCCTTCAGAGTATGGCACGCATGAATAGCATTCTGACTGTTATCGTGAGTGCATGAGAGGACTCTACTCTCTATGTTGTACATCTTGAGAACCTTTTCCAGGGAATGATAAATCTCAGAACCACCACAAGGGTAAGGTATTTGACATATGTCAAGAAGGACTTGTTGGAAGGACCAGTTTTCATCTATCCACTGACATGTGACGCTCATATAGAATATTTGCTCATAGGAGTTCCAGAAATCCAGAATAATTGAAACCTTGGACGAAACCTTTTCCAAAGTAGCCATCACATCTTCCTGCATGCTCCTGAAAACTTCACGGATTTTCACTTTGTACCGCTCACCTGGCCAGAGTTGTATTGATGGGTTTAGAAATTTAAATGAGTTTGCCAACCACTTTTCTTCCAAGGTTGAAGGAGGAAGAGAAGCTAAGATGAGCCACTTAACGAGCAACCAATTTAGATGATCATAATCCATCTGTTGTTTCCCCTGTTGTTGAGCTTTCTTGACCACAGTGATGGGCTGTGGTGCTGAACTAGTGACTGAATCTCCGGACTTATCATATCCTGGATGGCGATTACTCAGGTGCCTCCCCAAATTGCCTTCATCAAATAAATTAAGACCATTACATGCACACAGAAATTCTTGTCATGATATCATGCTCAAATTCATCTGAAAATAGAACACAAGAAGGTAAAACAAAGAGCAATTTGGAGACTTCAATTTAGTACATAGCCACATGATTTCGGGACAACAGACTCATAACGCAGCACAAAGCTCAGGTCAGTAGTTTCAGTGTTGGATCTCAATTTCATTTTAGACACTTACAAGTTACAACATGTGAGTAATTGAAGAGAAAAGAAGGGGAAATGGAACTAGCATAGGAGTCCTACCCGTGGCAGTTGCAATAGAATAGCTTTGTCCACAAAACTTGCACCGCCGACTCTTTCCGTCAGGAGCAGTCTCAAAAAATTTAAGATAGACTGAAGTCATTGTCTTCTTTCTTTTTGTTGGAACCACAGTAGTTCCCTTTTCTGAAGATCCCAGTCCAATATCTACTGGATCGACATTTTGGATGAGTGCCACATCCATCATTGATTTGGGATGATCCATATCTACTCCACAAGCAACAGCTCAGTACAATTAGAGTTACATACACAAGCAATATCCAATCAGTTCCATTCCCAGTTTTCACATCACAGCACGATTATTGGATTAAAACTTAGTAATCAAGAAATCCATCATTGGAAGTACAAACAAAAAATGAACCCCACAAAACAAAACCTTGAGCTTTACGAGTAAAATGCAACAGGATGCGAGAAAAAGAATGAATCCAATCCCATCTGAAGGACCAAAACTTAAAATGTGAAAATGGAGTTTACCTTTGTAAGTTTTGAACGCATTATTTACAGTCCACTCCATTTGGTTTGCAGCAGCTCTCCCACTCACACTTCCTGTCTGAAACAACCCAATACACACACTAATTAGACGAACACAACAGCCTGCTTACTACTTACCATACACTATTTATCAACACAGAAAGCCAAAAAAAAAAGAGCCAGAAAATAGTGTCTGAAACCCAAAACACAACAAAAAGAGAGATTTTCACCAAAAGAAGAAGAAGAAGAAGAAGAAGAAGAAGAAAGTTTTACAGCTTAACTTGATCCTTCTTTCTTACCCCAAAATCCATCTCTTCCTCTCAAATAATTCTCCAATTCTAACAAGAAAAATCTGAAACAGAAAAGAAAAGAACCCATAAATTATATATTAATAAAAAAAATTCGAAATCAAGAGAGAAAGCAGTGTTGTTTGGTATAAGTGTAGGGAGAGGTAGTTAGAGTACGTTACTTACCATTAATCACTGGGATTTGGAGGGTTTTTTATGGTGAATGAAGAAGAAAAACTTAGAAAGAGACAGGTGTTACGGAGCGGAAGAGAGAGAGAGAGTCTAGAGAGAGAAAAATGGAGGGAGGGAGATCAAGAAAGAAAGAAAGGCTGTGGATCTAACTAAGCCGGATCTAAGCCGAGCAAGAAGAGACTGATAGATTTTTTTATTTTTTGTTGAGAGAGGAAAATTTTATTAAGTCATAAAAGGAAGGAGAGAGAGTGCGTGTCTGCGCCTGCGTGTGTGGCTCGGCTGGTGGAAACCTAATGACTGAATGAAGAAGTTTTTTAAAACAACTCGACTGAGTGGCTCGGAGCGAGTGAGAGAGACTCAGGTTCTCCATGTTGGTAGATACAAACAGAAGGCTTGCTTGACTCAGTCAAGCAGTTTAGAATTTGGAGCCAGCTTTGTCCTTTTTATTTATTTTTGTGTTTTAATTTCCTTGCTTTGTGTATAAACTTAATAATAATAATAATAATAATAATAATAAGGCTGCTGCTTGGTTTAGGAGTTGTTGTCGAGCCCCGGGTGGAGCTTCTCACTCATAGTGAGCTTGATTTTCACACATTCAAATCCAACGTTCCTTAGACCCATTTATTTCACAACGATTTGCGTGTGTATAGTAGTCTTGGTGCAAATGATTAATTAATTAATTATATATAATAATAATATTTAGATATTGAAATAAAATAAAAAATGATTAAAAAACCAGCCATTATAAATTTACAATCATGATAATTAGGGTTGAGTTAATTCGAGATATCATGCTAAATCTGTAACTTAGATAATGAGATTCAAATAACTTGATAAAAAAATAAAGATAATTATAAAGTATTTAAAAAAAACTCGTATTAACTTTTCAAACCTATAACCCGGGTCATTAGATTTGAAACATCCAATTTAGAAAAATCATGAAGACCAATTCTCTTCCATGCAAATATTGAAGGATAAAATTGAAAAAAATAATTTTAATTATACAAAAAAATTAAAAAATAGTAATTAAAATAATGAGAATCAAAATTAAAATAAAATATACATTTTAAATTTGATTGAATGATGAAATTGAAAAGAAAAATTAATTTAGTAAAAGGACAAAAAAAATCAAAAGAATAAGTGTCAAGATTGACATAAAAATAAAAACAATGTTTTGATTGAAAGGTGAAATTGAAAACAATAATAATTTTTACAAAAGAGCAAAGAAAAAATTAGAAATCAAAACAATGATGACCAAATTAAAAAATATAATACCATCAATTTAGATTGAATGATAAAATTAAAAGCCAATAAAACTTTTACAAAAGGACCAAGGTAAAAAATTAGAAATCCAAAAAATAAGGACCAAATTGGAGAATATAATATTTGATAAATTGGGATTGAAGGATAAAATTAAAAACAAATAATCTTCTACAAAAGAGTCCAGAAAAAAAATGAGAAATAAAAAAAAATAAGGACTAAAGTTTTAATATCAATAACTAAAAGAGCCAAGCTATAATTTTTAGGGGAGAAGAGAGAAAAAAAGGGTCAACTAGTAATAAGTCAAACCACCAACGGTGACACGCTCTGCACCAGCAGGAAAAGAACGCAATGACAATTCAACCTTCACGGTGGAAGGGAATTTTTGGACTTTAGGACAAGCATGTCCTTTCTTTTTTTTAATTTAGCTAAATATCAAAGTGCTTAAGTTGATTTTCTAATTATTAAAAAAAAACATTTGTAAAAAGCCAAAAACACCCCTTGACCTTAGGCTCAAAGTTTTTTATTTTAAGAGTATTTTTTTTTGTTTTACTATGTATTTTAATTGCTTATTATTTTTTATATTTGTTTAAATACCAAATGTCTCTCATCTTAAATTATAATAACGAAAAAACCATTATGAAAATACAACAATATCCTTTAATGCTAGTTTTAAATTTTGTTATTCTAATGGTATTTTGGTCGTTTCAATGTGAAATCAAGATGAAAAAATACTTATTGTCCCCGGTCAATTTAAAAATCAGCGTCACTATGTAAAAAAGACTTAAATATCCTTGAAAGCCAATATAAAATGTTTTAGATAAAGAAGCAAAATCAGCATTACATTATTTTCCAAAGTTTTTCCAAGGAGTCACAATGTTTCTTTCTCTCTGCTTTAATGAAAGTCTTTTAATTTTTGTATCCATTTTTATTTATATCAAAAGCTTATTGTCCCACCCAATATTTAATCAATCATGAAAAGTAGAGTCTCTACTTAGTGTTTTTTTTTAAATAATATGAAAACTAAACATTGAATCATAGTTAATGAGATTGCTTTTATAACTTGAAAGACCACATTATCCTATTGTACCCTCGTAGTGGATTGATTAGTACTTAAAAGTGCATTTTTATCAAGGTTTTATATCATCATTTTGCACTTGAAGTATCAATAACTCCTTAACTAAAGTATGTTTAATGATAACAAGTCTGATACTATAAGATATCTTTAATTTATGGTAAATGTTCATCTTAAATGCAGGCCTATCACATAAATCAAATGATTGATTGATGAGTTTAACTACTTAAATTGAGAGGACAAATAGAGGGGCAAGCTTAGAAAAGAGATGTTGGTTCAATCCAAACTGGAACACTATTCGGTTATTGGATCATACCTGGAGCTGTAGAACTTGGATTTAGGTCTAGTCTATATGGATGGAAAGCTAAGACATAGGCCTAAAACTTTCATGAAGAGTCCAAGATTCAAAAAAGTCGTTTTCAAGTTCAAATTATAGCAACAATGGAGAAGTCAGAATCTATCATGCAGCTCAAATACTGTTCAGTGTTCAACCCATATCTCGAGTTCTAGAAGTCTAAATACGCCGATTCTTGTTTTGTTGGAAAGCTGAGACAATTTTCTAGAACTTTTATGAAGACTATCTGTTCAAATTCTGATGTTAGTAATGATGTTTTGTTCAGACAAGAAGATAAGGATTGTCACCAAGTCAAGATGTGGCCACCCACTCAACAATTAGTCATCAAATCAATAGTTCTGAATTTT
>Ga0325400_1006397_pt1 | contig 11195 bp, 14 predicted proteins | sample PopdelMetagenome_2_FD_205662 | JGI IMG/M metagenome (GOLD analysis project Ga0325400, IMG submission 205662) | Populus deltoides microbial communities from Bellville, Georgia, United States - Xylem-PdKOR-R1 | ecosystem: Host-associated > Plants > Phyllosphere > Stem > Wood/Secondary xylem...
TGCTCGCCCTGGCGGTCGGGGCCGGCGAGGGTGCGGTCGGGGCGCTGGACCGCGTCGCGCGCAGCTGCCGCGGGGAGCTGTCGGGCGAGCTCGCGACCACGCTGGCCGACGCCCGCGCCGGGACGCCCCTGGTGCAGGCCCTGGCCCGTCTGGGGGAGCGCACGTCGGCCGAGCCCCTGGCGCGCTTCGTGGCCGGCATCGCCGTGGCCGTCGAACGGGGCTCGCCGCTGGCGGAGGTGCTGGCCGCCCAGGCGGCGGACGTGCGCCAGCTGGCCCGGCGGCGCCTGGTGGAGACCGGGGGGCGCAAGGAGCTCCTCATGGTCGTGACACAAGTCAGGCGCTCCTGTTTTAGACGGCCACCGGCAACAGCGCTGGGAGACAGGGGTGACGTCCCCGGCTGGCTGCTCGTCATGGTGATGCTGGCGGGGCTCGTCGTTGCCGTCTTCGGCGTGGCGAGCCCCAACCTCGCAACCTTGTTGCAGGCCATCGACGGCTGGGGTCGCTGAACGCCCAGCCGGTCAGTCCTGCGGCGGATGGGGCGTAGGCGGCACCTCGCCACGCTCGGTGGCTGCCAGTCGGGCACGCACCTCGGCGTTGTACGGCTGCCCGTCGCGCTCGCGCCAGTGCCGGAGCCTGCCCTCTTCGGTTCGCCTCCAGCGCTGCCCGGCGGCGTCGGTAAAGTCGATCGTGATGCCGCCGCCGTAAGAGCCCTCCAGCCCGGCAGTGATCTCGTCGCCCACGTCCTCGCTCTCGGTGACACCGGGGGGCAGCACCGCGATGGGCTGAGGGTCGACCTGCCCCTGGGCCGGGCTGAACAACACGTCGTGGATGGGGCGGTCCGAGCCGTTGCGGACGTAAATCCGCCACGTCAAGATCCGCGCCATGTGGGTGACCTGAACGTCGAGTGCGAGCCAGGCGGCGACCTGCTCGGCCTGGGCGCTGCGCTGGTCGGCTCGGCCCCGGGCATAGATCACGGCGGCGAGCACGAACGCCCCGGCCGTGGCGAGGTCGCCGACGGCGCCGATGATGTTGAACGTCAAGTCGGCGCCGCTCACGCGGCGGTCACCGGGTCGTTGCTCATGGCCTACAGAGTGCGCCGGTGTGCGTCGCTGACCTGCACCGACACGCCGCCAGGCTCACGAGCCGCGAGGGCGAGCGCGGCCACCTGCCAGAGTGCTCGGTCGATTGACCAACCGCGCCCGCCAGGGCTGACGCTACGGAGCAGCGCGGCCCGGCGAGGGCACTGTGGGCAGAGACGACGCTGCCCCCGCCGAGACATCCTGTGAACCCGGCGGGGGCAGCGGTGGGGTGCCGGAGGAAGCCAGCACCCCGGACCAGCAGACGTATCCGATGGGGCCGGAGGAGCCCCCGTCTACTGGTGGCTACAGGGCGAGCACCTGGTACTCGACCACGGCGCCGCCCGCGTGCAGCCGCACCTCAGCGACGGCGTCGACGGGGACCGGCACCGTCAGGCTGGGCTCGCCGGGGTGCAGGCACCACCGCCACGGCGAGCGCGAGGTGCTAGGGCTGGTGCCGTCGGTGGTGACCCACAGGGGCGCTGTGCCGCCGGAGCGGGACACGACCACTTGTGCGGCACCGTGCTCGGCGAACACCACCCGGTCGGCACGGTCGCCGGTGCGCCCGGTGACCTCGCGCACCTCAGCGTCGACGCTCACGACGTGGTGATCTTGACGATGCGGCTGGGGACGGAGAACCCGAACCCGACCCGGCAGACCAGGCGGATGGCGACCTGGTCGGTGGTGAAGAACACCGACCGGTCGACGGTGAGGTCCCCGCCCTCGCGCAGGACGACGTGGGCCACGGAGCCGTCGTAGGCCCACACGGTGCCGTTCGGCACGGCCGTGGAGACGTACAGCGGGCGACCCTCGACCAGGCGCCGGGTGGGCTGGGCGGGGTCCTGCCCCGGGGCCAGGAGAGGCACCTGCGAGCCGGTGCCTGCCTTGATCTTGGCGAGGGCCAGGGCCGTCGTCGGGGAGGCGATGAACGCGCTCACCTGGCCGCCCGCCGTCTCGATCTTCGCGGCAGCCTCGGCGAACGGGTCGAGGTTGGTGAACGCCGACCCGGCGGAGACGGTCTGCACCTCGGAACCGGGCGCGGCGGCCAGGGCGGCGAGACCGGACTGCGCCGGGCTCGCCAGTGCCCCGAACCACGCGGCATCGATCTTGGTGGCGAGGTCCTGCACCAGCGCCTCACCGACGGTGGCAAGCACGTCGACCTCGGCGTCGGCGACCTCCTCGCTGGTGGCCGGGACGATGGCGGCGACCTTGGTGGGGGCCACGTCGATGTGCCCGAACGACCCCGCGTCGATGGGGATGGGCGAGCCCTCGTCGACCCACCCGGCCGAGGGGTTGCTCAGGACGACGGGGATGCGGACGGAGGACCGGTTGGTGGGGCGGACGCTGCCGGTGGCGAGAGCCACGGACTGGCGGGCAGCGGGCTTCCAGACCAGGTCGGCGACCTCCTCGGGGGCGAGGAGGGAGGCGCCGTTGGTGCGGTTGAGGTTCGGCATGGTGATGCTCCGGGGAGCCGGGCGCGCAGGGGCGCGCAGGAGGACGGGGTGTCCTCGTGCGGCTCCGCGACGGCCTGCTCACGAGCGCCCGGTGCCCGGGGCTATGGGGGCACCACCGCCGGGCCCGGCTCCGTGACGGCCTCTGACGACCCGGCGGTGGTGCTGTGTCAATTCTGCGTCGTGATCAAGGCGCCGTGGGGGACCATGCCGACTGTGTGCACGCTGTCTTGATCTATGACCCGCAGAGGAGTGCCGGAGCCCCATGCCCAAGTTTCAGATCTTCATCAGTTCAACCTATGAAGATATGAAAGTCGAGCGTGATCGGGTAATCAAAGCGGTCTTGGAGATGGGGCACATTCCGGTCGGCATGGAAATGTTCAGTGCTGCCGACGAGGAGCAATGGCAGATTATCGCTCGCCATATCGACGAAAGTGACTACTACGTCGTGCTGGTGGCTCACGCTTACGGCTCTGTCACTGAAGAAGGGATCAGTTACACGCGGAAAGAGTATGAGTACGCCCGGGCGCAAGGTATACCCTGTTTGGGCTTTATCATCAGTCCCAGCGCCCACTGGCCAGCCGATTTAATCGACCAAGAAAAGAACGTTGTCGAGAAACTGAAAGAGTTCAAGACGCTCATTAAGCAGAAGCCGGTCAACTTCTGGACTGATGCGACAGACTTGCACGGTAAATTCGCCATCGCTCTATCCAAGACCTTCAACACACAGCCCCGACCTGGCTGGGTGCGCGCTACTGAGGCCGTGACTGAGGCGACGCACGCTGAGTTGACTCGTCTGAGCGCGGAGAATGCCAGCCTGCGCCAACAGGCTGCGACTGCAACCGCCAAGAGCCAGGCGACCGAGGCAAGTCGACTGCGTGAGACCCTTGTCAAACTCAGAGATGTGAAGGTCACGCCGAGTTACAAGTATGAGCCCTTCGGGGAGTGGAACAACGACGTCACCGTGTCACTCCTCGACGTCTTCCGCTCCTTATCGCCCTCGATGATGATCGAGCAGCACGTTAACGCTCTCGCTGAATCACTCGCCATGGACGTCCGAAAAGACAAAGAGCGTTCTTTCAGTCTGGTTGCCGTGAATCAAGTAAGTGACTATCTCAGCGATCTGCTTACACTCGACCTCGTCGAACCATCGAAGCGCAAGCATCCGGTGGCTGACACGAATGAATACTGGTCCCTGTCAACTAAGGGTAAAGCGCTCCTGAAATGGATCCGTCGCGTCGCCATCGACTTACGGGTCAAGCAGAGTGAGAAGTCTGATGGAGGAGAGGGCAAAGGGAGTCCGGCTGACGTTAGTGAGCCCCCAGTTAAGTGAGCCAGGGGGGACACCTGACAGTCGTGATCCAAAGTTCTGAAACCGGCGCGAACATCTGAGCCCTCACCGAAGGTGCTCCGCGCGTTGGACCTGCGGGGACACCCCCCCACCCGGGGCCGGTGCTCACTGCACGGCCCCGGGCGGGGTGTCAGTGACGGGCATCCCGTCCAGCGACGACACGACGATCTGCTGGCCGAGGCTATGGAAGACACGCCTCCGCAACCCCGGCGACAGCATCGTGATGTCGGCCTCCGACCAGCGCACGCGCTCGGCGTCCGCGCCCGCCGCGAGCAGCAACGTGCGCTCAGTCGCGGTGGTCGTGCGACGCCACGGACGACCGAGCCGGGCTCGGCCAACGTCGTGGTCACCAACCAGCCTCACGTCCTCGGCGTCGCCGAGGGCGCAGCCACTGACGTGGTGTGAAGACAGTCCGAGCAGCGGTGAGGTCCACATCGGCCCGGCGCAGCGGGGGCAGACCGGGGCGCTCATGCCGGGCCCCGGCGGCGCAGCACGTCGCTCCACGAGGCGGCCCGGGAGACGACCCCGCCCCGGGAGCCGCCGTCGAAGTCGCCGCGCGGGCGGAGGGCTGCCAGCCCGGGGCGGGCCTCGGCCACGGCGGCAGCGGCCTCGGCTACCGCCTCGGGGTCGACCTCGCCCGTCTCGGGGTCGAGCAGGTCGTCGAGCGTGACGCCGCCAAGAGCAGCGTCGAGCACGTCGCCGGGCTGGCTGAGGTGAGCCGCAGCCACGCGCTCGACCTCGCGGCGCAGCAGCGCGGCCACCCGGGCCTCGGCTACCTCGGCGCGGGCCTCGGCGGCCTCGCGGCGCTCCCGCGCGATCCGCCTGCCCTGACCGTGGGTGGCATCACCCTCGGGGGCCTGGTCGCCGTGGGTCTGCTCCTCGGCCTCGGGAGCGTCGGGCTGGTCGACCTCGGGGGCCTCGGTGGGGGTGCTCACCAGACGATCCGGTCGCCGTTGTTGGTCATGAACACCCGGCGCCGCCCGGCCGCGTCCAGCGTCACGGTGACGGGAGCGTCGGGGTCGAGGTGGTGCCCTGCCATCTCGGCCAGCCGGATCTCGGCGCGGTCGGGGCGGCGGCTGATGACCATCTCGGTGGGGCTGCCCTGGTCGGCGAACGCCTCGGCGTCCTCGGTGGCCAGCAGCGCCTCGGCGTTACCGAGGGGGCAGGCGGTGGAGTGGGCGAACGGCAAGGTGCCGGGGGTCTCGGGGTGGCGCATCAGGGCGCCGGGGTGCTGGCAGACCGGGCAGCGCAGGCGCTGGGGGGCGCCGTCCAGCAGCGAGCGCAGGTGCTCGGCGGGCTGGGGCTGGCCGGTGCGGGTGTTGACGGCGTAGACGGTCACGGCGGAGTCCTCCTGGTTCCGTTGGGGCGCTTTCCTCGCCCGTGATCACCACGGTCCCGGAGGCGGCAGGACCGTGGGGGCACCATCGGGGATCAGTTCACCCGGGGTGCCAGGGCGGGCTCGTGGTGCCAGCCAGACCACTGGCGGCGGCGGTCGCCGCCCGGGGTGGCGATGACCGTGGTGAAGGCGCCGGGCACCGGGCGCACGCCGTACTCCCCGAGCAGCAGGCGCTCGACGTCGGCGACCAGCCGGTGTCGGCGGTCCCCGCCCCGGGCCACGATCGGGCGCAGTCGGCGCAGGTCGTCCAGGCGCAACCCCTCTTCTTCGGCGGCGACCTCGCAGCGCTCGTCGACGTGGTCGATGGCCAGGGGGTCGAGCGCGGCCGGGTCGTGGCGGCCCTCGCAGCCGGGGCAGGCCATCACCCACCGGGCCGGGAGGACCAGGGTGGCGGGCGGCTCGGTGACGGTCATCTCCACGGCGGGGGCGTTGGGGAACAGCACGTCGTCGCGGACCCGCTCGACGTGGTGGACGGCGAGCACCTGGCCGTGCAGGGCGGCCAGGACGGGGTCGACGGTGCGGGGGCGGGGCTGGGACTTGGTCATGGCGATCTCCTCGGGGGGCTGAGTTGTTCACCTACTGGTGGCCGGGGTGGAGAGGTGGCGGCGGCGTGAGCGACCACCCCTGAGAGGGGGGTCACGTTTCCCACCCCTAGGGGGGTGGGAAAACGTGAGCCTGGGCACCGTGACCCCCGTGACCCCTCCCGTGACCCCGCTGACCTGCGGAAATGGGGTGAACCGTGAGGGGGTCGTGAGCGTCGTGAGCGTCACCGGACGCTCACGACCGTGAGGTCTCCCGTGAGGGGGACACCAGGCTGAGTGGGGCCCGGCGCCAGACCGTCGGCTGACCTGGTGTCTCGACGGCCACCAGGGCCCCGGAGGCGACCAGGCTGGCCAGGCGGCGGCGGGTCTTCTCGATCTGCGCGGCGGTGGGGGTGTCACTGGAGTAGACCCCCGTGGCTGCCGCCTTGACGGTGCAGCCGCGCTCGCCCTGGGCCACCACCACGTCGAGCAGGTCGCCGCTGCGCTGGACGCTGGACACCCCGGCCGCGTGGTCGTGGGTGACCTGCCACGGCCCCACCTCGGCCCCGGGCTGCTTGAGGTGGCGCAGGCTGACGACGGGGTCGCCGGGGTCGCCGTGCAGCAGCACCACCGACCCCGCCCCAGCCGTCAGCCAGGCGGACCCGTACACGTCGGCCAGGCTGGTCGGGGCGCCCCCGGCGCTGTTGCGCTTGACCATGTGGTGCAACTCCAGCACCTGCACCCCGGCAGCCAGGGCGTGCTGGCGGGCCCGGTTGTACCCGGCGGCCACCGTGTCGTCGGTCAACCCCACGGCGGCGTCCTTGACGGAGTCGATGACGACCGTGTCAGCCCCAGCGGCCTGGGCCATCATCGACAGGGAGTCAGCGCGCTGGGCGATGTCGCCGGGGGGCGGCCCCGCCCACACGGCCAGCCGTTCGTCGAGCACGGCCCGGTCTGCGGGGCAGAACTGGCGGGCCAGGCTGCGGGCGATCTGCTGGGGCCGGTCCATTGCCAGGTACAGCACCCGAGTGCCGGTGAGGGCCACCGGCAGCCCGAGCACCAGGCCGTCACCGAGCCCGAGCCGGGCGCGGACCACCTGGCCAGCCACGGTGGACTTGCCGACGCCGGGCACCCCGGCGATGACCAGCGACTCACCCTCGGCCCACAGCACCTCCTCGCCCGTGCCCCAGACGGCGGGGATGTGGTCGGGCAGGTCCAGCACGAATGACCCGCCCGAGCGGATCAGGCTCGGCCAGCCCGGCGCGGCCGGTGGGGACTCGGTCTGCACGGCGGTCAACTCCTGCTGCTCGGGTGCGGCGGAGGCGGTCGCCGGGGCGGTGTCGTTGGTCAAGAGGTCAGCGCTCTCGGGGCCCTCGGGGGGCCCGCTGAGGGCCTCGCTCTTGGGCAAGAGGTCGACCCCCTCGCGCTCTTCGCGGGGCAGCCCAGCGTCGTCCTCGGGCGGCTCGGGCCCCAGCGGGCTGACGCGCTCCAACGCCTTGGCTCGCGTCTCAGCCGGGTCAGCCAGACCCGCCTGGCCGACGGCCCACGCGACGATCCCGGCCCACTCCGAGGCGGCCTGCTCGGGCGAGCGCGTGTCGCCTGTGCTGGCGTCGTGCGTGACCGCCTCGCGGAAGCGCTCACCGAGAGCGGCCAGCGCCTCGGCGGCGGGGTACAGCCCGGCCGCCGCCTCTCGCGCCACCTGACACGCCACCCCGGGTGCGGTGGCGTGGCGGGAGGCGCCCTCGGCCACCCTGGCGTCGAACCGCGTTAGCGGGGCGCGCAGGAGCCCGGGGTGGGTGCCGCTGGTGTGGGCGGCCAGGAAGGCCGTCACGTCGGCGTCGGTGGCCGCGTCGGCCGTGTCCCCGGCGTCGGTCTGCTGGTCTGCCAGGGAACTGGGCAGCAGGGGCAGGACCCCGGCCCGCAGCCAGCGGTAGCGGTCCTCCGACGGGCACACGACGAGTACGCCGTTGGCGCCGCGCACGTCCCCCCACCCGCTGCCCAGACTCCCTGTGCCGTTGCCGAACACGCGGCCGACCGGGCGCCCGAACAGGACGTGGCACTTACCTGTGCTCGGGTACCGGGTCGCCTGACGGGGCGGGTCCAGCGCGTCGATGGCGGCGGCCAGGACGGCGGGCACCTTGGTGGGGTCGTCGATGTCGTAGGCGTGGGCGCCGCTGCGCCCGATGTGCAGCGCGATGCCGTCGTCGGTCCCGACGAACCACGACGTGATCACCTGTGGGTCGCGGCTGGACTGGTGCTGCCAGCCCTTCCCGAGCCGGGACCCGGGGTCCTTGGTGCCAGCGCGGACCGGCACGACGTACCAGCCGCACCGGGCGTAGGCCAGGGCGGCGGTGAGGGTGTCGACGGGCTCACCGTCCGGGCCCGTCAGGTCCGGGATGCTCAACGCCCCGGTGGTGCCGCCGCCGTGCGGCACACTGGACAGTGACGAGCCAGCGGCCTGGGCGGCAGCAATCTCGTGGGAGCCCTCGGCGTCACCAGCGCCGGGGGCTCCGTGCTGTGCGCTCACGGGGTGGGCTCACCGCCCAGTGCCTCGACCACGGCGGCCAGGCGGTGCGCCAGGTCCGCCGCCTCCTGGCGGTACTGGTCAGCCTGGCCGTCGTGGAGGCGGCGCAGAGCGTCCCGGTCAGCCACGAGGCGCTCCAGGGCGGCCACCTTCTGCCTTGCGGTGGAGTGGGTGCGGAACCAGCGGTCCCGCCACGGACGCTGACGGCGGCGAGCGGCGGGTGAGTCAGTTGACTCAGCCCGCAGCGATCGGGACACCGTGGACTGCGAGGCGCCGGTGGCGGCGGCGATCTGGCGGGTGGACAACCCCACCCCGGCCAACCCTTCGATGGCCCACCGGAGGGCGTCGCCACGGGGGCGCACCGCACCGTGGCTCCACACCTCGGTCTCGGCCCACGACCCGAGGTCGGGGTACCCCATGGGCTCCCAGACGCGCCCGGTGGCGGCCTGCACCAGCAACTGGGTCAGGTCGGCCGCCGAGGCCACGATCCGGCCGGTCAGCGCCTCGGCCTCGGCCTTGCTCATGGGCAACGTCTCGCCGGTCTCGACGATGGCCAGGGCGCTCACGCGGCGCCCCCGCGCAGGAGGACCACGAGGGCGTCGCGCTGCTCGACGGTCAGGGGCGGCGCCTGGGCCACGGTCTGCTCGACGTAGGCCGCGAGCCGGTCGGCGGGGCTCACGCCGCACCCCCGCGCAGGAGGACCACGAGGGCGTCGCGCTGCTCGGGCCGCAGGACCGTGGCCTCACGCTCGATGACGGCGGCCACCTTGGCTGCGGCGAGGTTCTGGCGGGCGATGCGCTCGCCGTCACGGTCACCGCGCCGGACAGCGCGGCCAACGCTGTTCCTCGCGTGGACGATGGGACTGGACATGGGGGTGCTCCCAGCGGGCGACAGGGCAGTGCCCTGCTGGTGCGCTGGTCGTCTCGCACCCTGGCGTGACCACCGCACCGCTCAACCCGACTGCTGCAACCGGTCCTAGACCGCGCTCCGCCGTTGTGTCTCTGCACGGCTTCGGTCACGAGGACCGGCAGTGCGAAGCGTGACCAGGGGGACGTCGACACGAGGTCGATGAACCTCGTGTGAACGACGCTACATGGTCATGCTGACCATGCAGGGGGACTACGCGGTCTGGTGCGCCTCGGACCCGCGCCAGGTGATCCGCACCTGCTCGGGGGTGAAGCGGGCCCCCCTGCCCGCGCGCAGCACCTCCACGGTCATGAGCAGGTCAACGACGGCCTTGCGGGAGCGGACCGGCAGCCCGAGCCAGGCGGCTTCGACGTCGACGGCGCCGACCAGCGGGGCGGCGGGGGAGTCGGCCACGGCCCGGCTGATGCGGTGCTCGACCTCGCGCAACTGGTCGGTCAGCCCGGCCAGCCGCTCGCGTCCCTTGGCGACGGACACCAGCCCGTCAGCCACGAGGTCGCCGAGCCCGTCGCGGCGCTCTCGGATGCTGGCGGCCTCGGCGCGCAGGCCGTCGACGTCGGAATCTGGAACCAAGAGTGCACCGGCGTCGGGGAGGGCCAGCCGCGCCAGCAGGGTGCGCTCGACCACCTCGTCGACGAGGTCGGAGCGACGCGAGAGCAGGCACTCGGGGCACCGGTAGGCGTGCCACCGCCGCTCGTAGTGCTTCACGGGGGTGCCGAGCATCCGCGCGCCGCACGCCCCGCACTTGGCGATGTTGGACAGCAGGTAGCGGGGCTCGGTGGACTGCGCCATGCGGCGGCGCGGGTCAGCCAGGGCGTCGGTCAGGCGCTGGTGCATGTCCTCGGTGAAGATCGGGGGCCAGGTGCCCGCCACCCCGTGGTCGTTGCCCATGTACGTCACGCGCCCCGCGTGCCGGGGGGAGAGCAGCAGCCGTCGCAGGACGGTGACGACGAACGGGCGGCCGGTCGTGCTGGTTAGCCCTCGCGCGTCCAGCGCCCGGCAGGCTGCGGCGAGGGTGCCACCCGCGAGCACGAGCGCGGCGGCCTCGTGCAGACCGGCCGCCTCCTCCTCGACGACGATGACCTGGCCCTCCGGGCAGCGGTCGTAGCCGAACGGGCGACGGGTCCAGCCCATGCCCCCCGCGTCTCGGCGCTGCTGGTTGGCGCGCTTCTGGCGGTCGGACTTCACGTCCACCTCGTACCGGGCCTGGGTGCCGAACGTGTCGGCCATCATCCGGCCGCCGGGGGTCGTCAGGTCCAGGTCGGGGCCACGGACGAGCGAGATCGTGGCGCCCCGGGCCTGGCACAACTCGTAAAGCCGGATCTCGTCGCGCTTGTTGCGCTGCAACCGGTCGAGCGTCCAGGCCACCACCACGCTGGCGCGGCCTTCGTCGAGGTGCCTCAGCAGCGCCTCGAACCCGGGGCGGCGGCGCCCGGACTTGGCGGACATGTCGTTGTCCTCCTCGACGGCCACCACGGTCCAGCCGCGCTCGGCGCAACGCCGTAGGCAGTCCTCGCGCTGGCGGGTCACGCCCGCCTCCTCGCCGACGCGGTCCTGGCTGATCCGCAGGTAGACGACAGCGCGGACGCCGCTGGGCTGGGTTTGGGGAAGGGACATATCGCAAAAGGTATGCCTGACGTAGGTCGTGCCGGTCGTCTTCCTCGTCCTCCCGGTGACGGTCCTGTTCGCCGTCTTCCCCGGTCTCGCCGTGCTGCGGCTGACCCCCTGACCCCCTGACCCTCTGACCCCCGTCCGACCCCAGCCGTCCCGCACCACCCCCTGATGACACCGGAGGAACCGTGAGCACCCACCCGAAGACCGCAGCCACCCACCAGGCCGACCGCGGGGACGTCCCCGGCTGGGTCCTCGTGACCGTCATGACGGCGGGCATCGTGGTGGCGCTCGGCGGGGTGGCCGTCCCCGCCCTGACCGGCATGTTCGAGCAGGCGGTC
>Ga0325400_1006399_pt1 | contig 11193 bp, 1 predicted proteins | sample PopdelMetagenome_2_FD_205662 | JGI IMG/M metagenome (GOLD analysis project Ga0325400, IMG submission 205662) | Populus deltoides microbial communities from Bellville, Georgia, United States - Xylem-PdKOR-R1 | ecosystem: Host-associated > Plants > Phyllosphere > Stem > Wood/Secondary xylem...
TATTTTCCAGCTCATTTTCCATGACATAACCAAACACTGGAAAGTGTTTTCCAACTTATTTTCCATTACACTACCAAACATCGGAAAATACTTTCCCGGAATTCACTTTCCTGGAATTCACTTTCCCTGAAATTCACTTTTTAAAAAAAACTACTTTCCAGCAAACAAACGGGCTATTTCTATATCTATATGCATTTGCATTTGCATTTACATTTACAATTGCTAACAAAGCCAGCAGGACTTGATTACACATATCATAGCATAATCATGACATTTTTTTTTTCTTTGGACATAATTATTGAAAATTTTCATTGCGTAAGTGCAGGATTACTTTTCATGATTTGACCACTCATTCTCTTTTGTCTTGCACACATACCGATAGGAATTCAAGTCAGTAAAAACAATCTCAGTGCCATCCCTTTCTTTCTACCTTTGTCCTTTCCTCGTGTAATTTTTTCTTTCTTTTTGGCTTATGTGAGCTCATTTTGTTAGAATTTTCGCCCTGGTTTCCTGTACTTGGGTTTCCATTGCGAATATTGCAAGCTTCCTTGACTTGGGTGGAAAAAAGATAATTGTCCAAGCCAAGCTTTTTTATAATTTTTTTTTCATTTAATAGTTTTGAGCATAGTTTTTAACCCTGATTTGGTTCAAGACTTAGATTTCAAGTTTTGACTGAATTATAGGATTAATTTTAAAAGAAAAAAATTAAAACAACGTTGTTTTAATAAAAAAATAAAAATTAATAGGTTGTAACCGGGTTTTTGACCGGGTCAACTCCCCGGATCATACCAGATTTTTTCTTCTTTTGTTTTTTTCAATCCGGTCCGGTTTCAGTTTCAGGTCCGCTGGGTTCCAGGTCGATCTGCCAGACTGGACCGAGTTTTAAAACCAGGAGTAACTATTACCATCCTTATTCATTCAAGCCTTTGGAGAAATGCTCTTCCCCAGAAACTGAACTGAGGTTAAAATTTAACTTTGTAATTCGTATGCTATGCTATAAATGTCTTTCTAATGAGTAAAAGGCTTTTCGGTCCGGTTTTTGAAATCCTTTCATCTTCTTGAAAAAAGAGTCATATTCATTAAATCTGAATTAAAAATGAAAATAACTTAACTCTTTAATATTTTATATTTCTCGTCCAATTTTGATGACGGTTATATTCTCTTGAGAAAATCCAAATCCAACCTCTTTCCATTAAAATAGCTTATTCAAAAATTTGAACCATATCCTTTGCAACATTTTGAAACAAATACTTGATGAAGATTTAAAATAAAAAGTCAAATTTCAAAAAAAAAAGTCACTGAATAATATGTTTGAAGGCAAAATAAAGTGGTGTTTGGATTTTACAAACAATTGTTTTTTAAAGTATTTTTTTTAAAAAAATACATCAAAATAATATTTTTATTTTTTAAATTAATTTATTTTTTAACATCTGCACATCAAAATAATTTAAAAATATTAAAAAATTTTAATTTAAAATAAAAAAAATTATTTTTTTTCTAAAATACGGTAGTATTACAAAAATAAACACTGTCTAACACAAACAGAGAAAAAATAAAGAAAAATAAAAAGCTTATTTGATTGCTTCAATAAAATAAAGGAAAAACTAACGTTGTCGATTACAATGGCTGGCAATATTTACTTTGGAAAAAGCCAGATACTCATGCGTGTTTGAGATTGTAGTGATGATTATGGTTTAAAGTGCTTTTTATTTAGAAATGAATTAAAATAATATATTTTTATTTTAAAAAAATTATTTTTAAGATTAGCACATCAAAACGATATAAAAACATTAAAAAAAAATTAGCAAACAAAAAAAATTTGAGGCCAAATTTGTGCTCTGATTTCAAATAATGTGGTTTACACAATACAGTGTTTTACAGATCCCTACATGTGGTTCGGCTAAAATTGAGTTATGTGAAAAAAAATGATATAACATTTGAGATAAAGACATTAAGATGAGATTAAGGTTGTTTTTGTTATAATTTTTATAAATTGATTTGAAGTTGTTTTTCTACTTTTGACTTAAAAAAATCATAAATATATTTGATTAGAAATATTTTTTATTTAAATCAAAAGTTTGTTATAAAATTGAGTCAAGATTTTGTTTGAATTAGAATTAAAAATTTTAACTTTAGTTTGACTTATGAATTTTAATCTATACTACATTTTTCTTTTAAAAAAGTATTTTGAATTATTTTTTTATCAAATATACTTCTAACTTAACTCATTTTAATTAACTAGTTTTAGTCATGAGTTTTTTATATATATATAAAGTAGCTTTTAATAAATAGCAACTCAAAGTGAAAAGTTATTTTTTTATAAGTGATGTCAAATGGACTCTAAATTAATATTATTTTAAAATAAAATATAATAAAGATGAGAGTTATTCCTTGTTGAAGAAAAGAGAAGATGATAATTGTATACTTTTTATGGTACAGTGGAATAAAAATAACAAAGAACTACATACTGCTAATTAATAAAGAGTCCGACCATGGTATCCGCTAGAAGAAGCGTCCTCGATCGTTCCTGGAAGAGGAGAATCCCAGATCTAATTCAGTCAAAAAAATTTCTGTGTAAATTGTATTTTTTTTAAAATTTAAATTTTTTATTAAAAATTAATTTTTTTATAATTTCAAATCGTTTTAATGTGTTAGTATGAAAAATAATTTTTAAAAAATAATAAAAAAATTATTATTTTAATATATTTTTAAATAAAAAACATTTTAAACTCCAATCATCGCGCAGTCCCAGCAGTCATTAAAAACTTTTAAAGCTATCATCAGAATGTGAGGCATTTATTTTTCTGTTCATGTGATATTCATAAATTAAAAAGAAAAGATGTGCATTTAATAGAAGCATAAATAAAGTATGTACTTGTACTAAATTCAAACCATATATATCGCACCATGCGTGCATTCACTACGTTTGTCTGTCCACGAGGAAAAAAATAATAACAACCAATTGAAATAATAGGCATTCATTGCACCCACCATGAACATGGACAAAGAGATCAAAGAGAATAAAAAAGGTTAAATGAGGTTGGAATTTTGAAAAAATAAAACATTTGAGAAAATAACACAGCGATTTGGCTGTGCTATTGAAAACAGTATAGCACATTAATGTGTTTGGTAGTGTGGCTGCAGTTACTTTTCAAATAATTTTTCATGTTAAAATATATGTCAATAATGTTTTTTTATTTTTTAAAAATCATTTTTGACATTAGCACATCAAAATGATTTGAAAACACTAAAAACATATTAATTTTAAATTAATAAAAAAATAAAAAAATTTTAAATTTTATCAAAAATATTTTTAAAACATAAAAACAAATAGACATTAAATTACGTGACTGAGAACAATACTATCTAATATCTATAAGTAGCGCAACATCATTTTTTATTTATTTCCAAATATGAAAGTTGTGTTCTTCGAAACATGTGCAACCTCAAAAATAAAAATAAAAATTCAACATGTTATGATGCTCTTCAATAGTTAAAAATATATATTAAAAATTTACAGGTTGCACTATCGCAAACAATACATTCTGTATATTTAAATAAAAAAATACATTTTACTAGTTATTTGATGTATGTTTTGTCGTGAAATGAATAATATTTTTTAAAAATAAAATAAATATGCAAGCTTTTCAAATACATATTTTTTACAAAAAATTCCTAATTATAAATAAAAAAAAACCTACATATGCATTTAATTAAATAAATCAAGAACAATTTATGTCAATAAACGCAAAAGAATAAAATATTTAATGCATCTATTCAACTCGCCAAGCTGCAGGTCAAATAATATTTTTTTCTAATACAAAAGAATTAAAATGTATGTGTTATTGACGTGTTTTTTAACATTTAGTAAAAAATACAATTGTGAATAAAAAAATCGATACTTACATATAATAAAATATAATGAAGATTATATGCGTTAATAAAAACATGTAAGATCCCAAACTAATTTTTAACAAAGTAAAAAATAAAATAATATTGCATTGCTATAGTGAAATATCATTTTCGTAGTTTTTGTATAATAATTTTTCAAAAAAAAATGTAAAGAAAAAAAACGAAAAGGATAAAAAAATTTATATAAAAAATAAAAATAAGAACAAAAAGAATGATATAAATAAGTCAAGTGTAGAGTGATAAGTATTTCAAGCGTAAAGAATAATATTTTTTCCAAAAACAAATAAAAGGAAATAAAAACAAAAAACAAAAAAATATTACAAAACATAATAAAAAATAGGTCAAGTGTAAAATAATAAAAATACCAAGTTTAAAGAAAAAACATAAAAAAATTTTTAAAATAAAAAAAAAACATAAAAATTACATATTTATCATCTCTAAAGTGAAAAATTGACAAAATTTATAATTATACTTTATAGTAAAAGATTATTGATTATTTCCTTTTAGTATATATAATAATTATTGATAAATTGTGTTGTTATTAATAGTGCAATCAATGAATTTATTCTATTTTTAAAATATTTTTGAGTTAGATAGTTTGTAAAAAATAATAATTTGGGCCATATTATTAAAAAAACAACTCTTAATTACCATACTGCTGGCAGTACTTGCACTTATATGTAAGTAGAATTGGCTAGGATGTTGGCAGACTAGCCCTACCGACAGGCCTTGCCTGACATAAATCTCTGGACATTAGCAAATTTCTGTAGAGGTTCGATCGAAAATCTGACGCAACATGCAGGCTGCTGCTGCAGTACCAGCTCGCTGACCATTGCTGCCCTACACCTGATAGAGCACAGGGCTCGAGTCCATATTAGCAAGCAATTCTAGTGTAATTATAACTTTTTAAAATTTATTTTCGATATATATTTTTTAAAATAATCTTAAAACAATTGAAACTCAAAAAATTTAATTGATATTTATAACTCATTAGTTTTATTTTTTTTTATAAAAAAACTAGAAAATCATTTTATCATGATAACATTAATAATAAATAAATATATCTTACATATAAATTAATAAAATGAAGATATTGGAGGCTTTTGAGAGATTTTATATATATATATACACTGCAGTACCAGCTCGCTGACCATTGCTGCCCTACACCTGATAGAGCACAGGGCTCGAGTCCTTATTAGCAAGCAATTCTAGTGTAATTATAACTTTTTAAAATTTATTTTCGATATATATTTTTTAAAATAATCTTAAAACAATTGAAACTCAAAAAATTTAATTGATATTTATAACTCATTAGTTTTATTTTTTTTTATAAAAAAACTAGAAAATCATTTTATCATGATAACATTAATAATAAATAAATATATCTTACATATAAATTAATAAAATGAAGATATTGTAGGCTTTTGAGAGATTTTATATATATATATATATATATATATATATATAGGATTGCAAAACGAGTAAGATATAAAATGTATTGGGTTGGTAACCATGAGAGTTGAGCTCTTCTCCTATGCTGAGCCCATAAGGGTTAGACTTTTTTTCTAGACTAATCCCATGATGTTGGACTTTCCCCCAAGAATAAGCCCATTGACAATTGGACCCAGGCATGTTGTCTAAGATCATGAGTTTTTAGGTATTTGAGGGTTTTTTAGGTTTTTTAAATTTAAATTTATCAGTAACCCCCAAGTCTTTGTGATATTGAAATATAAAAACTTTAGAAGAATGCTCAATTATCATGACGAGTTTGTCAAATTTTCTTCATATAAAAAGAGGGGTGAAAATCCCGGGTAATATACCAAAGAGCTCGCGTGTAAAAGCATGCACCATGGTTAAAAAATTTATAAGTGGTTGGAGGAACCTGATGAAAGTGAGCCTATACTTAGATAATTTTCTAAGAGGCTGAGAGGAGTCCATTAAGGGTGAGCTTATATTTATAAAACTTCTAAGAGACTATAGGGAACCCATTGAGGGTGAGCTTATGCATATAAAATTTCTAAGAGGTTAGGGAAACTCATGAAGGGTGGAGCCTATAATTAAAAAACATTTAGGTGGCTAGGGGGAACCCGATGAGGGTGAGTTTATACTTAAAAAATTTCTAAAAGGCTGGGGAACCAATGAAAGGTGTAACCCATACTTAAATTTTTTAAGTGGCTAGGAAAGCCTGTTGAGGGTGAATGTATACTTAAAAATTTTCTAAGAGGATGAGGGGAACCTGAGGAGGGTGAGTCTATACTTTGAAAATTTTTAAGAAGCTAGGGAGAATCCATTGAGGGTGAACCTATACTTAAAGAATTTCTAAGAGGCTAAGAAGAACCCGTGGAGGGTGGAGCCTTAGAAAATTTCTAAATAACCGGGGAGAACCCATGAAGAGTGGAGCTCGTACTTAAAAATTCTAAGAGGCTAAAGGAAACTTGAGGAGTAGTTAGAGGAACCCATGGAGGGTGGTGCTATTGCACTAAAGAGGCCTCTAGTCGGTCCATTGGAGAATGATGTTATTGCACTAGGAAAACAAAGTCCATCCATTAAATAGTGGTGTTGTTGTACTAGGAAGACTAAGTCTATCCCTTAGAAATTGGTCCTATTATACTAGGGAGATCCTTAATCAATCATTTCCTTGAAGAGTGGTGTTATTGCATTAGAAAGATTCTTCATCAATCCATTCCAAGGGGAGTTATGCTATTTCATTAGGAAAATCCTTAATCAATCTTTTATGATGAAAGTTGGTGAGAATCTTTTAATCATCACCTAGAGAATGTGTCAGTCCGAAACTGCACTCGAGAATGAGGGATCTAAGATCAACCCCTGGTGAATTGGTGAGAGACATTTAGGCATCACCTGGAGAATGTGTCAGTCTGAGACTACACTATAGAATGGGGGATCCAAGATTAACCACTGATGATGTGCAAATAAGAAATGTATGTCAAAGATGTAATTATTTTATTTTTTAACATAAACGTACTTTTTATCAAGGATAATGTATCATGAGGTGATTTGTTAGGCATTACAGAGCCCGCTGATCCATCCCTTTAAAAGTGGTGCTATTACACTAAAGCAATATGTGGTCAATCCTTTATAAGGGTGGTGATGTTGTGGGTACCAAAACCTACCAAGGTGGGAAAGCCTGATTTTTCCTCTAAACGGCCAACACAACATAGATGAGGAGTTGCACTTGATTGATGAGCTGTTAGAAGTTTAGTTAGATAGAAGTGTTTATTATGGCAAGGTCTGTCACATGTTCTATTCTTGGAGTGCCTTGACTATCTTCCATTAATGGTTATTAAGGATGTAAAAAACCAGCACTAGAAAAATAGTTCATGGCTTTTTGATCAGTTTTCCACAAACATTACTAATGATTATGTCCTGAAAAATCCAAGTAACTTCAGAGCAAGACTTATATGTTAAATAATCAGTTAATCTCTTAGTTCTAGCAATTTTATCCATTCTTCCTAACTAAGGTGACTGGTAGGTGATGCCTACTACTTAGTAATCCAAGGTGGCTGGTAGTTAGTACCTGCAAAACGTCTATTTTGGTAGATGTTGAGAATCTCAGATATATAAGTATTTTTATAGAGAGAGTTTAAACAATGATATTTTAGAAAGAGATGCTTTGAAAATATGTATGCATTGAAGAATGAAGGTTGTGAACTTGGAGTTTGAAGGACTCATGAGTATTTACAACTTATAAGTCTTGTCCTTTGATAAAGAGGAGGGGTTAAAGAGTTATTTTGCTTTGATATCATTAATCAGAGATAAATATCTCATACATGTACATTAAAAATATGAAAATATGGTATGATATTAAGAGATTTTTTATACATCTAGAGGTGTTGAGAGTAAGATCCATAGGCTGAGCCTATGCCATTGATGATGAGCCCAAAAATGGTTGGGTTCAGGTACATTGCCTAAGATCGTGTGTTTTTAGGGCCTTTAAGGGTTTTTAATGCTTATTAAATTTGGGTTTATCATAAATGGAATATTGATATAAATCATATTACAACAAGTATTGATTATACAATTAAATAAATCAAGGTTTGTGTTGTTTACAATGGACATTGATCTTGGTGCAAAATAGGTGACAACATAAGATAATGATAAATCATATGATGCCAATAAGTTAAGCATAACAACTGGTATAAGCATTATTTTTCCAAAAAGAATCCATAGAGTACAAGGTGTGACAGTGAAAACAACTCTGATGCAAGAGAGGTGATGGCAAAAAGTAGCAATGGAGAAAACTCATAGGTAGATTCGTAGGAAATAATGGATTCGGAAATGAATCATTTGAGGTTAGTTTAGGGTGAGGGTGATTTAGGATTTATTTAGGGTTAGGGGTTAAAGTCATGGTTGAGAATAACAACTTTGTCAAAGTCGTGGCAACATCACTGTTCCTAATCGTGAATTTTATTAAACTGTGTTATTTTATAAATATTTTTTCAACATGTGATAGTTTGCTTTAGTCGACCCATGCTTAGTTTAAAAAACAATTCCAGGCTTTCTAAAAAAAATGTAAAAGGTGTTACTTTTTGTATTTTCATTACTTTATTTGACAAGCTTTAGATAATATTTGACTTGTCTACAGACCTTATGCAACAATTCCCATTAATCAGGTTGGGTGCTGATGGTACCTTTATGATTTCCTGTATAGTAGTATTTGGTATTATGGTAGCAATTGCTTTTTAAAGTGTTTTTCACTTGGAAATGCATCAAATAATATTTTTATTTTTTAAAATTTATCTTTAACATCAGCACCTGAAAATGATAAAAAATAATAAAATAATAATTTAAGGAAAAAAAAATAAATTTTGGCAAAAATATGGCTCAATTATATAGCTAACAAGCTTTATACCAAAGTATTATTGCCTATGCTTTCAAAACAAAAGGTGCACATTCAATACTCAATTATAGAATGTAGAATATCACAAATTAGCTTTGTTTGTATGCAAGTGTGGTTACTCAAAATCATTTTTGCAAGATATGGGTTTTATGGGTATATATAATAATAATAATAATAATAATAATAATAATAATAATAATAATAATAATAAAAGATGAATGAGTGAAAATTGAATTTGATAAGTCAATTTGAAAAATTGATAGATCATTCGGTCAATGGATTTAGTAGGAGGCTATAAGCGCATTTATGAACTGATATAATTTAATTTCAAATATAAAAATGTTAATACATAAGCAAAGCAAGTATCAATGGATATTTTGTTAGAAAATGTTTTAAAAAAAATCTTAACCCAAAAATTAAACAAGTGAGATTTAAAAATGGTTTTATGTTAATTTATTAAAATATCTTTATAAATGCAAGGCTATTTTGGATTTGCACAAACTTACATTATATTATATGAACATATTTTTAATTAGAAAATATTGATGCTAGTAAGCAAAATATTATCAATATGTAATTTTATTAAATTGATATGGTCAGATCAATATACAGATACATCATTATTTTCAGAAGAGATATAATCTTTTATGATTGAAAGTTATATTAATAGTTAGGCTAGTAGACCTTCTCAATGATTTGTGTCCTCTAACATGTGTCCTTTATAATATAATAACCCGACTATCATTATTTGACTCAATTTTAACTCTATATAAGTAAGCAAGTCTAAAAATCCATCATATTAAAATATTTCTTTTTATTGTTACATACTCTTAATAATGTTGTTTAGATGAAGATATATTTTTAGTTACCTTAAGAGATATTTATGAATTATTGGTTTGGGTTGATTTTAGAATGAGAATGCAGAAATGTCATTTATATGTTACGATATGTATATATGACATTCTATATATTAGTTAATTTTATTTCTTCATATTTTATTTTTTTTATTTTTTATTATGATGTTTTTCTAGTTTTTTTCTTGTTCGAAGGGGATATTCTTCCCTATTTTTTTTCTATTCGATATTAGTTTTTTCTATATAAAGTGTTGTAATCATGTTTTGAAAAATGAAGATAAAAAAGAATAAAATTAAGTATTTTGATAGTCTTCTCATATTTATGATGTTCTTGGTCTTTGAAAGTTTTGACTTGTATACTAAACCCCTTATCCTTCGCTCCACCTACATCAATTGGTATCAGAGATCAATGATCCCTAATGGTTATTTTGGTTTGTTGTGTGTTGCAGAATAATCATGGCTAGAAGAGATTGTAGAATAAGATGTGCTTGTATAAAAGGGTATGAAGAGGTTTCCACTCAAGAAAACGATGTGCAAAAACTAATGTGTTGTTTTCATCCATATCAGTTGTTGTCATTCAAAATCCAAGATGTGGGATCTATGATAGGGCGGTCTGCATAAAAGTGTTGTGTTAGGGATCTATGATGAAATTGTCTGCACAAAGGTATTATGTTAGGAATGGATCTATGATGAGGTGGTTTGCACAAAAATGTTAGGGACCTATGACCCATGATGGGGTGATTCACACATAAAACGATGTTCTTGATGAAGAACAATTTCTAACTAAAGACTGAACTTGAGGACGAGTTCCTTCTAATCCGGTAAGACTAATACATGAGCTTTTTTAGGAAGATAGATATTTTTCTTAGTTAATTTTATTTCTCTATTATTTATTATGATGTTTTTCTAGTTTTTTTCTACTTAAAAGGGATATTCTTCCCTAATTTTTTTTTATTCAATATTATTAGGGTTCTCTAGTTTTTTCTATATAATTAATTGTAATAACTTTCTGAGAAAGAAAGATATAAAGGAATAAAATTAAGTATTATGAGAGTCTTCTCATTTTTATAGTGTTCTTAGTTTTTAAGAGTTTTGACTTGTAATAAATCTCTTATCCTTCGCTTCTCCCACGTCAAGATATCCATATAACTTATGGATTCATTAGCATAACAAGTTAGTTTATATTAATCTTACCAATCTCTTTAATTTAGTTTAACTTATTAAATATTTAAATATTATCTTTAATATTAAAATGTTACATCATTAAAAAAATTTGATGTGATGGGATTTAAACTACCAACTTTTTTAATATCATATCAAATAAACATTTCAATTTAAAAACCCCACACTAAATCAACAGTTTCTAAGAAATTTTTTACTTAATATTGATTCATTTGTTTTCTTTTTTCACATTTTCATTCGTTTTTGTGTAACGTCTCTCGTTCTTTATGAACAAGCTGAAACCGTAAAATCAGTTGGTCTCATGTTGAATCAAAGTGATCAGCATCAAACCCACGCAGTAATACAAGGGGCTGGAAACTCAATTAGGCACATGAATATCTCCAATTA
>Ga0325400_1006400_pt1 | contig 11193 bp, 10 predicted proteins | sample PopdelMetagenome_2_FD_205662 | JGI IMG/M metagenome (GOLD analysis project Ga0325400, IMG submission 205662) | Populus deltoides microbial communities from Bellville, Georgia, United States - Xylem-PdKOR-R1 | ecosystem: Host-associated > Plants > Phyllosphere > Stem > Wood/Secondary xylem...
TTTCGTTTTTGTCAATTACCTGGGGGGCGCTCAGGCCGCCGAAGTGCTGACCAGCACGGTGAGCTATGATGCCTTTGGCGAAAGCAACGTGGCTAACGTCACGTTCAGTACGGCCCGGAACGCCATTGGCGGCAACTGGCGGGTAACGTCGGGAGGAACGGTAGGCGTTAAAACGGATCGTTTTTATGTGATCAGGGATGCGGCCGGTAACGTCTACAAGCTGAAATTCCTGAACTTCCATCCATCCGACGGCGGAGTCAGAGGGTATCCCAACATCGAATACAAATTGGTTAAAAAGGGCGCGTAAAGCGCAACGGAATAGCGCTCCGAACAGTAAACTCTCCATTTCCTACTTAATCAGCCCCGTCAGCAGGAGCCATCCGGTCTCCCTGTTGACGGGGCTTTTTTATGGCAAAAGCCATCGCTGTAAAAAAGACTAAAAAATTTAAGCTATAAAAAATCCAAAATTAATGACTATCCGTATATAGTTCAATTGCGTTAAAATCCCGGCTATGCCGGGATGTTTGTTTATGGGATGGCTGGTGCCCGATTGGTAGTCAGCTGGCTTTTGTGGGAAGATAATAAATGGGTAAGCTACTTAAGAAAGTATTTTTATCACCTGCTGCAGCCTGATATATAGATAATTCACACGTGTTCAACAGGTAATTTAAGTTCAATGACTTCTCAGCAGTCTAACTATTATCAAATTCAGGTTTATAATAAACCGCTTTCCTTGGCGCAGTTAGTCTGGCTGGAAGGGGACGGAAATTACACGCGAATTCACGTTCAAAAGGAGTGGCCGGTCATGACTCCCAAGACGTTAACCCGCTGGCAGGAGCAGTTGCCAACGTTCATCCGGATCAGCAAGGGGGCACTGGTGAACCCCCAGCATATTAGCGGCATGATTGATGTATCCAGCAAGGAGTTATGGATTACGCTCAGCGACGGAACCAAGTTGTCCGTGCCGCGCCGTCGGGTTGCCCTGTTGCGGCATTACCTGAAAAAAGTGATTCGGTAATTAGTAAGTAGGCATTAAAAAAGCCACAGCCGGAGTGAAGAGGGTCTATGGAGACCAGACGCTTCCGGCTGTGGTTTTTCATATGAACTAAAAATAGTCTTATTTGTGGGGTCGCCCGGAGCCAGCCCGGTCGCCGGTTGATTAGGACATTTCCAACTTAAGACTTTTTGATACTTGCTTTCACTTCTTTGGTCGGGGGGCTCTTGCGAACCTGCTGGCGTTGCAGAAAATCAAGGTACCCTTCCAGATCCTCGACGGGCAGTCGACGGGCTAAAATCTTTTTATTCTTGTCCAGGATGTAAACGGTTGGCGTCGAGTACACATCGTACCGGTCGCGGTAACTGATGGGGGCGCTGGGTCCGTACACGTTAACCATATTGCCGATTTTGAACTCCCGGATGAATTTCTTCCAGTCCTCCGGCTTCTGGTCGATTGCTACGGCGTAAATCTGGAGTCCCTTGGCCTTATTGGCTTCGTAAAACTTCCGCAACTTGGGCGCTGATTCCCGGCAATGGCCGCATTCCGGTGAGTAAAAGAAGACGACGGTATAATCCGCTTTTATGTCGTGCAGCGAGCGGACACGGCCCAGCGTATCCTGCAACGCCAGATTAGGCAACACCTTACCCGCCAGCAGCGGCTTCAGAATGCGGACCCGCTCCCGAATATCCTTCCGGGTAGCGGTGTCGTTCAGCGGCATAACGCCGGTCAGCCAGTACTTCTCGGCCATGTGCACGAACAAGCCTTCGGTGTTCAGAACCGTTTTTTGCTGCTCATACTGATTGGTGACAAACCAGATTGTGTAGGACAGCACGTCCTTGTTCGCTTTGGCCTTATTGACCAGATAATCAGCCGCGGGAATGAGCGAATCAACCGTCTGGACCGTCAGTTCCTTGAGGTATCGCTCCAGTTTCTGTTGCAGAAACGGCGTCCGGACCATCCGCTCGTCCGAAAAGTCGAAGCCATCCAGAAAGTGACTTTTGTAGTAATTGAACACCCAGACCGAATCCGGCCGGCCGTTGGGCAGTTTAGGCGCGGTCGGCACTTCGGGATCCGAAGCCGCATTGAACAGCTTGGCCGTTAGCGTACCCGCGTTTTTGCTCAGAAAATCCTTGCGGTAGGTGTCTATTTCCTTCTGCAGCTCCGCGACCTGTTTGGTTGCCGCCGGGTTAGCGCCTGCCTGCTGCCTTAACTTGGCAATGTCGCCGTATTTTTTGCTCAGGTATTTCTGATAATCGTAAAAAAGCGTATTCTCGCGGGAACCGGTGACTTTCATCGAGCCAATGATATCCAGCGTATCGGCCTCAAACGAAAATTCCTGTTCGCCAATCACCAGTTGCAGCATGGGCTTCGAGTTGACAACGACCATGTACAGGCCGCCCGGCAGACTTTTAGCGCCGTCGAAGACCAGCCTTCCCTCCGCGTCCGCCTGGGCTGTATCGCGGGGCATAAACTGGGTTGGTCCGTAGAAGTGGGCCAGATACGCTTTCTGGTTGGCAAGCCCTTTGATATGCGCTGAAATACGGTGCTTGTCGGGCGTCTGCGCCAGCAGGGCCGGTGCCCAGAGCGTCAGTAGCAGCGTAAAGAGCCGGAATGAATAAGTCATGGATATCTTGGTTGGTTAACCCGGATCAGGTAAACAAATTTACTAGTTATAACGATTGGCTGCCCGGCCTTTGCATACGCAATGTTCTACTTTCTTTCCAAAGTGCTGTTTTATTTATTGACACCGGCGGGCCTGGTCGTTATGGCGCTGATTGTAGCGGCATGGACCAAAAATCATGCCCGTCGTCGAAGGGCAATCGGGGTTGCGCTGGCTGGCCTGTTTCTGTTTGGAAACGGCTTTCTGACCAACGAAGCCGCTTTGTGGTGGGAGTATCCGCCGGTAACGCTGCCGGCTGCTTCTGGGCCGCGCGTTGGGGTTGTGCTGACGGGCGGGATGGTCAAAGTAACCAGCGAACCGAAAAACCGAATCTACCTGGGCGATCAGGCCGACCGGTTGGGGCAGGCACTGCTTTTGTACAAAGGAGGTCAGATTCAGAAAATTCTCATCAGCGGTGGAATCGGGAGCATCCTGCCGCACGATAGGATTGACGAAGGCCAGACGGTGGCCCGGTTTTTACGGACTGCCGGGGTGCCGGCGCAGGACATCTGGCTGGAAAACCATTCCCGGAATACGCACGAAAATGCGCTTTTCTCGGCGCCCATTCTGCAAAAGCAGTTCCGGAATTACGGGTATGTGCTGATCACGTCGGCCTGGCACATGCGTCGGGCGGTTGGCTGCTTCAGGAAACAGGGTATTGCCGTGACGCCCTATCCGGCCGCGCTGTTGAGCCAGCAGCGAACCCTCAATCCCGGTCAGTGGCTTCCTTCCGAAATGGCCCTGCTGGATTCGTATTGGCTCCTGCACGAATGGATCGGTTACGCAACCTACTGGGCCGTGGGGTATCTGTGACCGAACAGGGGGTCATTGATTAGGGGCGGTCCTAACTTGAAACCACTAACCAATGACCATCTGTTCGGTTAAACGCTCAAAATCTGTACCATGCGCAGCAAATCCTCGCTGATGGGCTTGGGCAGCTTGATGGTATCGACGAAAGGCGTGTAAACAAGTTCGTTATTGACGATACCGGCCATTACGTTTTTCTCGCCATTGAGCAGACCCTCGAGGGCGCCCAAACCGAGTCGGCTGGCCAGAATGCGGTCGTAGGCCGTGGGAATACCTCCGCGCTGGATGTGGCCCAGCGTCGTTACGCGCATATCAACGTTGACGCCGACCTGCTCGCGAATTTTTTCCGCTACAATAACGGCGTTACCGGCCACGTCACCCTCTGCCACCACGATGATGGAAGACGATTTAGAGCGGGTCCAGCCTTGTTTCAGCGTTTCAACGACTTCCGAGATAGGCGTCAGCACTTCCGGTACCATCACCATTTCGGCGCCCCCGGCAATCCCCGACTGAATGGCGATGTAGCCCGAGTCGCGGCCCATTACTTCAATGAAGAATATCCGGTCGTGGGAGTCGGCCGTATCCCGGATTTTATCGATGGCTTCCAGCGCCGTATTAACCGCCGTGTCAAAACCAATGGTATGGTCGGTCCCGTAGAGGTCGTTATCGATGGTTCCCGGAGCACCAACGGTTGGAATCTGATATTCTTCAAAAAACTTCAAAGCGCCCGTAAACGTCCCGTTTCCACCAATAGCTACCAGTCCTTCGATGCCGTGTTTCATCAATTGGTCGTGGGCTTTCTGGCGACCTTCGGGCGTCATAAACTCTTTGCTGCGCGCTGATTTCAGGATAGTCCCACCGCGTTGAACAATGTTGCTGACCGAGTGAGAGGTCATTTGAAAAATATCACCGTTAATCATTCCGCTGTATCCCCGGCGGATACCGAATACTTCGATACCGTGATAAACAGCCCCCCGAACTACTGCCCGGATACAGGCGTTCATGCCCGGTGCGTCACCGCCGGAAGTAAAAACAGCTATACGCTTCATAGTTTAAGTCTATTTTTAAATTCAATATGTGCGAAAGTGGGTTTGTCAGCCGTGCCCTGTGCAAAACGCAAATTTATTTTCATTTTATCACAAATCGGCAAATCCATTGCGGGAAAAAAGAAATTAATACAAACGTAACAGGGGTGGGGCATAATTACGAATTATTCAGCAGTCGGTCACTGTTTTTAACAATCAAATTGTCACCGCATTGCCGGACGCCTGTTTTTTCGGGAAAGTGTTCGCTGAATTACCGGGTAAACGGCGTAGCTGATTTTGACCGATGCAATCCCAATTCCGGCCCCCGCTAGCACCTCGCCCCAGCGGTGTGCGTTGTTGGCGACCCGCAGCACCCCGGTGGCGGTGGCCATCACGTAACCGGCGATACTGATCCACGGACTTTTGTGTTTATAGGCCTGGTGCAGCAACTCGGCGCTGGTGAAGGCGATGGCCGTGTGGCCCGACGGAAACGAGTGGTCAACGACGCCGTTGGTCGGGGTAGGCATCACGGTATACTTTAGTCCGCCGGTAACTCCGCCCATGATAAGATTGGACAAAACCGTAACCGCCACCTCATCGCCCAGCTTGACGGCGGGTTTGATTCCGGCCGCCTGCAGGGCAAGCCGCAGCCCATAAGGCCCAAAACGCAGGTATTCGTCGGCGTGACTGACGGGGTCCGGGCTGGTGAACGGCTCGCGGGTAGGATGAGTCAGGAGGCCCGTACCGGCGCCAATCAGAACCGCAGGAATGAGGTAGGATTTGAGCGTAAACCGGCGCTCGGTAGGTACGGAATCGCCCGCCGTAGCCGGACCTTTGGATTGGGCAACGCTTTGAAAAAAGGTAAGCCAGAATAAACAAAGAGCAAGAAAGCGATTCTTCAAGAGGATTGTGGTTAGGTAAACAGTCAACATGGGGCAATTATTGGGCCAGCCGGAACCAGGCCGCCCGAACCAGAATTTTGGCGTGATTCCAGACCGTAGCCGGGTAACCGAAGTGCATTGCCAGCACCGTAAAGCGATCTTCCAGCGATTCGCGGTGCCGTTGCACGGACAGCCCACCGGTCAGGTATTTACACAGCACAAAGTGGAGAAACACCGTTTTCTGAGCCGCTTTCAGGCAGCGGATTTCCCAGTCAACATCCGCGCTGAAATTATCCGTCAGATAAGGCGGGGCAATCTCCCGACGCGGGATAAAGGCCTGATGACACACTTTCATGCCCATCGCCATATCGCGCCAGGTCAGGTTGCGGGGCAGCGCGTGGGGCGTGATTTGACTCCGTAAACCCAGCGCCTGGCCAGTCTCATCGACGAATAGGGCATCACTGTAATACACATCCGCAGGGCCACTCCGGATTTGATTTAGCAGCGCCGGAATCGTCTGCGAATCATAAACTTCGTCACCGGCGTTCAAAAACCAGACGTAATCACCCGTTGCCAGCCGCAGTCCTTTATTCATGGCGTCGTACAGACCCTTATCCGGCTCCGAAATCCAGCGGCCAATGTAGCGTTCATACTGCCGGACAATCGCCAGAGTGCTATCTTGGGATCCGCCGTCAACGATCAGGTACTCCACATCGGCAGGAGAAAAGGCCACGCCTGGACCGTTGGCGAGGATGCTTTGAATGGTTCGTTCCAGGAAGCGCTCGGCGTTGTAGGTGACGGTGATGATGGTAAGCAGGGGCATAAGCGTGACGACTAATTAACGAATGAGCCCCCCATAGAGGGCCCGAAACTGGTTGGCAACGGTTGGATAACCGAGTGGCTGGACGCTTTCGGTGGCTTGCCGACGCAGCCCATCGGCGGGCATTTGGTCCAGTACCCAGCGAATACCGGCCGCCAGATCATCCGATGAACCGGATTGGGCCAGATAACCCGTCTGCTGGTGCCTGATCTGCTCCGGAATGCCGCCCGTCCGAAAACCAATAACCGGCGTTCCGCACGCCAGTGACTCAATAACGGTATTCGGGAAGTTGTCTTCCAGCGACGGAATCACGAGCGCATCGGCGGCCTGATAAAGGGCAATCATTCGTTCTTCCGAAGAAACTGACCCCAGGCAGTGAACGGGCAGCGGCAGGGACGCCAGCGCAGCGCCATCTGATTTCCCGAAAACAACCAGTTCGGTATCCAGCAACTGATCCTTAACGCGGTTAAGAGCCTCCACCACGTAGCGAAAGCCCTTGCGCGGATCGCTGGTGTTGAAACTGCCGAACAACAGCAGCCGCTTATCGACGGGCAGGGCCAGTTGCCGCCGAACGGCCACCCGATCGTCAGCGGGTCGGAAGCGGCTGGTGTCGATGGGGTTGGGTAACACGTGCCGAGAAAAATGACCGGCCAATTCACTTTGGTGCAGTAACTGACCTAACCATTGGCTGGGTGTTACAAACGTCAGGGGCGCCTGCTGGAACAGGGCTTTTTTCTGCTCAAAAATCCGGAACGACAGGTCGTGGTCGGCGGGTCGGCGCAGGAACGGACAGTGCTGGCAGTGCGTCTGGTAGCGCTCGCAGGAACCGCTGTAATGACAGCCGCCCGTAAACGCCCACATATCGTGCAGTGTCCAGACGATGGGTTTACCGAGCCGGAAAAGCGACTCCATCGAATGCAGAGACAGAAAACCGAACTGCGTCCAGTGCAGGTGCAACACGTCGGCCTGCCGAACCAGCGGGTGCTGACTGACATCGGCGCCAACCCGGGCGGGCGAAAAGGCGAAACGGACGCTTTTGTCGCGCTCGTAAGGCCAGAACGACAGCCGGTCCAGCGCAAAACGGGCGAAGGCCAGCCGCCGTTGCCAAGGCGTCTGGGCCAGTCCGGCCACGTGCGGTTCGTCGCGGTCGGTCTGCGGCACCAGCATCCAGGAGTTGACGCCCTGACCGACCAGAGCCTCGTTGAGCCGCCGGGCCGCCAGACCCGCTCCGCCGGTGGCGTGGTAGGTGCTGAGGTGGAGAATGTTCATCAGGGCCGCCAGGCGTGGATGTTCAGTTGCAGGTCCATGACCTCGTTGCCGGAATAACGCAAATCGACGAACGGCGAGCCTTTGCGGTGCTGGTTGGTATCGACGTAATACCGGAAACCGGCCTCCTCCAGAATCTGCACGACGCTCGCCAGCGTCTGCGGGTAACCGATGTAGGAGTGAAATTCCACGAACAACCGCTCGACGTTGCCCAGGGCATCGCGGCAGTCTTCCAGCACCGGCGTTTCGGCGCCTTCAATGTCGATTTTTAGTAAATCAATCCGGGACTCGCGCAGCAGGTAATCCCGCAGTCGGACGGAGGGAATGCGGGTTTTGGCTTCGGTGGAAAAGATGGACGACGAGTCGGCGGCTTCGCTGCCAAACGACACGCCCTGGTCGTCCGTCCAAACCGCTTTGTTGACGATTTCAACCCGGTCGACGCCGTTGGCTTTCAGATTCTGTTCCAGAATTTTTCCGATGGTTGGGTCGGCCTCGAAGGCAATGACCCGGGCTGTCGGGTAGTATTCCCGGAAATAAGCCACGCTCATGCCGATGTTAGCCCCGCAGTCCAGAATGACGGGATTGGGCTGTTTCGGCTTAAAGTAGTAAAGCTGATCGGTGAAAATCTCCTTGTATTGCCAAATGAACGAGAGCGCATCCGGGACCGTAAACCGGTAACGGCCAAACGACACCTGGGTTGATGCGTAGCGTTGCCGACCCCCGTAGCGCAGCAACAGCCAGAGAAATAGCCGGCCGTGGGGCGTAATCAGCGAACGGGCCGCATCTTTGAACAGAAAACGAAACAGAAGCATACCGCAAAACTACACAATTGGCGCAAAGATGCCCGAATAACGGCCTAATCGGTCCCGCTGCCTGACAAGAATGGAATAAACCGCTTACTATTAATGAAAAGCGTTAGATTTGCGGACCCAATTGCCGACGGGGCACAAGAATAAAATTCGCTGCGAACGGCCTTGAAGACGGCTTATTCGGCCATTGACCTTGGCTGTCGGATGCGGGCACTGTATATAGCTGCGGAAGGAGGGAGGCCCAATCCCGATTCGCGATAGAATGACTGGTATGAAAGTTTGCTTCATGATGGCGGGGTTGCCGCATTACTTTACCCTGGTACTGAATAAATTAGTGGCTGAATACGGGGTCGAAGTAGCCTTGATCAAACCGGCGCAGCGGAGTACGAGTATTGGCTCCGGCGTTCATGAAGACACCGCCGGGCGCCGGTTCCGGTTGTACGAACTGGACGAGTACAAGACCTGGTACGGAAAGCCCTTCTTCAAAAATCTGCAGGAAACCCTGGAGGCCGAGATGCCGGACGTGCTGATCGTCAACTGGCCGTATATCCTGCATTTTGCCATGAGTCCGTCGTTCTGGAACTGGTTTCAGCAGACAGGAATTAAGCTCATCAACCGCGACATTCCGTTCAATATTCCAACCTGGGGGAAGGTGAAGGAATACTATTTTGGCGGCAACAACTTGAACGAAGATTTTAGCCTGAACCAGAAAAAAGGCCTGGCGGGCTACCTCTGGTTTCTGGGCGTGACCGTGGCGCGCCGGATCTACCTGCGCCGGGCAGCGGCCCATATCTACTACACCGACGAAGCCCGCGCCATCATTGGCAGCTACGGCATTCCGCAGGAAAAACTATTTATCACCTCCAACTCCCCCGACACCGACGAACTGCTGGCGGCTTACGATCAGGTACGGGAAGAGCCGCCGATTCTGACCCCCAATCCGCACCGGCTGATTCACGTCGGACGGCTGGTGAAATGGAAACGGGTGGACCTAATCATCGAAGCCGTTAAACGGTTACAAATGAAATACCCCGCCATCGAACTGGTGGTCGTTGGCTACGGGCCGGAAGAAGAAAAATGGAAGGCGCTGGCGGTGGAGTCGGGCGTGGCCGACCGGGTGAAGTTCGTCGGGGGCGTCTATGATTCGCTTTCGCTGGGACGCTATCTGTCTGCGTCGGCCATTTACGTGCTGGCGGGTATGGGTGGATTGTCCATCAATGACGCGATGTGTTTTGCCCGGCCGGTTATCTGCTCGGTGGCCGACGGAACCGAGAAACGACTGGTCCGCGAAGGGTACAATGGCCTGTACTTCGAGAACGGCAGTGCGGATAGCTTAACCGAAAAGATCGACTATCTACTGGCCGACCCCAACCGGGTGCAGACGTTCGGGGAGCGGTCGTTACAAATTATCCGCAACGAGGTCAACATCCATAAGGTGCTGCAGGAATACGTCCGGGCGTTCAACTACGCGACGGGAAAGCAGCCGTCGAAAACAACCGCCTGAAAAAGATTGGATCAGCGAAGACATACCTTCCGGACATGATCGCTTCCGTAATTCGGCCTGGAACGAGAAGTCAATGGCGACGAATGTCTCCGGGTTAAGCGCTATCGTTTGTGGATTTGTCAACGAGTAACCGCATGTACCGGCCTGATTAAACGGGCTTCAGGACTAGACTATGACAGATTTATTATCAGCGCCAGAAAGCAAAGCTTCTGCTGCGTTTGCGGACACAAAACCGCATTATAACATACTTGACGGACTACGCGGAGTAGCGGCATTAACCGTCGTTTGTTTTCACTTATTTGAAGCTTTTGCCACCAGTCATATAGACCAAAAAATCAACCACGGCTATCTAGCCGTTGATTTCTTTTTTATTCTGTCGGGCTTTGTAATTGGTTACGCTTACGACGACCGGTGGAAAACAATGACGGTAAACGAATTCATCAAACGCAGGTTTATCCGCCTGCATCCGATGGTCGTTATGGGGGCCGTTATCGGCGCGATTATGTTCTACTTTCAGGGCTGCGCTGCCTGGGATGTTTCAAAAGTGTCTGTACCGATGCTGTTGGTCGCTACGCTTATCAATGCCTGTTTAATTCCGGCGACTCCCGGCTTTGAAATTCGGGGCGTTGGTGAAATGTTCCCGCTAAACGGTCCCAGCTGGTCTTTGTTTTTTGAATACATTGGCAATATCCTGTATGCCTTGTTTATCCGTAAACTTTCGACTCCGGCGCTTTCTGTACTGGTTTTGCTGGCCGGATGCGGATTAGCCGGATTTGCCATCTGGGGGCCATACGGCGATATATGCGCCGGATTTGCGCTAACGGAAGAAAACCTACTTGGCGGGTCGTTTCGTCTGTTATTCTCATTTCCGGCGGGCTTGCTGCTAGCCCGCGTATTTAAACCGTTTCCCGTAAAAGGGGCTTTTTGGCTAGGTAGCTTAGCTATTGTTAGTTTATCCGCAATACCGCGAATTGGCGGAAGCGAAAACTTATGGATGAATGGTTTATACGACACCCTCTGTGTTGTTATTGTCTTTCCTGCACTCGTTTATCTGGGCGCTTCCGTAAAGACAACGGACAAACTAACCAACGGGGTCTGCAAGTTTTTAGGCGATCTTTCTTATCCTTTGTACATGGTTCATTACCCCTTTATTTACCTGTACTACGCCTGGGTTAAGAACAAAAACCTCACCTTCGAACAATCTTTTCCCGGTGCGTTCGCGCTTGTTGTTGGCTCGGTTGGATTGGCTTATGTATGCTTAAAACTGTATGATGAACCCGTACGCCGGTTTCTGACGAAGCGTCTTTTGCGAGTCCAAAAATAAATACTTTTAAATCACCGGCGTCGTCAGGGTACGGCCGTTACGGCGATTCGATGATCCAGTCTTTTCTGGCGTCAATGCTAACCCGGTTCAACCGAAAACG
>Ga0325400_1006405_pt1 | contig 11190 bp, 5 predicted proteins | sample PopdelMetagenome_2_FD_205662 | JGI IMG/M metagenome (GOLD analysis project Ga0325400, IMG submission 205662) | Populus deltoides microbial communities from Bellville, Georgia, United States - Xylem-PdKOR-R1 | ecosystem: Host-associated > Plants > Phyllosphere > Stem > Wood/Secondary xylem...
CCGACCTAAAGCATCAATAAAACTTTGTAAAAGTCGATCATCACTACCGGTGACCACAATGTCATCAACATAGAGGAGAAAATAAATTGTATGAAACTCGTGTTGGAAAACAAACAGAGATGAATCAACCAAGCTCTGAACAAAGCCAATTGATAATAAGAAGCATGTCATTCGGTGAAACCATGCACGAGGAGCTTGCTTGAGGCCGTAGATGGCCTTGTTGAGCTTGCAAACATGAGATGGTCGTGACTGATTGATGAATCCCGGTGGTTGAGTCATATAGACGTCTTCTTTAAGAAGGCCATGAAGGAACGCGTTCTTCACGTCCAATTGACGAAGTGACCAGCCTCTAGATACAGCAAGAGAAAGCACAACACGAATAGTTGCAGGTTTAATAACAGGGCTAAAGGTATCTGTATGGTTTATACCTTGTTGTTGATGAAATCCTTTAGCCACAAGTCGTGCTTTGTGACGTTGAATTGTGCCATCTGGGTTATGCTTTACTCGAAATACCCATTTGCAGCCAACAAGATTTTGAGAGGAAGGAGGAACCAATGTCCAAGTTTTATTTTTCAGCAAAGCATTGATTTCATCAGCCATTGCAGCACGCCATATCGCATGTTTAGAAGCTTGAGTGTAGCATGTGGGCTCTGTAGTTTCAATGGCAGTGAGGAGAGCACGAGGAATTGGATATTTGATAGTTCCATCCGTGTGAATTTTAGGTTGCACAATACCATGTTGTAAACGTGTCCTCTTGGGTGAAGAGGGCGGCGCAGGAAGAGACGGAGGAGCAGGTGATGAAAATGTGGATGTTGCTGAAAGATTAGAGATAGGAGAAGGATCACTTGAGACCAGCTGTGGAATAGTTGCATCAAGGGCAGATGGCTGAAGAGAGGTGGACTCTATCTATGAAGTAACCGGATGTAATGAACATCGGCGCTAATAAGTGAGGATGGGGGCGGCGGTGGGCGCCAGAGACTGGGATGAAGCCGATTATGCTGTAATCGGAAATTCAATACCCACTTCATGCTGCTCTGGTTGAGACACAAGATAAAGAGAGTTGTTGTTCTCAGCAGATGGATGTGGATCAGAAAGAGCAAGCTGTGGGAGTTCTGAGCTAGACAAAAGTGTGAATTCCAATGAGCCAGCGTCAGAAACTGAATATGCCTGCAACTGTTTATAAGGAAAAATTGTTTCGTTAAAAATAATATGCCTAGAAATATAGACACGACTGGTGGTAGGATCTAGACAACGATAACCTTTGTGTTGAGAACTGTAACCAAGAAAGACACACTCAATGCTACTACTCGAAAGTTTATCAGAGACATAAGACCCAAGATGAGGAAAACAGGAACATCTAAAAACCCGAAGAGAGGAATAGGAAGGTGGGCTACCATAGAGACGAGTATGTGGAGTATCCCAATCCAGAGTGGGTGTAGGAAGAAGATTAATAAGGTAAACAGAGGTTAAAACAGCTTCAACCCAAAGATTATGTGGAGTACCAGAAGTGAGAAGGAGACTGCGAGTCATTGTAGCAATATGACGGTGCTTACGTTCGGCAAGGCCATTTTGTTGTGGTGTGTGGGGGCAAGAAAATCTTTGTTGAATTCCCAAGGCTTTACAATAATGAGAAAAGGCATTATTGACATATTTTGTCCCATTATCACTTTGAAGAAATTGAATGGTGTGGTGAAAGATGTTTTGAATCTTGGCAACTAAAGTTTGAAAATGAGTGAGGACTTCATTTTTGCAACGCATGGGGTAAATCCAAGTGTAGCGTGAGAATTCATCAGTAAATAGAACATAATATTTGAAACCACTTATAGAAATGGTAGAGGAGGACCAGACATCACTATGTGTAATATGAAAAGGAATGGTAGCGGTCTCTTTGTTGGAATTAAAAGGTAATTGGTGAGACTTGCTAAGTGCACAGTCTCGACAAAAAGAAGGAAAGGACAATTTGGAATTAATTGTAGGACTTAGACGAGCAAAGACATTTGATGACGGATAACCCAAACGATTGTGCCAGATAGAGGAGTGAACGGAAGCAAGGGCTTGTGGAGAAGTAGAGACGCTTGATAGATTAAGCGGATACAAACCATCTTTACAAGGGCCCTGAAACAATAGATATCCAGTGTGTAAGCAATAGATTTGATAGAAGTCAGGTGCAAAAAGAAAGAAAACATGATTATCTTTAGTGAAACGAGCAACAGATAGAAGATTTTTACGAATGGATGGAATACGGAAGACATTTTGTAGAGTGAAGGTGGAAGAGCCTAATGAAAAAGGAAGGTTACCAGTATGGGAAACAGACATTGAGTCCCCATTACCCATATAGACATTATGCAGCCCACCATAAGGTTGAGAATTATTGATGGGCATGGCTGTCATGTGATGAGTTGCCCCGGTGTCCGGGTACCAGTTTGGATCAGCAGCATAATGTACACCATCAAATGGAGTGGCAGTGTTTGGACCAGAAAATCTATGTGGACATTGAGAAAGTTCATGGTGACTTGAGTGACAATAGAACACCATTAAGGTGCTGGGCCAAGAATACCATTTGGTGGAGGACGAGCAGCCCAAGCTGGTGAAGTAAATGGCCCCGATGGAGGCACATGTTGCTGTTGCATAGGAAAAGAAAACCCAACCTGTGACTGTGGAGTGGTGCGCTGCTGAGAATAGCGACCACGTCTGAAGCGACCATTGTTGGGACAACCACTAGTGGGAAATTGATGGCTGGTATTAGGGCGGTGATCACGACGGGTAGAAGGAGTTTGATTGTGATTGAAAAGAGCGATGGCTATAAAAGAATCAGCAGGACGAGATTGTTGAGCATCAAAAGAGAGAATTCGAGCCTGAAGTTCAGTGAAATCTGGGAGAGGAGGATTTTGAGTGAGGACAGTACGAAGCATGAGATAATCAGGGCCAAGACCATGAAGAGTGGCGATGACTAAATCCTTATCAGGAACAGGCTTGTTAATAGAAATCAAAGCATCAGCAATGGATTTAACATGAAGAAGATAAGTGTCAACAGATTGAGTGCCTTTATTGAGATCAAAAAGTTGCATTTTGAGATTGGTTGCGCTTGCTACAGACTTTTGGGAAAAATGACATTCAAGACAGTCCCAAATTACCTTTGATGTGTCGAAACCAATGGTAAGCTGTGCAATGTTTTCTGTCAGAGTGGTGGTGAGGATGCTAACAATTTGTTGGTCGATGATGAACCAACTAGCATGATCAAGATTAGGAATGGATATTGCAGATTGAGTGTCAGTAGTCAGGATGGTGAGAGATGGTTCAGGAATGGTGCCATCAACATATCCCCAAAGTTTGGCACCGTGAAGATAGGGCTTGATTTGCCGAAGCCAGGTGAGATAATTGGTTTCAATAAGTTTGGTGAATTGAGCAATATTTTGAGAGAGAATCGAAGAGATGGTAGCCATGAGAAAGAAAAGGAGAAAAGGAAGAGAAACACTAAAAAAAGAGAGAAATAGGTGAGGATCGTAGGTTTAGGCTGATACCATATAGAAAATGGTTTTTCTTATTGCCTCTGTTTACAATATACAGCTATATATATATAGCAGAATTTGTTTGACTGTTACAAGAATTATAAATAGCATTAAAAACTATAATTACTAAGAATCAAAACTGATCTTCGATTACTCAATCAGTTTTGATTGAGAAGAGGAAATCTCTTTTCAGTTACACAATCAGCAGAGGATATCTCTCTAACAGATATGACCAAGAGATAAACAGTAAATAAAGAAAATTGATTCAAATTTTATGTGATTGAAAAGCTAATAGTGATTTTGATTAGTGAATTTTAAATCAAGAATTCAAAAGGCGCACAAGTTAAACAAAGAAGTGCCCACTATTCATCCATTTATGACCAGTATAGCAATCAAGAAAGGTGGAATTGCACCTGAGATGAATTGTTCATAAATAGTAGTTCTATTAGAAGTAACACAAATGGGTAGACTTCTAAAAAAAGCCAAAGACTCGTTGAATCTTCACTTACCTTGGATATTGCCTTTAAATCAGGACGCTTGGATTTTTTCTTATCATCTTCAGCTGTGTTTTCTTTCTGCACCAAAATTGTGGATTAGCATACATAGGAGAAAATATGCAGTGTTCAAATCGCAAAACAACATTTCAACTTGCTACTAGTAATTGAAAATCAACAGTGCAAATATATGTTCGAAAATGTTACAAAAGGACATTTGGAAATGCAGAGTTAAAGAACAATTCAGATCGTGAAATGACAGCAAAGAGATTGATTCAACTATGTTGGTATCAGAGTCCCAATTTAACATTCTCAATGCTTTAGAGCACAATCAATCACTGAAACGATTCAACTCCAAAGAAGTTCATAGCTCCAAGAGATGGATGTGGTATGATGATGCAACCAACAAAAGAAAATGTATATGTTACTTTAATTTGATTTAGATTTTAAGGTTGCCTGTAAACCTAGTCAATTTACGAACTCCTCTTACTTGGAAATATTAATACTATATAGCAATCTTAGCTTAATTACAATATCCATCAGGAGCATCAAGTATTTATCATTTCCCATTTCCTATTTTGTTTTCTATTTCCAACTTAGTTTCAGACAACTAGGACTTTTTGGTGTCCAGTAAAGGAAAACTTGTATGTGTGTGATGGAGGACTTAGGAAAACAGAATTTAAGTATTCTGGTTTAATTCTTCAACTCATCACAAGAACCCTCTAATTAATAGACAAGATTTCCTTGTGCAAATTGAATCACCAAAGGGCCTTTTTTATTAATAAAGAAAATAAATTACACACGGCAACCAGTGCCACCCATTCACAGGAAATGGCATCAAAATAATATAAGTTTCAACTATAATTCAAAAACAAATAATCAACAAAATTCAGGAAATCCTCGGTATTAATAAAGGAGGTTGTCGGATGCACCAAAAATAAAAGATTCTCAAAAAAATTATCCTTCAAAAAGGAAAAAGAGGATACTTCTTCCACTGGAACTCTTGCTTTGTTCCCATCAACACCTAGATAATCAGCACAGGGAGCAGTCTGTATGAAACTACACCTAACTCTCAACCCTGCTTCCATAAGACCTGTGATTGTCATTCCTTCAAGGAGAATAATTCCTTCACTCTTAGCACCATTTCTTCACAAAGGCTCCATTTTAAAAATTAGACAAATTTTTACATTTTTATTGAGCTCCATTCGAGCCTTACCATCCTCATCCAGATCCTCAGCCTGCCTTACTGCTATAATATAAACAAAAAAAAAACTGAAGCTCTCAAATATACTGCCCAAAACCCAGATTCTACTAAACGTTTGGTATTCAAGTAAGAGCTTACCATAGCATCTCTATCCCCAAAGGACCTCAAAATAGACAGGAAATCGCATGGTGAGAGGATTCAAGACAATAATGTTTCATTTCAGGGCACTCTAATGGCATAACAATGTAATTCCTCGGGTGATTACTTGAAAGATGCAAATTAAGAAATGGTTTGTGCAACTTGACAAACTTCCGCGTATGAAAAGTAAAAATGGTGAACAAGAGTAGCAAATTAAGCAAAAGCAACACAAAGGCCAGAAAAAATAGCATAACTGAAGCAAAAGGCAGAAGGAGAGGCTAACCTTGGATTTATCAACTGATTTTTTTGAAGCTTTAGAGGTCTTTTTTGAACCTTTAGAGACGTTTTTATCAACTTTCGCTTTTGCACACCTCAACTCTTCTTCCTATGCACCATAAAAAGAATGTGAGCTCCCTCAACTCAAATTATATATATAAAAAAAAAACCATGAAAACAAAATCTTCAAAGAATAACACAGAAACAAGCCATGACACTAAGCACACAACAAAAATCAGGCGAAAAAAGCAGCCCATTATGAAACCACTCGACCCAAAGTGGTTTTAAAGAGAAGAATACCTGCACTAACTGTAGATAAAACTTGTTAAACAACCTCAAAGTGTCCTTAACTTTAACAGTAGCACTTTTCTCCGTCACCACATTACCCACACCACCAGCATCACTTAAAGTCACCTCCTTTTGCTTTTCAGTTGACCCCAAAACCTGATTTAGCAACTTTTCAGCCATTACAACCTCCTCCTCCTCCTCGGTCACATTAGCATTTGGTCTCTTTCTAAGGTTTCCTTTTTCTTCTTGCTCGTCTAATATCTGCACTCTCTTTCTCACCAATCGTTCCTTCTCTTCTCTCTGCTTGCTCTTGATTCTATCACTCGTTCTCCTCTGTGTCTCTGTTTCTTCTGTCTTCTGCTTTTCTTTTTTGCCATTCTTAGCAACCTCTTTCCTTTTCGGTCCATTGCTCACACATTGCTCCACCATTTTCACCTCACAAATCTAAGAAATAATAATACAGGGAATCAGAGATTCAACCACAGAAATATTTTTATATTGAGGTTTTGATTCTTTTAGGGATTCGAAGGAAGCTGGAGGGAGGGAGGGAGGGAAGCTTGCGCGTGAGTTTGAAAATATTCAGAAGTGACGACTTGAGGGCATCTTTAGGTTGTGTTTGGTAACGCCGTGGTGTTTGTCAAAAATTTAATGTTTTTTCATAAGAAAAATAATTTTTATCTTATATTTTTAAATTGATGTACTGATATGATTTAAATATAATTTTTTAAAAATAAAATAATATTATTCTAATACATTTTTAAATAAAAAAATTTTAAACAAAATAATTACACTACAAACATATTTATAATGGAAAAACTTAAAATAATAAACAAACTAGTCTAATAATAAACAAACTAGTTTTTTTTGCTTTTTTATAGAAATTCTTCGTTAATTAGAAAAAATTTTATTAATTAAAATTTTTAAAAAAATATTAATATTAAATATATTAGAATAGAAGTAGCTTGTTAAAATAATTTTTTAATTAAAATATATATATATATATTAAAAGTTATATTTATATTATTTAAAAAATTATTTAGCATTTTAAAATAGGTATGGGCATTTAAGATGCTGTGACAATAATTGCAAACCAAGAAGGCGAAGAGAGAGGGAGGGGAGGAAGGTTGAATTTTTAAAGTATTTTTAAAAAAGTTTGAAAATTTTTTATTTTTTTAAAAAATATTATTTTAATATATTTTAAAATAAAAAAATACTTTAAAAATAATAGTTATTATTTTCAAATTAAAAAAAAAAAAACAGGGCTTGTTAATTAATTAATTACCTCGAGAACTGTACTATACGATTCTAGCGCGTGCGGTGTGAACAGAACTGTAGCTTCTTTTTTTTCAATTTTTATTCTCCCTCCCATTTCCCGTTTCTTCCCGCGGGAGAGACCCTGGAGGACAAATATAATAATAAAAAAAAAAAAGTTAAAAGGCAGGCAGCATATTGGAGCCGGGGATCTGCTTCATAGAGGAAAGAAAAAAACAACAGTAAACTGTATGGATTATTTAAATTAATATTTATTGTAGTTATAATTTATATTGAGACATGTTATTATAGATAATAATTTTTTCAAGGTAAAAGTCCTTTATCCAATATCCATGTATTAGAGATACAAATAATTTTTTATAACTAATAGATTTTATAATAAAACTAGATATTTTCATTTATTAAAAAGCTAGCAATGCTGTTGTAGTTATGTGTCAAGTAGATGAGTGGATGTGTAATGTTGTTTGAAATTGTAATAACGATTTTGATTTAAAAATATTTTAAAAATTATTTTTAAAATTAGCATGTTAAAACGATTTAAAAAAATTTTAAAAAAAATTTAAATAAGTTAAAATTTACCGTATTTCCAAACAGACTTTAATGATTGTGTGAAGACATGAAAACATGTTAGAATTGTTTGTGATTGTTTTCAATAAATATGGTTTTTTTTGTTTAAATTAATATTTTTAAATCATTTTAATATGTTTTTTTTTTTCAAAAATGAAAGATTTTCATTAATTTGGTTATAACTTTACAAGAAGGGCAAATCCCATTACACAACTTTACAAGAAGGGGCAAGCCCACGGCAGCATCAACTGGTCACTGGCTGCCAATTGCTACAAATATAGTGAAATTGAGGGCTAACTATCCCTATTCTGGCTGCGCAGGGAGGAGAAGAGAGGAGGAAAAACAACTAGACACAAAATTTAATCTTTAGAGAGGCCTCCTCCACAGGCGGTGTCAGGGCTGAGTTCCATTATGTCAGCAAAAAGAATTAGAAACCCTCTTTCATGAATCCATCAAGACACCCGAGAATCTAATCTCTCTGTCCATCTGTGATATTGGACTCCGTGATGCTCTTGATATTGCAACTCGTGGTAGGCTAGTGGCAAGCAGCAAAACTCCTGAACTTGCGTGCAAAACCGCTGCGATGCTTCTCGGGCCTGCATTTCACTTGAGGAAATTTAGGCACTTCTGATAGGCTAAGGACTTGAATCTGTCTCCTCTTTTTCTCTGTGATCACGAGAAAACAAAAACATTAGAACAACATACCTGGATCTTAATTACAGTGCAAAAGAGATCGAAGGAAACATAAATAAGAGAGAGAAAGAAGTCACTAACCTTTTCCAATATTCTCATAACTTTCTTGTAGTTTCCTTTTTGCCGAATTAATCCTCAGCTCAAATGAGACTTTGTCATCAACAATTGCAGCTTTTGTTGATGTCTTCTTATTGGACTCAATAGTTTCAGCTTTTGTTGATGTCTTCTTATCGGAATCGATATTTTCAGCTCTTGTTTCAGTATTTGTATCTTTAGGAGCGTTGTCCCTGTGCCTATAGACCTGCTCTAAAACCTTCATGTCCTTGCCCTTGCCATGCTTTTTCTGCATGATCTGCACCGCATTGAGGTTTCCGGATGATCCTTGAACTCTTCCCGCACCTGATCAATACGAAACAAATCAAGTTAGTTGAAACAAAAACCATGATCAAATATGATCGGATCAAGTACGTAGACAGACAGACAAGTATGACTCACCTTTATGATCACCCTCAAATCCACTGAAAAACACTTGTTCGGACAGGTCAAAAAAGGAAGCTTCAGCAGCCATGAAATCTTCCTCATCGAAAGGAGGGCAGGCAAGCCCCACATCTTCTTCCACCAAGTCTTTTGTATTCTGATCAGCCACCATTGTAGACACAGTGGGTGAATTCTTCATGCTTATGTAATAATCTCAGTAGTGCTGCAATGAGAAAATATTAAAGCATGTCAAATACTCATACTGCTCTGTTTTGGAAAGAAATCAAAGCTTCCATATATACAACATATCTACTCATCCAAAAATAGGGCTAACATGATATAATTTTTCCTTTATCCAAAACTAGGGCAACTGAACACAACTGAGGAAATCACAATCAAAATTCACTGAACCTAATTCCTAATCCTTAATGTAACCCTAATTATGGCACGTAAATTGTAAATAAAAAAACAAAAAAAAAACAGAGAGAGAGAGGAGTACTTACTTGTAAACGCAAGGTAGAAAAGATAAAGAATAATAGAAGCAGGTATTACTTAAATATATAGTGATCAAAGTAGCTCAGCCATGAGGTCCGAATTCACAAAGGAAAAGGCTTGGATTTCAAACTCTTAAGAAATGGCGGTTTCCGAGTTGGTAAAGGATGTGTTAGTAAAACTCGTCGTCCGTTACGTTCTTCATTTCTTCTTATTTAAACCATTTGGACCAAGCCTCCCCGGCCCAGGTCCGCTAAGCCCTCGAGTTTATGTGCCTCGACACAAATTATTTTTTTTATAAAAAATTAGGCTCTATCAAAAAGACTACTTAATTTTGACAACAAAAATTAAAATATTATTTTTTTACTAATTGAAATTAAAATTTTAAAAATATATATATAATCAGACTTTTACCGTGGATTGAGAGTAATATTACTGTATTTAAGCAGTGTTTTTTTGTTAAAATTTTCCTTTGATGTCGCGAGATGGAAAAAAAAAACATCTCCTCTCTTTTATGTGTTTCTTTCTGCACCACATTTCCTTTTTTTTTTTTTTTCCTGCACCTAAACTGAAATCTTTCTAGTCAACACCTTCAACAAGATCGGGAAAAGGAAGAGCAAAGCAGATTGGAGAAGACGAAGAAAATGAGTGGTTTTGACACGTGGGTTGCTTACGTGCAATTAGAGGAAACATTGGTTGCCATGTCATTTAGTTCGACTATGTTTATTTTTATGTTTTAAAAATATTTTTGATAAAATTTAAAAATTTTTATTTTTTTATTAATTTCAAATTAATATATTTTTAGTGTTTTCAAATTATTTTGATGTGTTAATGTCAAAAATAATTTTTAAAAAATAAAAAAAATCATTGACATGTATTTTAGCACGAAAAGCTATTTAAAAAGCTTCCGCAACCACACTGCCAAACACACTTTTCGTTTTGGTATTCTTTTATTTTAGACATAGTTTTATTAAACCTCATCCGATGATAATTTGGTATTTTTATACATGGTTTTTAAACTTAATCCAATAATAACCTAGTGTTTTTAAATATAGTTTTTAAATCTGATCTGTAATAATCTAATATAACAATCAAATTATATTATGAATTAAATAATTTAACTCGAATGAAATTATAAATTAAATAAATTAATTCAAGTTATTAAAAAAAAATTCCAACCGATGCAGCATGAAACTTACGGGAGATGGAACTGGATGGGTATACGAAAACTAAGTGGTCAAAAAGTTAAAAAAAACAAAAATCTCAAAACCCCACAACTCACACGTGTTGAATACAGACTGCTAAAAGAAGTGATCTTGTTGGCTTTTTAATTACTGATTTCTTCGTAGTTAAGGACTTGGAAAAGTTGGCCTTTCTCTTACGTGTCCTTGCAATTAAAGCCAATAAAAACAAACACTAGCACCCTTATTACTAAAAAGCTTGCCTTGAACTTATTTTGTATTGCGGATGGGATTACTTTTATATATTTTAAAAAAGTCAGTCGTGTTTTAATTGGATTTATCTCAGTTCACCTGTCAAATCAATTAAATTTTATTGAATTAAATTTCTAATTGGTTTTTTTATTAACCCGATTTGATTACAGCTCCAGATTGATCTGTCGGATCAACCAGCTTTTAAAACTATGCTTCTAGAGCGGCATTTGCATGGTGACTCTATCTTGTTGGATATAGGTTTGATTTTTCTCTTTTATTGCTCTCTTCTCCACCCTAATTTACGTGTTGGCCCCTAAATAAATGGCAGTTGTACCTTCTTCTTTTTT
>Ga0325400_1006406_pt1 | contig 11190 bp, 12 predicted proteins | sample PopdelMetagenome_2_FD_205662 | JGI IMG/M metagenome (GOLD analysis project Ga0325400, IMG submission 205662) | Populus deltoides microbial communities from Bellville, Georgia, United States - Xylem-PdKOR-R1 | ecosystem: Host-associated > Plants > Phyllosphere > Stem > Wood/Secondary xylem...
CGTCGGGTTCGAGGTCGTCCAGACCCTCGTCGGTGACCGGCCGGGCCAGCCAGTAGCGGACGCGCTTGGACAGCAACGCCGAAGACGTCCTGGCCGGCACCTGGTACCGACGTTCGGGCAGCGGGACACCGAGGTGCACGCGCACCCCGGTCTCCTCCAGGGTCTCGCGGACCGCGGCGACCGCCGGGTGCTCACCCTCGTCGAGCTTGCCCTTCGGCCACGACCAGTCCGCGGTGCGGGTGGCGGTGGTCGGGCGGTGGACGACGAGGAGTTCCGGGCCGTCGGTGCCGGAGCGGACGACGAGGCAACCGGCCGCCTCGACGTCCACGTGAGGCTCGCTCACCGCCGGCGACGCGGGCTCGGGCGACGGCCCGGGCGGGTGGCGATGATGTGTTCCTGCATGTCCCGCAACGGTTCCCCGTCCTGCCCGAGGTGATGCCGGACCCAGTTCCCGTCGGGGCCGAGGTGCCAGGAACTCGTGGTGTCGGCCATGCAGTCGTCCAGCAGGCCGGAGACCTCGCGCACGTGCCGCGGGTCGGTCAGCCGCACGACGGCCTCGACGCGACGGTCGAGGTTGCGGTGCATCATGTCGGCGCTGCCGATCATCACGACCGGGTCGCCGCCGGAGGCGAACCAGAAGATCCGGCTGTGCTCCAGGAACCGCCCGAGGATGCTGCGCACGCGGATGTTCTCGCTCAGGCCCGGGACCCCCGGTTTGAGGGCACAGATCCCGCGCACCACGACGTCGACGGGGACACCCGCCTGCGAGGCGCGGTAGAGCGCGTCGATGACGGCCTCGTCCACGATCGAGTTCACCTTGATGCGGACGCCCGACGGCTGACCCTGCCGGTGGTTGTCGATCTCGCGGTCGATCCGGTCGATCAACCCCGTCCGCAGCGACCGCGGCGCGACGAGCAGTCGCTTGTACGCCGTCTTGGGCGCGTACCCGGACAGCTGGTTGAACAACCGGGTCAGGTCCTCGCCCACCTGCGGGTCGTCGGTCAGCAGCCCCATGTCCTCGTACAGCCGCGCGGTCTTGGGGTTGTAGTTCCCCGTCCCGACGTGGCAGTACCGGCGCAGCCCGCCCTGTTCCTGGCGGACGACGAGGCTGAGCTTGGCGTGCGTCTTCAGGCCCACGAGCCCGTAGACGACGTGCACCCCGGCCTGCTCGAGCTTGCGGGCCCACGTGATGTTCGCCTGCTCGTCGAACCGGGCCTTGATCTCGACCAGGGCCAGCACCTGCTTACCGGCCTCGGCGGCGTCGATCAGGGCGTCGACGATGGGGGAGTCGCCCGAGGTGCGGTACAGCGTCTGCTTGATCGCCAGGACCTTCGGGTCGGCCGCGGCCTGCTCCAGGAACGCCTGGACGCTGGTGGAGAACGAGTCGTACGGGTGGTGCAGCAGCACGTCGCGGTTGCGGATCGCGGCGAACACGTCCGAGGGTTTGGCCGTCTCGGCGCCGTCGGTGAGGTCGCGGTGCGTGCGGGCGACGAACTTGGGGAACTTCAGCTCCGGCCGGTCCAGGTCGGCGATGTCGCCGAGCCCGCGAAGGTCCAGCGGTTCGGGGAGTTCGTAGACCTCCTGCTCGTTCACACCGAGTTCGCGCACCAGCAGTTCGCGGACCTTGGCGTCGATGTCGGAGGCGACCTCGAGACGGACGGCGGGACCGAAACGACGGCGCAGCAGTTCCTTCTCCAGGGCCTGCAGCAGGTTCTCGGCGTCGTCCTCTTCGACCTCGAGGTCCTCGTTGCGGGTGACGCGGAAGGTGTGGTGCTGCACGACCTCCATGCCCGGGAACAACTGGTCGAGGTGGACGGCGATGACGTCCTCGAGCGGCACGAACCGCGCGTCGGAACCCTCGGACTCGACCGCGACGAAACGGGGCAGCAGCGGCGGGACCTTGACCCGGGCGAAGTGCTCCTTGTCCGTGGTGGGGTTGCGCACCACGACGGCGAGGTTCAGCGACAGGCCGGAGATGTACGGGAACGGGTGCGCGGGGTCGACGGCCAGCGGCGTCAGGACGGGGAACACCATGTCGCGGAAGAACCCGTGCAGCCGCACCTGCTCACCCTGGGCGAGTTCGTCCCAGCGCACGATCGTGATGCCGGCCTCGGCCAGCGCGGGGCGCACCTGCTGCAGGAAGGCGTTCGCGTGCCGTTCGGTGAGTTCGTGGGCGCGCACGGCGATGGAGTCCAGCACCTCGCGTGGCTCCAGGCCCGAGGCGGCGGTCACGGCCAGGCCCGTCGCGATGCGGCGCTTGAGGCCGGCCACCCGGACCATGAAGAACTCGTCGAGGTTGTTCGTGAAGATCGACAGGAACCGGGCCCGCTCCAGCAGGTGGACGTTCGGGTCCTCGGCCATCTGCAGGACCCGTTCGTTGAACGCCAGCCAGGAGACCTCACGGTCGGCGAAGCGGTCGTCCGGGAGTTCGGCCGTCTCCTCGACCGGGGTCACGGCGGGCAGGGGAGCGGAAGCGCGCGTCGTGGCCGTCATGCGATCAGTCTGCCACCGCGTGGGACGACCGCCGAGGCCCTCGGTGATCAGCGGGCGAACGGGAGATGAACGATGCTCAGGAGGGCGAGGCGTACTGCACGTCGATCGAGGCCCGTTCAAAACCCAGCCGCGTGTACAGCTTCACGGCCGGCACGTTGTCGCCGTCGACGTACAGGTCGATGAGCTCGGGAGACGGCTCGAGGGCGGCGACGGCGTGCAGTCCGCGCACGAGCAGCGCCCGCCCGAGGCCGGCACCCGCGTGGCCCGGGGCGACCCCGAGCACGTACAACTCACCGTGCCGGTCGGCCACCTTCATCCAGCAGAACGCGACGACCTCGCCGCCCCGCTCGGCCAGCAGCAGCAGGGACGGGTCGAACCAGGGCTCGGCGATCCGCGCCCGCAGGTCGGTGACCGTCCAGCGGCCCTGCTCGGGGTGCCCCGCGAAGGCGGCCGCGTTGACCGCGACCCAGGCCTCGTCGTCACCGCCGGGGACGAACGGGCGGACGGTGACGTCGGTGGCCGGGACGTCCAGGTCGGCCAACCCGGCGACGGGACGCTCGAGGCGCAGGAGTTCCCGGGCCCGGGTCCAGCCCGACCGGGCGGCCAGCGCGACCGCGCCCGCGGTGTCCCCGTGCGACCAGAGCCGGACGGGTCGACCGTCCGCGTTCGTGGTCACGTCGGCCAGCAGTCGCGTGCCGTGACCGCGACGCCGGTGCTCGGGGTGGACGAGGAGTTCCCCCTCGAAACCCTCGACCCCGTCGATCGCGGTCGGGCTCAGCTGGGCGTACCCGAAGACCACGCCGTCGGCGTGCTGGAGCAGGTGCGTCCCCTCGCCCGAGCGCAGCCGCAGGACGGCGTCCTCGGACAGCGCGGTCGCGGAGTCGGCCTTCGACGCGGCGGCGGCCAGGGCCAGCACGCCCTCGACCAGCGGTGCGGTAAGGATCACCGGCGCGGGAACGATCCCCGCGGAGCGGTGCTCCCGGTGTCGGGTTCGGCCGGGTCGTCCAGGCCGCCCAGGCCCTCGGAGTCCGGGCCCAGCCCGTCGTCGAACCCGTCGTCCAGGGGTTCCCCGAGGTCATCGCTCAGGTCATCGCCGAGGTCATCGCCCAGACCCAACCCGTCCTCGATGTCCCGACCGGAGGAGACGAACCGGTACCCGACGTTGCGGACGGTCCCGATCGCGTTCTCGTGCTCCGCGCCGAGCTTGGCGCGCAGTCGTCGGACGTGGACGTCGACGGTGCGGGTACCTCCGAAGTAGTCGTAGCCCCAGACCTCCTGCAGCAGCTGGGCACGGGTGAAGACCCGACCCGGGTGCTGCGCGAGGTGCTTGAGGAGCTCGAACTCCTTGTAGGTCAGGTCCAGCTGGCGGCCGCGGACCCGGGCGGAGTAGGCGGCCTCGTCGATGACGACGTCACCGGCGCGGATCTCGCTGGGGGTCAGGCCCTCGCTGTCCTCCACGGGGCGGCGCATCCGGCCCGCGGCCAACCGCAGCCGGGCGTCGAGCTCGGCGGGACCGCACGTGTCCAGCAGGATGTCGTCGGCGCCCCAGTCGGCGGCCACCGCGGCCATCCCGCCCTCGGTCACGACGAGCAGCAACGGTTGGGACAGTCCGGTGGTGCGTAGCAGACGGCACAACGACCGGGCCGCGGCGAGCTCACGACGGCCGTCCACCAGGACGGCGTCGGAGGTCGGTTCGTCGACCAGGACGGAAGCTTCGGCCGGCAGCACCCGCACCGAGTGCGGGAGCAGGCCGAGGGCCGGTAGCACTTCCGTCGACGGAGCCAGCGCGTTCGTCAAGACGAGGATCTGGGCCACCCGCTGTCCTGCCCTCCGTTCGCTCGGACCGTGGGCGATCCGTTCCCCGAGCAGGGGACGTGCCCACGAAGGTCTGCAGGATAACGGTGTCCACCCTACGCGTGTCGCGGAACCGAACAGGACCACCCCCGGACGGCTGCGTGTCGGCCCCTTCGACGCCCTGGATCCGCTCTGCGAGGATCGAGCTCATGAGCACCTCGGCGACCGCGACGGCCACGCTGGCCCTGGCGGGGCTGCTGGCGCTGGCCTCGTTCGCGCCCGCTCCTGTGCTGGTCCTGGCCGTCGTGCTGCTGGCCGCCCTGGTGGCCGTCGGCTGGCCCGACCTGCTGGACCTGCCGGCCCGGCGGGGCAGTACCGCGGTGGTCGCGCTGGTGGGTCTGGCCGCCGCCACGACGGCCGCGGTGTCCACCTCCCTCGCCCGGAACGACGGGACGACCGCCTCGGGTGTCCTGGGGGCGCTGCCGGCCGTTGCCGCGCTGGCGTTGCTGATCGCGTTCGTCCACCAGCTGGTGCGCCGCGACGGCCGCCCCCGGTTGGTGGAGTCGGTGACGGGGATCGTCATGGCCCAGGCCGTCGTCGTGCTGGGCGCCGCGTGGGTCGCCGTGCCCTCGACCTACGCCGGGGCGCCGCTGACCACCGTGGTCCTGGCCGCCGTGGTCGCCGCGACTGCCGTCTGCGCCACCAGCTGGCCGCTGCGGGTCGCGGGCCCGGTGAGCCTGGTGGCCGGAGCGGCCGCCGGCTGGTTCGCCGGCGCGCTGGTCGTGCTGCTGGAGGGCGAGGGCGTCCTGACCGCCGGCCGGTGGTCGGTCGCGGGGATCGTCGCGGGCCTCGGGGCGGGGCTGGTGGTCGCCACCTGGCGCGGTCTGGCCGCCCGGTTGCCCGCGGCGCACGGCCTGCCCGCCGCCCTGACCGTCGCCGCCGTGCCGGTGGCCCTCGCGGGTGGCGGGGCGTACCTGGTCGGCAGGCTGGTCCTGCTCTGAGGATGAGCCCGCGAACGTGAGACGGCCCACGACGACGGGCCGGGGTCGGGCGCGCACGGGTACAGTCGCCGGGTGCACGCGATCGAAGTCTTCTTCCTCGTCCTGCTGATCGTGGTGACCCTCGTCATCACCTGGTTCGCGGGTTTCGTGGTCTACCGCCTCTACAAGGGTCAGCGCTGACCTGTGGCCCTCCCTCTGCGCACCGACACCCCGCTGACCCTCGTCCCGCTGTCCTGGCTCATCGGCCGGTGGGAGGGTGCGGGCGTCCTCGGGCACCCCGTCCGCGGTGAGTCCGACACCCGGTTCGGCCAGGTCGTCGAGTTCAGCCACGACGGCCGTGACTTCCTGTCCTACTCCTCCACGACGTGGGCGCTGGACGAGGACGGCAACACCACCGAACCGCTCGACGTCGAGACCGGTTACTGGCGTCCGCAGCCCGTCGACCTCGACACCCCCGCGCCCGCCGACGGTCCCCGTCCCGTCGAGCTCGAGGTGCTGCTGGCCCACCCGACCGGTGTCGTCGAGGTCTTCGTCGGCACCGCCCGCGGGCCCCGCATCGACCTGACCACCGACGTCGTGGCCCGCACCACGACCGCCCACGAGTACACGGCCGCCTCGCGGATGTACGGCCTCGTCGAGGGCGACCTGCTGTGGGCCCTGGACGTCACGCTCGCCGGGCACCCGATGCGCAGCTACGCCTCGGCCCGGCTCAAACGGGTCGAGTAGTGGACCCGGCGTGACGGATCTCGCGGACGCCCTGCACGCCCGCGGCCTGCGGCTGACCCCGCAGCGTCGGCGGATCCTGGACGCGGTCCGCGAACTCGGTCACGCCGGTGCCGACGAGATCTCGGAACACCTCGGCGCCGGTGACGGTTCGACTGCTGTGGACCCGTCGACCGTCTACCGGGGGCTGGCGGTCCTGGAGGAGGTCGGGCTCGTCGCCCGCACCCAGATCGACCGACGGGTGCCGTCGTTCCACGCCGTGGAGCACGGCGGTCACCTGCACCTGGTCTGCGACGGGTGCGGCGAGGTGTCCTCGGCCGATTCCGGACCGGCCCTGGTGATGGCCGCACAGATCCTGTCCCGCAACGACTTCGACGTCGACACCGGACACCTGGCCCTGCGCGGCCGGTGCGCCCGGTGCCGCGCGCAGGAAGGAACGCCGTGAGCGCCCCCACCACCCAGACCTCCGCCGGCGCGGTCCGGTCCGTGCTGCTCCAGGAAAGCGGGGCGGTCGCCGCCGAAGGGCCGGACGCGGGGGTCGCGTGGCACTACGGGGACCCGACCGGCGAGCAGCGCGCGCTGGTGCGCGGTGAGGCCGTCGTCGACCTCTCGCACCGCGGGGTGCTGCGGCTGACCGGGCCCGATCGCCTGTCGTGGCTGCACAGCATCACGACGCAGGCGCTGACGGGGTTGCCGGGCGGGTCCAGCACCGAGTCGCTGGTCCTGAGCCCGACGGGCCGCATCGAGCACGCCCTGCACCTCGTCGAGGACGGCGAGGCGCTGTGGATCACCGTCGAACCCGGCACCGTGGACGCGTTGCGGACGTGGCTGGAGCGGATGAAGTTCATGCTCCGCGTCGAGATCGCGGACGTGAGCGACGAGATCGCGGTGCTCGGGGAGCCCTCGCGGTCGCCCGAGAGCGCGCACGGGCCGGTCTGGGTGGACCCGTGGCCAGGGGCGACGCCCATCGCCGAGGGTGGGACGGCGGACACCGCCGGGTACTCCGCGGTCAGCACGCTGGAACACCCCGGTGCGGAACGCCCCTGGCGCGAGGTCCTCGTGCCGCGCTCGTCGCTGCGCGAGGCCGTCGGCGAGCGCCGGCTCGCCGGGACCTGGGCGGGCGAGGCGTTGCGCGTCGAGGCCTGGCGTCCGCGGCTGGGTCTGGAGACCGACGAGAGGTCCATCCCGCACGAGCTCGACTGGCTGCGCACCGCCGTGCACCTGCACAAGGGGTGCTACCGCGGGCAGGAGACGGTCGCCAAGGTTCACAACCTGGGCCGGCCGCCGCGCCGGCTCGTGATGCTGCACCTGGACGGGTCCACCCATGACCTGCCGGCCCACGGCGACGACGTGGTGCACGCGGGGGCCCAGGGCGACAAGCGCGTCGGGTTCGTCACGACCGCGGCCCGGCACCACGAGCTCGGGCCGGTGGCCCTGGCCGTCGTCAAGCGGTCGCTGCCGGTGGATGCCGAGCTGTTCGCCGTCGCGGGGACGGGGTCGGAGCAGCCGCGCCGGATCGCGGCCGCGCAGGAGATCGTCGTCGCCCCCTGAAGCGTCCCTGAGGCCTTCCCGCAGGGGGGCCTGACGGGATGCACCCGTGTGGGTCATACTCGACACACGCAACTCTGGGTGATCTGGAGGTTGCACTGTGCTGTCGAGGCCGGGGGAGGCTTTCGTGGGGGACGAGAACGTCAGCGGGTACCAGGCAGGTGGCCGACGGGCCCTGGACAAGGTCCTGGCCCCGGAGTTCCTGGCCGGGCTCGAGGACATGGACCTGCCGACCCTGCGGGAGCACCGGACGGTCGCCGAGCAGGAGGAGGCCGACCTGTCGTACGCGCGTCGGCTCATCCAGGGCCGGCTCGACCTGCTGGGCGCCGAGGAACGTCGGCGCGAAGGGGCGGACGGGGCCACCGACATCCGGCACGCCCGCTCCGACGCCGAACTGGTCGCCTCGCTGACCGACGTGCTGGCCGATCCGAGGCGCACCGACCACGGCCTCGGCCGGTTCTCCTCGGTCGAACCGAGCCGCGTGGGGGAGCACCGCCGCCGCGCCGAGCTCGCCGTCGCCGACCCGCACCTGTCGGACCTGTCCGGGATGGACGACTCCCAGCTGGCCGCGGCCCGGACCCGGCTGATGGACCTCGAGTCGGAACTGTCCGCCGACCGGCACCGGGTCCAGCACGCCATGGACGCCTGCACCGACGAGATCACCCGCCGCTACCGCTCCGGTGTCGTCTCGATCGAGGACGCTCTCCGCGCCCGCTGAGGGTTGGTGCGCCTTCAAGGGTTGGTGCGCAAGAGGATCCGCAGGGTGTCGGCGAGGTCGCCGCGGCGTCCGTCGTCGAGCGCGGCGGCGAAACCCTGCTCGGCCGCCAGGATCTGCGGCAGCAACCGGTCGACGACGGCCGTGCCGGCCTCGGTGAGCGAGAGCCGGCTCACCCGCCGGTCGCGGTCGTCGGGGGTGCGCTGCAGGTAGCCGACCTTCGTGAGGTGGTCGAGGCGTTTCGTCGTGGCCGCTCCGGAGGACAGCGTGGCGCTCGCGATCCCCGTGGGGGTCAGCGGGGCGCGGCCGCCCCGGCGCACGGCCGAGAGCACGTCGAACTCCGGTCGGGTCAACCCCTCGGCGCGCACGACGGGTTCGGTGACCCGGGCCAGCGCGGCGGCGACCATCCGCAGTCGGCCGGCGACGTCCATGGGTGCGGTGTCCAGCCCTGGGTGCACGGCCGCCCACTCGCGGCGGGCCTGGTCGATCTGGTCCTCGATCTCGTGCGGCACGCGGTCACTCTACCGGCAGATGCTTCACTGGTGAAGCACCTGCTAACTTCATGTGGTGCCCCTTCTCGCCCACCTGCGTGACGCCGTCCGGGGATGGCGTCGCCTCGCCCCCGGTCCGCACCCCTGGTGGGCGGCGGGCACCGCCGCCGCGGCCCTCGGGATCCCGCTGGCCCTCGCCCTGGCGGCCGACCGCCCTCTGCTCGCCGCCCCCGCCACCTTCGGGGCGCTGGCCAACCTCTACGGCCGCGCCGAGGCCTACCCCCGTCGGTGGCGGACCCAGGCCTGGACCGGCCTCGGCCTGCTGGCCGCGGTGCTGGTCGGGGCGCTGACCGCCGTCCTGCCCCTGACCGGCTGGGTCGACGTCCTCGTGCCCGCCCTCGCCGTCGCCGTCGTCGCGACGGTGGCCAAGTTCGTCACCGACGCCGTGCGCACCGGGCCGCCCGCCGGGCTGATCCCCGTGTTCGCCACCGGGACCCTGACCGCGGAACCCCTGCGGCCGGCCGACCTGCCGGCGGTCGCCGCCGTGACGGTCCTGGCCTCGGTGTTCGCGATCGCGCTCAGCGCCCTGCCGAGGTGGTTCCGGCCCGACGGGCCGGAGCGGAACGCGGTCGCCCGCGCCCTGGCCGCGGTGCTCTCGGGTGACGTCCCCCGCGCGACCGCGGCCGTCCACACCGCCTGGACCGTGCTGACCCCTGGGTCACCTCCCGCGTTGGCCGGGTGGCTGGCTCACGCCGAACGGGTCCTGCACGGCCGGGCCCACCCGCGCGCCCTGCGGATCGTGCTCCCCGCCCTGCGGGGGCGCCGGACGCTGCCGCCGGCCCTCGCGGGGCCCGTCCCGCCGCCGCGTCCCCGCCGTCGGGTCGTGCGCGCCCTGACCGGGCCCAGCGCCCTGCGCATCCCGGCTTTCCGGGTCGGGATCGCCTGTGCAGCAGCGGTTGTCGTCGCGTCCGCGGTCGGCTTCGGGCACGTGTACTGGGCGGCCGTCGGGGCGGCCGCCGCCCTGCAGTCCTCCTCCCTCGGCGTCACGACGCAACGGGCGGTCCAGCGCGGGCTCGGGTCGCTGCTCGGGGTCGCGGTGGCCGCCGCGCTCGTCCCGCTGGCCACCGACGACGTGCGGCTGTGGGTGCTCACGGTCCTGGCCATGTTCGCGGTGGAGTTCGCCATGCCCCGCAACTACGCCCTCGGGACCGTGGCCATCACCGCGCTCTCACTGCTGCTGACCCGGCTGGGGACGAACTCCGCGGGGGTGTCGCACCTGGTCCTGGACCGGGTCGGGGACACCGTGCTGGGTGTCCTGGTCGCCGTCCTCGTCGCGATCGCCGTCCGCAACCGCGCCGGCACCCGAGCACTCGAGGACGCCTGGTCACGGCTCGGGGCCACGTCGGAGGTCAGCGACCCGCACACGGTGCGCGCGCGGCTGGTCGGTCTGGCGCAGGCCCGGTCCTCCTGGCACGACGACCACTGGGGCGCGCCCGAGGTGCAGCAGGACCCGCGCGAGGGTGTCGCCTACGAGCGGTTGGGCGAGCTGATCGGGGGACCCGCCGCGAAGGACGGAACTCCCGAGGGTCTTCGCCCGTAGAGTTCAGGTGTGTTGGACTTGCTGGACAACCTGCAGAGCGGTGTTCTCGTCCTGCTCCAGATCGCCGCGTTCGCGCTCGAGGTGTGGGCGCTGATCGACGCCGCCCGCCGACCGGCCGGTGCGTTCATCTCCGCCGGGAAGCGCACCAAGACCTTCTGGGTCGCGATCACCGCCGCCGCCGCCGCGTTCGGGTTCGTGACCGTCCCGGTGGGGATGATCGGCCTCATCGCCGTCGTCGGGGCTGCGGTCTACCTGGCCGACGTCCGTCCCGCCGTGCGGCAGTACGGCGGCGGTCCCAAGCGGGGCAACCGCGGGAACCAGGGGCCCTACGGCCCCTGGTGAACCACCGGGCGGTGGCTGCGGTGCGTCCAGCGCCAACCGCACCGCAGGACGGTCACGCCCGCCACCAGCAGCGCGGCCACCGCGAGCAGGTCGGCCTCGGTGAACCCCCGGTCCAGCGTCCAGCTGTGCAGGATCCGCCCCTCCACGGGCTGGTTCACCCGGGTCCAGATGGCCGCCAGCAGACCCAGGACCAGCGCGGCGTCCAGCCTGGGCCGAAGCAGCGCTCCCAGAGCGCAGATCCCCAACGCCAGCAGGGTCACCGGGATCACCACCGGGGCGTCGAGCAGCGTCTGGAGCACCCCACGAGAGTAGGTCGGCAACCCTGCCGCCGGGTGAGGTTTCACCCGTATCCACCAGATCGACACCGTCCGGGCCCTCGGACGGGGTAGCGGAGGGACTCAGCGTGCGTGCCGTCGTCCAGCGCGTGACCAGGGCCAGCGTGACCGTCGCCGACGAGGTCGTCGGCCGGATCGACGAACCCGG
>Ga0325400_1006409_pt1 | contig 11188 bp, 12 predicted proteins | sample PopdelMetagenome_2_FD_205662 | JGI IMG/M metagenome (GOLD analysis project Ga0325400, IMG submission 205662) | Populus deltoides microbial communities from Bellville, Georgia, United States - Xylem-PdKOR-R1 | ecosystem: Host-associated > Plants > Phyllosphere > Stem > Wood/Secondary xylem...
GACCCACCGTGAGACATTGCACGGGTACATCAGATTCCATTGCAGTGACCCGTTCGGTAATAGGGTGGAAGTGCTGGCCCCGCTGGACGGCCCCCAAGATTCCTGAACTAATCGAAGCCCCCTGTATCAATCGGGTGCGCCAAGCAGGGCACTGCTTCTAGATGCTGTGCCCTGCCGCTAGCCGTCACGTCGCGCGAGGTCGACTGCATGAGGCATGGCTCCTCGTTGGTCCTGCCGTATAAGTCCCCAGTGCGGGTGGGGACGGTTGCGGGTCGAAGGTGGGCAGTCGCGGGTGGTGTCCAGGGGAGGCTTCCGGACTGGTCTTCGCCGCTTCGATCATGTGTCATTTGGGATGGCGGTCTCGGACAGTGCATCGCCATGAGGATCGACGCGCCCGCAGAGGAGCCCCACGCTGACTGCCATGGCCAGGGACACGGAGATCGCACTCGGGACTGCGCGTCTGCTGCTGCGTCCATGGCGCGTCCCCGAGGCCACCGTCCAGCGCCAGCTGTGGCTCGAGCGTGACCCCCGCGTGCCAGCCCACCGACGCATCAACGCCGACGGGCACCCCACGCTGGCCGAGCTGCAGCAGCGCATCCGCGCCCAGTCACCACCGACGACCTTCGGGCTATCGGCAGTGCAGCGCGTGAGTGACGGCGCGGTGCTCGGCTACTGCGGGCTCATCGAGGACGACGGTGGCCAGGACCCCGAGCTGGCCTTCGAGTTGTTGCGCCGGTTCTGGGGGCAGGGGTATGCCACCGAGGCCGCCTCAGCGGTCGTGGGCTGGGCGCGCTCATCGGGACACCGCAGCCTGCAGGCCACGGTGTGGGACTGGAACACGGCATCGCGTCGGGTGCTGGCCAAGGTGGGTTTTGCTGAGGTCGCCACCACCGACCCGGTCAGCGCGCACGGCAGCACGATCTTGACCACGATGACCTTGTAGACGCCTGTGCGGTCTAGAGCACGAGCGGGTCGATGACCAGGGTGCCGCGCTCGGCGTCCAGGACGGCCGGGACGCCGAGGGGCACCGGCACCGGGTCATCGACGTGGCCGAGGGGCAGGCCCCCAAGGATCGGCACCCCGAGGTCGTCCAGCAGGTCGTGCAGGGTGTCCAGGACGGTCCAGCCGCGGTCGGTGTAGCCGGTGAACTGATCGAAGCTGCCGACCGCGACGCCGGTGATGCCGTCCAGAGCGCCGGCCAGGCGCAGCTGGGTCAACGCCCGGTCCACCATGCCCAGCCCGGCGGCCCTGTTGGCTTCAAGCATGACGATGCAGCCCTGCCACGACGGCTGGACCACTCCTATGCAGCGGGCGAGCATCTCCAGGTTCCCCCCGACCAGGTCCCCGCGTGCGGTGCCGGTGGTGGTCAGTGCCGCCGTGAGTGTGGTCGGATCACTGGAGACGGTGGTCGGGGCTGCGTCCAGCAGCTGCGCGCGGACGAGGTCGCGGTGAGCGCCGTGGATCGCGCCGTGGATTGCCGGCACCCCACAGCGCCGCCAGAGCTGGTGCAGGGCGGTGATGTCGCTGTACCCGACTAGCGGCTTGGGGTCGCCGCGCAGCGCGTCCTGGTCGGCGCCGTCCACCAGGCGCAGGGCGCCGCAGCCGCCAGTGGAGGCGACCAGCGCCCGGATCCCTGGGTCGCGCAGCGCGGTGTTGAGGTCGTCGAGCCGGTCGGCGACGGTCCCGGCCATGTAGCCGCGCCGGTCGAAGGCGTGGGGGCTGAACTGCGGGCGCAGGCCCCACGACGACAGGTCTCGCATGAGGTCATCTAGGGCTGCTGGTCCGTCTACCCAGCTGCTGGGGGACAGCACGACGACCCGGTCCCCATGCAGGAGGCGCCTGGGCAGGGTCAGCGTCAGCGGTGACGTCACCGGCGCGACCGTACAAGGAGGCGCCGAGGGCGCGGCCTGCGCGCCGGAGCCGCATCGGGGGCCGCCGTACCCAACCACTGGCAGACGATGTTCGCGGTGAGTGCTTGAGGGTCAACTGGCCCCAGGTCACGGGTGTCGCGGCGCCAGCAGGGCGAACCAGACCCCAGCGCGCAGCCGTGCGGCGTCGACGCCGCAGAAGATGCGCAGCAGGTTGGACACCGCGCCGTTGGCTCGGCCGTGGTCCAGTCGTGTCAGGAACGCCTCGGTCTCAGGGCGGGAGCCGTGCAGGATCACTCGGCACCACCGCGCCAGCTCAGGAGGGCTCAGGTACGTCTCCGTCAGCTGGTAGGGGTGGTGCAGCGCAGCGAAGAGGAACCAGTACCGCTCCTCATCGGCGGCCAGTACCGCCAGGTCAGCCTCGGTGATCGCCAGCTCGCAGACGCGGTCGGCGAAGCCGCTGGCCACGTACATCTCCCACAGCGGGCCAGCGCCGCGGGATAAAACTCGGGGGGCGTAGTCGCCGCGCGCTTCGAGAAGCACCTGCACCGTCGGCTCGGGCATGCGCAGAGTGTGTCGCAGGCGCCGACGTTCAGTCCTCCGCCGTCTGTTGCTCCGTTCTCTTCTGCTCCGTTGACTGGCGCACCGGCCGCTGACCGGCCGCTGACCGGCTGCTGACCGGCTGCTGCTCGGAAGGGCGCCGCCAGGTCGAGGAAGCGCATCCTCAGGCGGGCCCGCCGTGCAGGCTGGCCGCCACGTGGCCCAGCAGCCCAGCAGCCACCACTGGGTCTGCCGCGCTCGGCCCAAGACGGTCATAGGCGGGAAAGCTGGTGATGGCTGTGAGCACCTCAGCGGCCTGGGCTGCGTCGAGTGCCCCGCCGGGCGGCTGCGGCAGGCGGCCCAGCAGCGCCGTCCACTGCTTCTTGCGCCACCCCTCACGCCGCTCCAACAGCTCCGCGATCGCCGGCTCGGTGTAGGCGGTGGCGAACAGCCGCCGCAGCAGCGTCCGCTCGGCGTGCCAGAAGGAGCAGGTGCGCGCGACCGCGACCTGCACAGCCACTGCCGGCTGGAGTGCGGCGGTACCGGTGACCAGCTGGTCCATCGCCTCGGCTGAGACCACTTCGTCCAGTACCGCCTCCACCAGCCCTGCGCGGGAGCCGAACTGGTTGTAGGCCGTCACCCGCGTCACCCCGGCGGCAGCCGCGACGGCCTCCATGCTCCAGGGAGCAGGGTCTGGCTGGCTCAGGTGCGCGCGGGCAGCGCCCAGCAGCGCCGCGCGGGTAGCCGCGGTGGACTGCGCTCGAGCCCCGCTGGTCCGGCCCATGGCTGCCTCCTCCTGGCGGTGTGCGGTGAGCTCGTTGACTAGCGGGGGTGTTGACGCTGCCGATGGCCAATGACTATACATAACGTCAAGTGAAAAGTGGTCGAGTCACTCGGTGGAGGTCCAGGTGCTGGTGCAGGTGTGCGGACTACCCGGAGCCGGCAAAACGACGCTGTCAGCGGCGCTGGCCGATGTACTGCCGGTGGTGTGGCTGCGCATCGACGCCATCGAGGCGGCCCTGCGCCGCAACGGCCTGGGTCCAGCCCAGACCGGGGTCGCGGCGTACTCGGTGGCCCACGCGGTGGCCACTCCTCACCTGCAGCGGGGCATGACGGTGGTCGCTGACGCCGTCAGCGCAGTCGGAGCCGCTCGGGCGGGATGGGCGGGCACAGCGGCCGCGGCGGGGGTGGAGCTGCGGGTCATCGAGGTGGTCTGCCCTGACACCGATGAGCACCGGCGACGTGTGCAGACCCGGCGCAGTGACCTGGAGGGCTTCCAGGTGCCGGACTGGGCGTGGGTGCAGGATCAGGCGGCGCTGTACGAGCCGCGTGAGGATGAGCGCCTGGTGGTGAACAGCACCCAGGACGTGCAAGCGTGTCTGCGCCAGGTGCTGGGGTACCTGGACTTCGACGGGGCCGTAGCCCGGTCTGACCACCCCTTCAACCTTCCGTCTGACCTTCCCTCTGAGAGGCCCGCATGACCGGTGCCCAGACCCGCCGCCAGACCCACAGCCAGGCCTTCAGCCGCACTGCCCTGACCGCCACCGCCGTCATGGCCGGCGCCGGAGCCTTCGCCTTCGACTGGAACGCCACCCACATCCACAACCCCACCTGGCCTGGGCACGCCAAGTTCCACAACGCCCAGACCATGAGCATGGGCGCCGCCCTGGCGCTGCTCACCGCGGCCTTCGCCTGGGCCCCGGGACGCTGGAGCCGGCAGCGCCTGGACCTGACCGCGGGGGCCGCGTCCCTGTACTGGGCCACCCAGCTCTCGGCCAGCGCCTACCCCGGCACCACCATGCTGGATGACCCACCGCGCCGGTTCGGCCCGCAGACGATCGTGGCCAGCGCCTGCCTGACCATCAACGCCCTCGCCTACGTGGTGGGGCGGCGGAAGCGGTACTGAGTGACCCATGCCCGGTCAGTGCCGTCCCGTACGCGCATTCCTTGCGGCGGCCCACAGCGCTTTCAGCGAAGGCGCTCCTGCAACCACCGCAGGGTGTGCAGTCCCTGCTCACGCTGCATGGACCGCAGCCCCGGCAGATTCGTCACCTCGGGTAGGTGGCCCTCGCGCCAGGCCCGCCCGGCCCAGCCGGCCAGGGCGACGTTCACGTCAGCGGGTGGCGCCTGGGCATAGCACGAGGCGCCTAGCAGCGTCTGCGGGTCATGGCCGCTGGCAGCGAGGTCAGGGAGCAGCCGGACCAGGTCCAGCCACGCCGGCGCGGTCCACAGGTGGGTCCAGTCCACGATCCGCAGCCGCCCGCTGGGCTCACGGATCACGTTGTCGCGGCGCAGGTCGCCGTGGTGCAGGGCCTCACCAGGGCTAAGGGTCTCCAGCCACTTGCTTTCCAGGTCGGCCAGCTGCTCCAGCGGCACGTCCACCGGGAGGCGGCGGTGGGTCAGGTGCTCCACCGCCGGGGCTACCGCTGGCCCTCCTCCTGGCGCGGCTTGCTCGGTGTCGGGCTTCCCGGGTGCTCGCTCGCCTCGGGATGCCGACAGCAGCGCGGCCCACGTCCCCAGCAGTGGGGTGAAGGCATCGGCGTAGGGAGTGGTCGGCAGCGGCGGGCAGGGCACGGTGTGCTCCCGGAGGCGCTCCACCAGGTGCAGCAGGCGCGGGATGTCCTCAGCGGTCCAGTGCTGGACGGCCTCACCCTGCAGCACCTCATAGGCGGCGATGCGCCAGGCGCCCACCGAGGCGGATCCGACCAGGGATGCGCCGAGGTCACCGGCGGCCTTGGCCAAGGTGATGCCGGCAGCGACGGCCTCGCCGGTGCCGTCGCCGATGGGTGCGGCCTTGATGAAGAGGCGGCTGCCGTGGGCGCCGGTCACGGTGGAGGCGATGGAGGCGGTGAAGCCACCGGCGGCCGGCTGCTCGCCGGCTACGGGGCTGCCCAGCAAATCCTCGACGGCCTCGCGGACCTCCGTTGGCGCATCGCCCAGGAGGGGGCGGCGAGCGGTGGGAGTGGCACCGGTCACCTGCTCATCGTGGCGTACCACCTCGCACGCGGTCCTGGGCGGCACTGGCTGAGCGGATGGCGCCTCCCCAGGGCGCGGGTCATGAAGAGCATGCCGCTGCGGTCGCGCTGCCTTCAGCGCGATGGCGTTCAGCACCGACGCCGCACGGCCGACATGACGGGGCGCGCTGCTCGTGGGGTCAGCGGCTCCGCAGCCGCAGAGCCTGGCAGGCCGAGGTGAAGCGAGCGGGCGCTAGCTGCTGCAGCTCGGCGGCCTCGTCGCCGGCGCACCTCGGCGGCCACGAGGCGTCCCACCGGGGGAGGGGCGCCGGGCAGGGGTGAGCCCTCAGTGCCGCAGCAGGTGTGCAAAGCCACGCGGCGACAGAAGCCTGCCTGCGGAGCTGTACCCGCAGTGGGCCTCCAGAAGGTTCCTTTCACCGGCTCGCTGCTGCATCTGAGCCAGCTGCTCCAGGGGTGAGACCAGCCGCGCGAGATCCAGCGGCACGATCCTCGTCACGCCGAACGGGCGCTGCACGAAGACCGCCACCACCGCGGCGTGCTGCGGGCTCGAGGACGCCTGCAGCGAAAGGGACCATGCGCTGCCCACCATGTGTGGCAGGTACCCCTCGGTGATGACCCGAGTGGCGACGTCACCCAGCAGCGCCTGGTGGCCGAAGTCCCACACCAGTGTGTGGTCGTCCACATCTTCGCTCAGGGACACCGCCTGGCGACTCATCCTGACCTGCACCAGTTCAGGATCGCTGCCCGGTCGACGTGTCGCTGACCGCCGTGGCTGACCGGACGAGTCACCACGGCTGCAGTCGAGTCGCCAGTAGCCTGCCTGCCCTCTTCACGGGATTCGTGACCGGTCAGCGGGCTGCCTCACGCGGGCGCACAGCGCCACCCCGTCCACGTCCCGCTGGCCGTGCGAGTCGTCTCCCGCCGACAGGACGGCCCCCTCGGCGCGCAGCCCCAGGGTGTGGGCCGCGCCGGCTGCGACGGCCACGACGCCGGCCCAGCTGGACACGTCGCACTGCCCGTGGTCGGCAGCGCCGGTGGCCAGGACCCGGCCGTCGGCGGTCACCGCGACCATGTGGTGGCTGCCCGCGGCCACCGCGACCACGTCGCGCCAGCCGCCCACCTCGCACGCACCGGCGTCCCCTCGACCCGCAGCGACGACCGTCCCGTCGGCCCGCAGCCCCACCGTGTGCAGGTACCCCGCGGCGATGTCGACCAGGCCGCGCCAGTCCGCCACCGAGCAAGCCCCGAAGCGGTCCAGACCGGTGGCGACCGCGGTGCCGTCGGCTCGGACGCCGACGGTGTGCCAGTCCCCGGCCGCGACGGTCACCACCTCGCGCCATCCCGCGACGTCGCACGCGCCGTCGGCGGCGCGTCCCGCAGCCAGGACGCGTCCGTCGCTGCGCAGCCCGAACGAGCGGCGCCACCCCGCGGCCACGTCCACGACGTCGCGCCAGCCGGTGACCTGGCACTGCCCGTCGTCGTCCCAGCCGGTCGCGACCGCGGTCCCGTCGCTGCGCAGCCCCAGGGAGTGCGAGCGGCCGGTGTTGCGCGCTGGGTGGACGTTGCCGGCGGCCACGGCGACGACGTCGCGCCATCCGGAGACAGCGCACTCCCCGGCAGCGTTGGAGCCAGTCGCAGCGACCGTGCCGTCGGCGAGAACGGTTAGGCAGTGGCGCCGTCCGCAGGCGATCGCCGACATGAACCGCCTCTTCACGCTGCGCGTCCTTCCCGGGCGGTCGGACACCACCTCAGCCTTTCGCATGACCGGGCTGACCGGCGCGGCATCACCTCTCGATCAGCGACGACGGGCCAGCGCCGAGCGCAGGTTGACCTTCTCGGTGTAGGCGATTGAGCCGTACCGGAAGATCTGCACCGCGACCCGCAGCACCAGTGCGGTCAGCACCACCAACTCCACAGTGACGAGGCCGGCCTGCCACAACGGTAGGTTCCCCACCGCGTTGCGCAGCAACGCCGTCACCGGAGCGGTGTAAGGGAAGTAGGTAAAGGCCTGCACGATCGGCGCCCCCGGGGCCGTGACGACCAACGCCACCGCGTAGAACGGCACGAAGATCAGCACCGTCATCACCCCGAACAGCGGACCGGCGTCCTTGGCCGTCGGCATCGCCGCCCCCAGCGCGACCAGCGTGGCGGTGAACAGCGCGAACCCGCACACCAGCAGTACCGCCCCGATCACCATCCGCTGGGGGTCCAGCGCCAGGCCGTCCAGGCCCAGGTCGGGGATGGCCAGGTGCTGGTGCAGCACCAGGTAGCCGACCAGGGTGGGGGCGGCGAAGACCAGCATCTGCACCACCCCGACGGTGAACAGCGCGATGACCTTGCCGGAGATTAGGTCGGTGGGGTCGATGGTGGTCAGCACCATCTCGGTGACCCGGTTCTCCTTCTCCTCCAACAGTGCGTTCAGCATCTGGTTGCCCAGCAGCAGGATCAGCAGGTAGAAGGCCACCAGGTACAGCAGCGGCGGGATCACTGCCCCGATCCCGGCGCTGCGCTCGCCCTGGTCGTAGGTGGTCAGCGAGGTGCTCACTTGCCCACCGGCTAGGTCGGTCAGCTGGGGTGAGCCGATGCGCTCAGCGACGCTGGCCTGCAGCACAGCGGTGGCGGTGGTGTCGTAGCGGCTGTTGCCGATGACGCCGGCGTCGGCGGCTTGGATCACTACGTCTTGGGTGGCGGGGTCTTGGGGGTAGGCGATGTAGGCCTGCAGCTGCCCGTCGCGGACCTGCGCCAGGGCCTCGGCGGGGTTGTCGGTGGGGGTTCCGCCGGCGGTGGTGGCCAGCGCGGGGTCGATCAGCCCGGAGGCGTCTGTGTAGGCGAAGGTGAACCGGGCCTGGGCCGCGGCTGCAGCTGAGGTCCCTGAGCCGGAGTTGGACAGGCTCACGAGCGCAGCGATCAGGGTCAGGACCACGGGCACGGTCAGGATCGCGATCCAGAACCGTGGCTTGTTCAGCGTGCGGGTGATCTCAAAGCGGACCACGGTGCCCAGGTTGTGCCGTCCCCGGCGCTGCTGGACCCCGCGCCGTGAGCGGTCCTTGCCTGGGTGCGGGGAGCTGTCCTGGGGGTCTGCGGTGGGCGTGGAGCCCGGTGCAGGGCTCATCGCTGCTGGCCTTCCTGGGTCGAGGCGGTGACCTGCCCAGTGGCAGGCCCGGTGGCAGGCCCGGTGGCAGGCCGGGAAGTGCCTGCACTGGTGCCGTCAGTGGTCAGACCGGGTGAGGAACCCGGGGTGCGGCTCGCGGAGGACGGGTCGCTGTGATCGCCATGGTCGCCATAGACCTGTACGAAGATGTCCTCCAAGGAAGTCCGCACCACGGTGAACCCGCTGACGTCCGCGCCAGCGTCGACCAAGTGCTGCAGGGCCTGTGCAGCGCTGACGCCCTCGTCCAGCTCCACCGTGCTGACCTGCACCGCCGGCGCCACTGCGCCCCCGAGCCCGGCTGTGGGGACGGTCTCGCCGGCCCGGACTCCGTCTGTCCGGGCTCCGCCCCGTGGGGTTGCTGGGTTGCTGGCTGCGTCGATGGGCGCGGCCTCATCTGCGGCGGCGATGAGCTCACCCTCAGGGCGCTGATGAGCCGACCGCCTGAAGGCGGCCGGTGCGGGGCGCACCCTCCAGGGACCGGCAGGCAGGTGCCCGGTGTGCTCGATGCGCACTGCGGGCGCTGCGAAAGAGTCTTGGACCTCGGTGACGCTGCCGTAGGCACGGGCCACCCCGTCTTTGAGCAGCAGGACCCGGTCGCACAGCCGCTCGACCTCTTCCATCTGGTGGGTCACCATCACCACCGTGGCTCCGGCAGCCTGCTGCTCGGCGATGATGTCCATCAGCAGGCGCCGGTTGACCGGGTCGAAGCCCTTGGTCGGCTCATCCAGGATCAGCAGCTGCGGGTCGTGCATGATCGTCACGCCGAGCTGGACCTTCTGCTGCTGGCCTCCGGAGAGCTTGTCCAGGCGGGTCTTGGCTTTCTCAGCCAGCTCGACGCGCTCCAGGTAGGCCAGGGACCAGGTGCGTGCTGCGACGGTGCTCATCCCGCGCAGGCGCCCGAAGTAGGTCATGACGTCCAGGACGGGCTCCTTCTTGTACAGCCCTCGCTCCTCGGGTAGGTAGCCCAGCCGCAGCCCGCTGTCGGGGGTGTAGGTGCGTCCGTCGATGAGCAGGCGCCCTCGGGTGGGGCGGTAGATGCCCAGCAATGCGCGGATGGTGGTGGTCTTGCCGGAGCCGTTGCTGCCCAGGAAGCCGAAGGTCTCACCGGGGTGGACGGTAAAGGACAGGTCGCGGATGACCTCGGTGGTGCCGAAGGTCATCGCGAAGTGCTCCACCAGCACCGCTGGCTGGTCCGGCGTCGTCTGCTGCACGTCGGTGAACCTAGTGAGTGCCTGACCCAACCGTCACCGTTGTGGTGCGCAGTCGCCGCGCTGTCTCGTTCCGGATGGCTATCTCGGACAGTGCCTGTCGTCTGCGCGTTGTGGCGTCATTGCTCGCCCGCCGGCGAGAACCGGCGGGTGTGCCAGCGGCCGGGGTCCTGGTGACGGTCGTCGCCAGGACCCCGGCCGCGGTGGTCCAGGTGGTGCCGGAGGGGGTTCAGGCCCGGGCGCGGGTGGCCTGGCGTCCCAGCACCAACCCCAGGCCGGCCATCCCGACCGCCAGGACCAGGTGCAGCCAATTGTCGGCGGTGTTCAGCGGCACGAAGTTAGCTGCGCTGGACTGGTCGATGACCAGGCCGTACACCCACAGCACCGCGTAGATGATCCCGCCGCCGATGAGGTAGGCGCGGGCGGCGCCGCGGGTGCGCGACATCGCCAGGCCCGCCACCCCGAAGAGCAGGTGCACGATGTTATGCAGCACCGAGACCTGGAAGATACCCAGCAGCATGGCCATGGACTCATGGCCAGCACCTGACATCGCGTCGTAGTCGGTGGTGATGCCGGGCACGAAGCCCAGCACCCCGACCAGCAAGAACACGATGCCGACCAGCAGGGCGGTGGTGCGCAGCAGGTCCCTGGAGCGGGCGGGGGTACCGGCGGTGTTGGCGGCTGACATGAGGACCTCCGCGAAGCTGGTGGGCGCTCGATGCTGAACGCTGCCGGTGGACAGTGGCACGTGCTGGGGGGCTGTGCCCGCGCGACATGCTGGCGTCCACCGAGTGGTGCAGTGACGTCACCGTGCCGCGCCGTCTCGCTGGGTGGGGGTGAGCTGTTCCTGGTACGCGCGCCAGTAGTGCAAGAACCGCCTGGCGGCCGTGGGCACAGCGTGGATGGCCATGGGGACGCGGCGACGTCGCCTGCAGCCCCATCTGCACTGTCGCGGTACAGGTGGCTGTCCGGGGACCGGGGCGATGAGGCAACCTCTTCGCCTGCGGTAATCGGTCGCCTGGACCACCACGTTGACTGGACCACCACGACGAAGGGCCCCGCCGGCGGCTGCCGGCGGGGCCCTTCGTCGTGTCGGTGCTCTGCGACCCCGGTGTCAGGAGGTCTTGATGTCGCCGTTCAGGCCCTTGGGGTAGAAGCCACCGGAGCTGATGCCGGTGCCGCCCTGCAGGTAGACGATGTTGAGGACCTGCTGCGGGGAGCGGCCGAAGGCGATGCCGTCGGCGTCGGTCGGGACGATGTTGGCGGTCGAGCCGCCGTCGGGGGTGAGGCCCTGGTCGAGGTCGCCGGAGCCGTCGACCGCGTCGCGGACGTCGGAGATCTTCTGGGCGATGCCCTGCACGTCGGTGCCGAGCTCGAACAGCGCCGAGCGGACGATGCCCGCGTGGTACGCCTCGACCGAGAGGATGCCGGCGGCGGCCTCGAGGT
>Ga0325400_1006414_pt1 | contig 11186 bp, 10 predicted proteins | sample PopdelMetagenome_2_FD_205662 | JGI IMG/M metagenome (GOLD analysis project Ga0325400, IMG submission 205662) | Populus deltoides microbial communities from Bellville, Georgia, United States - Xylem-PdKOR-R1 | ecosystem: Host-associated > Plants > Phyllosphere > Stem > Wood/Secondary xylem...
GCCCGGTCGGGGCGAGCGCGTGACCGCGGCCGCTCACCCCGCCCCCTCCACCGGCGCCGGCCTCGGGGTCGACCTGGTCGTGCCCGAGCGGGTCACGGCGGCGTTCGCCGCCGACCCCGGCGACGTGGTCGCGGTGATCGGGCCCAACGGGGCCGGCAAGTCCTCCCTGCTGTCGGCGCTGGCCGGGCTGGTGGCCGCGCAGGGCCACGCCCGGCTCGGCGGGCGCGACCTGCTCGACCAGCGGGTCCGTGACCGGGGGGTCGGCCTGGTCTTCCAGGACCAGGTGCTCTTCCCCCACCTCACAGCGCTGGAGAACGTCGCCTTCGGCCCCCGCGCCCGCGGCACGAGCCGGGGCGCCGCCCGCGAGGCCGGGCGCGTCTGGCTCGACCGGCTGGGCATCGGCGACCTGGCCACCCGCCGACCGCGCCAGCTGTCCGGCGGCCAGGCGCAGCGCGTCGCGATCGCCCGCGCCCTGGTCACCGACCCCGCGCTGCTGCTGCTCGACGAGCCGATGTCCGGGCTCGACGTGCGGGTGGCGACCGCGCTGCGCCTGGAGCTGGCCGGTCACCTCGCGGCGTACGACGGGGTGACCGTGCTGGTCACCCACGACCCGATCGACGCCCTCACCGTGGCCAACCGGGTGCTGGTCCTCGACGGGGGCCGGGTCCTGCAGTACGGCACCCCCGACGAGGTCGCCCACACCCCCGCCACCGGCCACGTGGCCCGGCTGGTGGGCCTCAACGTGCTGCGCGCCGGCGACCACTGGCGGGCCTTCGACCCGCACGCGGTCACCGTCGACCTCGCCCCTCCCTCGGGCTCGGCCCGCAACCGGTGGCCCGGGCAGGTCATGTCGGCCACGCCGTACGGCGGGGTGGTGCGGCTGGTCGTCCGGCTCACCGGGGACGGCCGCGAGGCGGGTGAGGACGTGCTGGCCGACGTCACCCCCGGCGCCGCCGCCGAGCTGGGCCTGGCCCCCGCCCGCCCGGTGTGGCTGTCGGTGAAGGAGACCTCGGTGCGCACCTACCCCGCCCCCGACGCCGGATCGCTAGAGTCGCCGACATGACGCAGAACACGGTGCCGGCGGGCTTCGCGGTGTCCCCGATGGCCCCCGACCGCAACCTCGCCCTCGAGCTGGTCCGGGTCACCGAGGCGGCCGCGATGGCGGCCGGCCGGTGGGTCGGGCGCGGCGACAAGAACGACGCCGACGGCGCCGCGGTCAACGCGATGCGCACGATGATCACCAGCATCGGGATGAAGGGCACCGTGGTCATCGGCGAGGGCGAGAAGGACAACGCCCCGATGCTCTTCAACGGCGAGGAGGTCGGCGACGGGTCCGGCCCCGAGTGCGACGTGGCCGTCGACCCCGTCGACGGCACCACCCTGACCGCCAAGGGCATGGCCAACGCGGTCGCCGTCCTCGCCGTCAGCCCGCGGGGCTCGATGTACGACCCGTCCGCGGTCTTCTACATGGAGAAGCTGGCCACCGGCCCCGAGGCCGCCGACGTCGTCGACATCCGCCGCCCCGTGGCCGACAACATCGCCGCGGTCGCCCGCGCCAAGGGCAAGGAGACCGCCGACGTCACCGTGGTGGTGCTCGACCGGCCCCGCCACGCCGACCTGGCCGAGCAGATCCGCGCCACCGGCGCCCGGATCAAGTTCATCGTCGACGGCGACGTGGCGGGTGCGATCTCCGCCGCCCGCCCCGACAGCGGGGTCGACCTGCTGCTGGGCATCGGCGGGACCCCGGAGGGGATCATCACGGCCTGCGCCATGAAGTGCATGGGCGGGGTCATCCAGGGCCGGTTGTGGCCCCAGGACGACGCCGAGCGGCAGAAGGCGCTCGACGCCGGCCACGACCTCGACCCCGACCACGTGCTCACCACCGACGACCTGGTCACCGGCGACGACTGCTTCTTCGTCGCCACCGGGATCACCGACGGCGACCTGATGCGCGGGGTCCGCTACCACGCGGGCAGCTGCACCACCGAGTCGCTCGTGATGCGCTCGCGCAGCGGCACCGTGCGCCGGGTCAGCGCTGAGCACCGGCTCTCCAAGCTGCAGGCCTGGTCGGCCCTGGACGCCTCGCGCTGACCCAGCGCCGGTCGGCCGACCGCCGATCCGGATCAGGCGATCCGGTTCAGGCGATCCGGTTCAGGCGATCCGCAGCCGCGGGACCGCTGCGGTCTCGCGCTGGCGCCCGAGGGCGGCCACGACCTGCTCGAGCACCGCGGGGTCGACGGCCATGCCGCAGTGCGAGCTGGTGACCTCGACGTCGACGGCCTCGGGGTCGCGGCAGGCCCGCCAGTCGACGACCCCGTCGCGGCGCGACCACAGCGCGGTGAAGCCCACCCCGTCCGGCATCGGTCTGCGGCAGTCCTCGAAGCTCGCCCGGGCACACGCCCCGGCGACGCAGTCGGCCGCCATCAGGCCCGGCACACCGGCGGCGCTGAGCCGCACCAGCGCGCCGACCCCGGCCGACAGGGCCACGTGGTGGGCGCCCGGGGCAAGCATCGGGCTGCCCATCGTGACGATCCCGGCGACCAGGTCGGGACGGCGTACGGCGATGCCGCGGGCCATCATCCCGCCCAGGCTGTGCCCGACGACCTGCACGCGAGAGCCGCGGCGGGCCACGATCGCCTCGAGCCGCGACTCCAGGCGTGTCGCGGCCTCGTAGGTGCAGCCGACGTTGCTGGCGATGTGGGACCGGTAGGTGCGCCACCCGCGTGCGCGGAGCTCGCGGGCCATGAACGAGAGCGTGCGGTCGCCGGCGAGGAAGCCGGGGATCAGCAGGACCGGCTCGGCCGCCCTCTCGGGTGCGCCTCCGGCGTAGGGCCGTCGACCGCCCCGGCGGGGACGGACGGCCCGCACGGCGTGCCGCGCCGCCTCGACCGGGAGCCGGGCCTCGTGCAGCAGGGCCGGCAGGCCGGGTCGGGCAAAGCCGTCGGGGAGCAGGAACGACCCCAGCGGCGCGAGCGGGTCGGGGTCGAGGTCGCTGAGCGAGGTGACGACGTCATCCATGCCTGTGTCCTCGGTCACACGCGGAAGCTAGTTGAGTTTTCACCGGGACTCGATCACCCCGAGGGAGGGAGGTCCAGACCGCTCCGCTGCTTGACTGGGCCCGTGCCCTCCACCGACCGCCCCACCGATCGGCCCGTCTCGAGCTCCGAGCAGCTGCGCGCCCCCCTGCCCGGCGGGGTGGAGCTGTGCTACCAGACCTTCGGGGACGTCTCCGACGAGCCGCTGCTGCTCGTGATGGGCCTGGGCGGTCCGATGCTGTGGTGGGACGCCGACCTGTGTCGCGACCTCGCTCGGGCCGGGTTCCACGTGATCCGGTTCGACAACCGCGACGTCGGCCGGTCCAGCCGGATGAAGGGACGCGTCTCGCGCGGCGCCCTGGTCCGGGCCTTCGTCGGTGGCCGCGTCCGTGCGCCGTACTCGCTGGTCGACATGGCCGGCGACGCGTTCGGCCTGCTCGACCACCTCGGGATCGGCTCCGCGCACGTGGCGGGGGTGTCGATGGGCGGGATGATCGTGCAGACCATGGCCCTGGAGCACCCCGAGCGGGTGCGGTCGATGACCAGCATCATGTCGACGACCGGCAAGCGCACCGTGGGCTGGCAGCACCCCAGCCTGCTGGCCAACCTGGCCGGCAAGGGCGCCGGCAAGGAGGCGTACGTCGCGGCCAGCGCGGCGATCTGGTCGCGGATCGGGTCCCCCGGCTACCCGATGAGCGCGGCCGAGAAGCGGACCCAGGCCGAGGAGACCTTCGACCACGGGGTCAGCGCCGGCGGCCAGCTGCGCCAGATCCTGGCCATCCTCACCCAGCCCGACCGCACCCCGCGGCTGCGCGGCCTGCGGGTGCCGACCCTGGTCGTGCACGGCCTCGCGGACAAGATGGTCCACGTCTCTGGGGGCCGGGCCACCGCCGCCGCCGTGCCGGGCGCCGAGCTGCTGCTGATCGACGGGATGGGCCACGACCTGCCCCGCCCGCTACACGAGACCTTCGTCGCGGCGATCCGGCGGACCGCCGACCGGGCAGACCGGGCCGGCCGGGACAGCGAGCGCTGACCCGGCCGGTCACAGCCGGTCGGTCGGGGCTCTTCAGTCGGAGAGCCGCTCCCCGCTCGCGGTGTCGAACACGTGCACGTTGCGCGGGTCGGTCGTGACGTGGATGGTCTCGCCCTTGCGCACCGCGTCGCGTCCGTTGACCCGCACGATGATGTTGCTGGGCGTGCCCTCGACGCCGCTGGAGCCGTAGACGAAGGCGTCGGCGCCGAGCTCCTCCACCACGGTGACCCGGACGGGCAGCCCGCCGGCCTCGGCCGAGACCAGCTGCCAGGCCTCGGGGCGGACCCCCACGGTGATGTCGCCCTTCATCTTGCGCGCCGCGGCCGGGTCGACCGGCACGGCGTACTCGCCGATCCGGGCGGCACCGTCACCGGCGGTGGCCTCCATCAGGTTCATCTGCGGGGAGCCGATGAAGCCGGCCACGAAGAGGTTGACCGGCCGGTCGTAGAGCCCCAGCGGGGTGTCGACCTGCTGGAGGTGGCCGTCCTTCATCACCGCGACGCGGTCCCCCATCGTCATGGCCTCGACCTGGTCGTGGGTGACGTAGACCGTGGTGACCCCGAGGTCGGCCTGCAGCTCGGCGATGTCGGTGCGGGTCTGCACCCGCATCTTGGCGTCGAGGTTGGACAGCGGCTCGTCCATGCAGAAGACCTGCGGGCTCCGCACGATCGCCCGGCCCATCGCCACCCGCTGGCGCTGACCGCCGGAGAGGGCCTTCGGCTTGCGGTCGAGGTACTCGGTGAGCCCGAGGAGCTCGGCTGCCTCCTCCACCCGCCGGCGCTGCTCGCTCGCGCTGACCTTCGCCATCTTCAACGAGAAGGCCATGTTGTCGGCGACGCTCATGTGCGGGTAGAGCGCGTAGTTCTGGAAGACCATGGCGATGTCGCGGTCCTTGGGCGCCATCGCGGTGACGTCGCGGTCGCCGATGTAGATCTTGCCGGCGTCGACCTCCTCCAGCCCCGCCAGCATCCGCAGGGTGGTGGACTTGCCGCACCCCGACGGGCCGACGAGCACCATGAACTCGCCGTCGCGGATCTCCAGGTCGATGCCGGGCACCGCGGGCTCGTCGGCCCCCGGGTACCAGCGCTGCGCCTTCTCGAACGTCACTGTGGCCATGCTGATCCCTCCACCGGCGGTACGTGCCGGACGTGCGTCGCGACAGGACGCGAGCCACGGTAGAGCCAGGAGCCGGCAGGCCGCCTCACCGCGGGGCCGACGGTCCGGACGAGCGAGGGGCACGGTACGGGCGGGGGTACCCGGCGGGCCTGCTGGACATGTGCCCGCCGAACAGTGATGGTGTGACCGACACCACGAGGAGGGGCTGAGTGAAGCTCATAGGACTGCCTGGCCGCCGGGCCCGTGCCCGCGGCGCCCACCGCCGTCGCGTCCTGGCGTCGGCAGTGACGCTGGCCTGTGCCGGCACGCTGTTCGCGGCCTGCTCCGACTCGGGGCCGCCGACCCTGACCTGGTACATCAACCCCGACGGTCAGGACACCCTGACCGGCCTGGCCGAGGAGTGCAGCACCTCGCGCTACGACATCGAGATCCAGCTGCTCCCGACCGGGGCCACCGACCAACGGACCCAGCTCGCCCGCCGACTCGCCGCCTCGGACTCCACGACCGACCTGATGAGCCTGGACCCGGTCTTCGTCCCCGAGTTCGCCAACGCCGGCTGGATCGCCCGGTGGCCCGATGACCTCGCCTCGGAGGTGGTCGACGACGACGTGCTCGAGGGGCCGGCCGACACGGTGCAGTGGGACGACGGGGTCTTCGCAGCCCCGCAGTGGGCCAACACCCAGGTCTTGTGGTACCGCAAGTCGCTGGCCGAGGCCGCGGGGCTGGACATGAGCCGACCCGTCACCTGGGACCAGGTCATCGACGCCGCCTCCGACAACGGCGGGGTCGTGGCCGTCCAGGCCGATCGCTACGAGGCGTACGTGGTGTGGATCAACTCCCTGATCCAGGGCGCCGGCGGCGACATCATCGACCCCGACACCGCCGAGGAGGGCAAGGACGCCACCGTGGACCTCGACAGCGACGCGGCCCGCGCCGCCGCGGCCGTCATCGAGAAGCTCGCCTCCTCCCCCGCCGCGCAGGGCGAGCTCTCGACCTCCCGCGAGGGCACCGGGCTCCCGAGCATGTACGACGGCCCCGGGGAGTTCATGACGAACTGGACCTTCGTCTACAAGACCTACCAGCCCTCCCCGGACAACACCGCCTACACCGAGGAGCAGTTCGACGACCTCGGCTGGGCCCGGTACCCGCAAACGGTCGCCGGCGAGGAGTCCCGGCCCCCGGTCGGCGGGATCGACATCGCGGTCGGGGCCTTCTCCGAGCACCCCGAGATGGCCCTGGAGGCAGCCCGGTGCGTGTCGAGCCCGCAGGCGCAGGCAGCGCTGGCGATCAACGACGGGTTGATGCCCTCGCGGGCCTCCGTCTACGAGCAGCCCGACCTGGTCGACGCCTTCGACCCGACCCTGCTGGACCTGTGGCGGGAGAGCCTCGAGGACGGCGGAGCGCGTCCCAAGAGTGCCTACTACGCGACCATCTCGGCCGCGGTGCAGCGCGCGTGGCACTCCCCCACCGACGTTGACGCCGACAGCACGCCGCAGAGCTCTCAGTCCTTCGTCGAGGACGTCCTGCAGGGACGGGCGCTGCTGTGAGCACCGTCGCGACGCCCGCCCAGGCCGGGTCGACCGGCGCCCGGGAGGACCGCGGGCGAACCGGGGCCGAGACCTCCGACCGGCTCGCAGCCGAGAACCGGCTGGGGCGCCGGCTGGTGCTCCCGGCGATGGTCGTGATGCTGGTCGTCACGGCCTTCCCCATCGCCCGGGCCCTCTACCTGTCGCTGTTCAACTACTCGCTGACCGCTCCGGAGGACCGCGAGTTCGTCGGGGTCGGCAACTACGTGACCGCGCTCGGGGACCCCCTGCTGTGGCAGACCATCGGGGTCACCGTCTTCTACATGGTCGTGACGGTCGGGGTCGAGCTGGTCATCGGCTTCGCGTTCGCGCTGGTGATGCACCGGGTGATCTTCGCCCGGGGGCTGATCCGCACCTCGATCCTCATCCCCTACGGCATCATCACCGTGGTCTCGGGCTTCGCCTGGCAGTTCGCCTTCACCGACACCAACGGTTTCGTGAATTCCTGGTTCGACTTCCTGCCCGCGATCTCCGAGAGCGACCCCGCGGCCGGGGTCACCGGGTTCAACTGGTTCGGTCAGACCCCCTCGGCGATGTTCGCCATCATGATCTCCGAGATCTGGAAGACCACGCCGTTCATGGCCTTGCTCCTCCTCGCCGGCCTCGCGCAGGTCTCCGAGGACATGGTGGAAGCGGCCAAGGTGGACGGCGCGACCTGGTGGCAGCGGATGTGGCGGGTCGTCATCCCCAACATGCGGGCCGCCATCATGGTCGCGGTCCTCTTCCGCGCCCTGGACGCCTACCGCATCTTCGACAACATCTACGTGATGACCAGCGGGGCCCTGAACACCGAGTCGATCTCGTTCCTGGTCTACCGCCAGACCATCGAGCAGTTCCAGATCGGGATGGGCTCTGCCCTCTCGGTCATCTTGTTCCTCTCGGTCCTGCTCATCGCGTTCTTGATCGTCAAGCTGTTCCGGGTCGACCTGGCCCAGGCCCGAGGGGAGGGGTGAGGGAGGTGGACAAGCGCAAGATCGGCCTGGTGCTCGGCATCGTGGTCATCATGGTGTGGTGCCTGCTGCCGGTCGTGTGGATGGTGTCGCTCTCGTTCAAGTCCGCCGACGCCGTCACGGTCGGCAGCCCGGGCTTCCTCCCGTCCGGCGGTGACGGTTTCGCCGGCTTCGACAACTACGTCGACGCGTGGAACAACACCCAGTTCCGGCGATCGATCCTGAACTCGGTGGGCATCAGCCTGATCGCGACGACGTTGTCGGTGGTGATCGCGACCCTCGCGGCCTACGCCGTGGCCCGTCTGGAGTTCCGGGGCAAGCGCTTCGTGCTCACCACTGCGCTGGCCATCGCGATGTTCCCGGTCGTGTCGCTGGTGAGCCCGCTGTTCGACCTGTGGCGCACCTTGGGGCTGTTCGACACCTGGCCAGGGCTGATCCTGCCCTACATGTCGTTCACGCTGCCGCTCGCGATCTGGACGCTGTCGGCGTTCTTCCGGGAGATCCCCTGGGAGATGGAGCAGGCGGCCCAGGTCGACGGCGCCACCTCCTGGCAGGCCTTCCGCAAGGTGATCGTGCCGTTGGCGGCTCCCGGGGTCTTCACCGCCGCCATCCTCACGTTCTTCTTCGCCTGGAACGACTTCGTCTTCGGCTTCACGCTGACGTCGACCGAGACGGCGCGGCCGATCCCGGCCGCCCTGTCCTTCTTCGTGGGTGCCGACCCGTTCAGCCGGCCCGCCGCGACACTGGCGGCGGCCGCGGTGATCGCCACGATCCCGATCGTCCTCATCGTCCTGATCTTCCAACGCAAGATCGTCGCCGGCCTGACCTCCGGCGCAGTCAAGGGGTGACCTCATGTCCGGCATCACCATCAAGAACATCGTCAAGAAGTACGGTGACGGCTTCCCTGCGGTCAACGACGTCTCGATCGACGTCCAGGACGGCGAGTTCGTCATCTTGGTGGGTCCCTCCGGCTGCGGGAAGTCGACCCTGCTGCGGATGATCGTGGGCCTGGAGGACATCACCGCCGGTGACCTGTTCATCGGTGACACCCGGGTCAACGACCTGGCGCCCCGAGAACGCAACCTCGCCATGGTGTTCCAGAACTACGCCCTCTACCCGCACCTCACGGTCTTCGAGAACATCGCCTTCCCCCTGCGCCTGGCCAAGGTCCCCGACGCCGAGGTGGACCAGAAGGTACGGGCGGCGTCGAAGACCCTCGAGCTCGACGAGCACCTGGACCGCAAGCCCGGGAACCTGTCCGGCGGCCAGCGACAGCGGGTGGCGATGGGTCGGGCGATCGTGCGCGAGGCAGACGCCTTCCTCTTCGACGAGCCGTTGTCGAACCTCGACGCCAAGCTGCGTGGGCAGATGCGCACCGAGATCTCCCGCCTGCAGAAGCGCCTCGGGATCACCACCGTCTACGTCACCCACGACCAGACCGAGGCGATGACCCTGGGAGACCGGGTCGCGGTGCTCAAGCGCGGGGTCCTGCAGCAGCTGGCCACCCCGCGCGAGCTCTACGAGAACCCCGGCAACCTCTTCGTCGCCGGGTTCATCGGCTCGCCCCCCATGAACTTCCTGCCCGCCGAGGTCGAAGGGACGACTGTCACCTTGCCCTTCGGGTCGGTCCGGATCCCGCAGGAGATGGCGGACAAGGTGCAGGGCCGGGGGCTGCTGATGGCAGGCATCCGCCCCGAACACTTCGAGGACGCCGACCTCACCGACCGCGCGACCGACGGAGCAGTGTTCACCGCCCAGGTCGACGTGGTGGAGTGGCTGGGTCACGAGACCTATGCCTACCTCCCCTTCGAGGCGCCACCCGAGGTCGAGCAGCAGCTGCGCCAGCTCGAGCAGGACCTCGACGGTGAGTCGCTGCACACCCAGCTCGTCGTCTCCCTGGACGGCTCATCCCGGATCACCGAGGGCGGCGAGGCCCGGATCTGGGTCGACGCGGCCAAGATGCACCTGTTCGACCCCGCCACCGGGGACAACCTGACGGTCGATCGCAGCCGGAGCGGCACGATCCCGTCGCATGCCATGCAGGACGCTGCCGACCCCGTGCCCGCGGTCTGACGGCGAGCCCCAGCGCTGCGCCGGGGACAACGCGATCCGACGCCTGTCGCCGCAGGACCAAGACCAACTCGATGACAGGGTCGACCGGCGAGGGTCCGGCTCAGCCGTTCTCCTGCGCGGTGGGACCCGCGCCCGCGGGGGCGTTGGGTCCGGCGGGTCCCTCGTCGGGGCCACCGGACTCGCTGTCGGGATAGCCGGCGACCGCCTGGTCGGGGTAGATCGGGTCCCCGGCCTGCGACTCGTCGAGCTGACCGACTTCGGCCACCTCCGCTCCGTCGTCGCTCTCCTCGCCCTGCTGCTGGCGACGCAGCTTCTCCTGGCGGGCTTCCTCCTGCTCGGCGGGTGTCTCGGGCATGCCCACCACGGTGGCAGAGCGTCCGGGCCGGGAGACCACCCGGGTCGGGTGGCGGCGGTCACGTGCCGACCGCGACGATGGCCCCGTGGAGTACGTCGACGTGGCCCGCGCCGCCTCCCCCCACGGCGAGCTGGTGCTCCGGGAGCGACGGCCCGACGCCGGGGACCCTCTCGGCGCATCCGGAGCGCTGGAGCTGCGCGCCAACGGCGTGTTCGTGATGGACACCGTCGAGGTGGGCACCGAGCGTGCGCTCGCCACGGCCGCGCTCGCCCTGGTCGAGGACCCGGTCGAGGTGCTGGTCGGGGGGTTGGGGCTGGGGTTCACCCTGGCGCAGGTCCTGGCCGACCCCCGGGTGCGTCGCTGCACGGTGGTGGAGCTGGAGCAGGCCCTCGTCGGGTGGATGCGCGACGGCACCGTGCCGCACGGCCCCGCCCTGGTCGAGGACCCGCGGGCCCGGGTCGTGGTGGCCGACGTGGCCGACGTCGCCCGGGAGGCCGCACCCGCGTCGTACGACCTCGTGCTGCTCGACGTCGACAACGGCCCCGGCCACCTGGTGCACCAGGCCAACGCCGCGCTGTACGAGGAGCCGCTGCTGCGCGCCGTCGCGGGCGTGCTGCGGCCCGGCGGCGCGGTGGTGGTGTGGTCGGCGGACGCCGCGCCCGGGCTCCGGCGCACCCTGTCGCTCGTGCTCGACGACGTCGAGGCCCTGCCCCTCCCCGTGGACCTGCAGGGGCGCCAGGAGCACTACTGGCTCTACGTCGGGCGCCGCGGGGTCGTGTAGCCCGGGCGGGAGGAGCGCGAGGAGGACGGGGCGGGCGGGGCACCCGGGGGGCGGGGCGGGGCCAGGTCCTCGTGGCGGCGCTCGCGCACCGCGACCTTGATCTGCTGGAGGTTGTTGCGCAGCAGGTCGGAGACCAGCTCGTCCATCCGCGGGTCGCCGAGCATGTCGATGACGACCCGGAGCGTCGTCTCGGAGACCTCCGAGACGATGGTGTCGTAGCCGGGCAGCTTCTTGACCAGCCGCACGTTGGGGTCCTG
>Ga0325400_1006415_pt1 | contig 11185 bp, 8 predicted proteins | sample PopdelMetagenome_2_FD_205662 | JGI IMG/M metagenome (GOLD analysis project Ga0325400, IMG submission 205662) | Populus deltoides microbial communities from Bellville, Georgia, United States - Xylem-PdKOR-R1 | ecosystem: Host-associated > Plants > Phyllosphere > Stem > Wood/Secondary xylem...
CCTCGGCGACCTGCGGATCGAGGTTCCAGATGCGTGAAAAGTCGCGGCGGTCGCGGACGATGAACGACGCGGTGTAATGGACCATCTGGGGCCCCAACAACCAGCTGGCGCCGAACACCGGCTGGTATTGGTAGTTGATCTCGACGAACATAACGCCCGAGTTCTTCGGAGCGGTCACCTGTCCGTCGGGCGGTCCCATGCCGGTGACCACCGTCCCCGCATAGGCGGATCCCTCCCGCGAGCCCGCGCTGGTGCTGGTGGTGCCGTAATGCGACGCGAAGGCGGCCCCGGTCTTGGTACCCAGGCAACGCTGCCAATGGATCCGCTGCACCCCGTCATTGTCGGCTTCCAAGCTCGACAGGGTGACACGGCCATATTTCGTTAGGTTCAACCGCGTGCCGTCCAGCCGGCTGGCGGCCAGCACGTCGTTGAGGTCGACCTCGCGCAACTGCTGGGTGGCGAGCGACGAGGCGCCGACCCGCGAGGCGTTGTCGGCGAGTCCCAGCGCCAGCTGGCTGACGCGCAGCTGCGCCAGGGCATAGTTCGACACCTCGATGCTATACACCAGCAACGTGAGCAGCACGGGGGCGCCGAGAGCGAACTCGATCATAGCCAAGCCGCGACGATCCTCGCGGAGCCGCCGGAGCGCGCCGGCTAGTCCGATCATTGACCAAGCTGCACTATCGCCGTTCGTTCCGGCCTTGTTCGGGATACAAGTCCGAAGGCGAACCAAGCCGGCGGGAAAGCGAGTCAGTGTCACGAGCATATCGTCTTCATCGTGGGGGTGACCTGCGAGGCATAGGGCTGGTTCTTCAGCAATGTCTTGGCGGTCAGCAGGGCGTCACGGTCCCAGCCTAGAAGCCCAGCCAGGGGGAACAGCCGCGGGTAGCGGATGCGCAGGGTGTACAAGGTGACGTCGTTGGCGCCGCCCTGGCCGTCGATGCCGGGATCGCTGTCCCATATGGCATTGCCGTTGATGTCCTCGAAACACTCGCCCCTGTCGTAGCGACCGTTATTGTTGTTGTCGGTGAATCTCTCCGGCTTGATCGCGGAGAAGTTGGAATAGCTTTTGCGGGTGCTGCTATCGATGACCGCGGTCTTGGCTACCGTACGCACCATCGCCAACACCTTGGCATCCAGTGCGCCCGCTTGCTGGGCACCACCCTGGATTGAAGAGTCGCGTCCGGCCTTCTGTATCGCTCCATCCAAGATCGATTGCACATAGGCCTGGTAGCCGACCTCGCTGCCGCCCATGAACAGGAACAGAAAGGGCGGCAGAACGAACGCGAACTCGACCAGGGCCGCGCCGCGACGATCGCCCAACAGGCGGCGCAGCAGGTTGCGGGCGCTCACCTCGACACCCGCAGCATCGCGACCTGCCTGGCGATGCGGGTGAACGCCTCGTCCAGCGCGTCGTCATTGGCCGCGAAGAAGATGTGATTGCCGTCTTGCGTAGCGCAGTCACGCATCTCCTGCGACAGGGCCGAGCCGAACGCGATCACCCAGACTTCGATGTTGCGCGCCCGCGCCGCGCGGCATTCGGCCACGAAGCGGGCATTGTGGCGCGCCAGCTGAGACCCGAGATCGCCGCCGGTGACACGCTGGTCGGATCGTTCCAAACCGTACAAGCTGTAATTGTCGATGGTCGGTGCCATCGCGCCGTCGGTCATGAAGATGATGTGGCGGTTGGGCGCATTGCGGCCTGGGTGAGCGGCGGTATCTCCCGCGAACGGACCATCGGGGGACAGCATGCGCGTTCCCCAGATCATGCCGACGTCGTGATACGTTCCGCCGTGCGGTCGGAAGTCGCCATTAGCGGACAGGTAGCTGGCGATCGCCGACCGGTCCATCGGCCCTAGCCGCCGGCCCTGTTTCCCGCACGCGGCACCCGCACCGCGCGCCGTGGTGAAGTTGCTGCTGTTGAACCATTCGGCCGACCCCGGCCGATAAAAGATGACATCGGGCCACATCGGCCGCCAACGGGTCTCACGCGTGGTGGCGGGTGTGTCCGGATCGAGGTCGGGCGGCAGGTTGTTGATGTCGAAGCTCGTCTCGGCACGCGTATCGCGTTCCTCGATGCAGCCGCGCCAGCGGTCCGACATCTCGCCGGTCAGCTTGGTCGGATCGACCACGTCGCGGCCGGCGACATAGTTGGCCATGTTGTAGGTGATCGCATCGTGGCGCCACGACGCGACCACGTACTGGCGCCGTGCTAGGCAGCGCCCGTTGGACCAAGTCGCGTCAGAATAATACCAGCCATAGCCGGTGTCGCCGATCGGATAGTAAGCGGCCTTGTCCGACGGCTGTCCCGCCGGATAGCGGCCGTTCGCGGCGGCACAATTGCTGCTGTTGCGGCCGGTCACCTCCGCCCAGTCGTTGTTGCCGTACTTCTCCTCCTTTCGCAGGAACTCACGCGAAGAGTAGGTGACGTCGCCCGTTTCCAGCATCCCCGCAGGCAGGATGCGACCGACATTCACCGTCGAGCTGTAAGGCACGAAGCCGTAGCGAAGGTTCGTGGTCGGATCGGCGTTGTTGATCATGGTGTCGTAGAAGTTGAGCACCGCCGTGCGCAGCGCGCGGATGCGGGCGTTGGACTTCTCAACCGCATACGGCCCGCTGGTGCCGTCCTCGCGCGTGTAGGTCGAGCTATTGTTGTTGACGTAGGTCGAACAGGTCGAGTCGGAGTCGCTGGCCGCGCACGCCATCGACCCCGTCGTGTCGAGCACGAACATGATGTCCGCGTCCGCGACGTCGAAACTGGCTTCGCAGGTCACGTTCAGCCCCACGTCCGGGGCGGCGAACATCTTCATGACGGTCATCGGGACGCGGGCGGTCGCGGTGCCGGCGACCTGTTGGTTGGCGGTCTTGCTGGGCGTGAAGGTGACCTGCGAGGTCTGCATCCAGCCTTCGCGGAAATTGTTGCGGAAGAACGCATTGGCTTGGGTGGCGGCTTCCCTGTCCAAAGTCTGGGAGGCGTTGGAGGTCATGAAGCGCCGTCCGGCCAGCACCCCCGCGTCGCAGGCCTGCTGGAGCCGCACCTTGACGACGTACATGCGGGTGGCATCGACCGCCGAGCCGCCGATCGCCGCGGCCGGGATCATCGCCGCCGCCAGCAGCGCCAGCGTGTTGCCCCGCGTGTCGCGAGCCAGGCGGGCCAAGCCGCCCGCGTCGTTGCCGTGTCGCTTCCAGCGCATCTTACCGTTCCGATCCCCGATCAACACGGGCGCTTGCACCGGCAGCCGATAAGGCTAGCTCAAGCGACATGGTTAACGAGGAGTTGGTGGGCGCTCGCGCTGCCGAGCGGCAGGTCGCCCTGTCCTATGCATCCAGCCGCGCCCGCCGCGCGATCGCGGCGCTGCTTGCGCTGGATACGACCTTAGGCATGGTGGTGCGTACCACGCACGAGCCTTTGATCGGGCAAATGCGGCTGACCTGGTGGCACGACGCCCTTGTCGCGCTCGATACGGCGCCAGCACCCGCGGAGCCCGTGCTGCGCGCCCTAGCCGCCGAGTTGGTCGCGCCCGGCTTTACGACCGGCGCCGAGTTGGCGACGGTGGTGGAAGGCTGGGAGGCGCTACTCGATCCTTTGAACAGCGGCACGGTCGATCGGGCCGCGGAGCGGGGCGCACGCGTGTTCCGGATCGTGGCGACGGTTTTGGGCGAGACCAGCGCCGCTGTGGCCGGTGCGGGGCGCGGATGGGCGTTTGCCGACCTATCGCTGCAGCTGAGCGATGCTGCGTCGCGCGATCATGCCCGCAATCGGGGTCGAGCGGCGCTGGCGGCCGCGTTCGACGCGCGTTGGCCGCGACGGCTGCGGGTGCTCGGCGCGCTGGCGCTGCTGGCGCAAGACGACCTGTCCGACGCCCCGCACCCGCCCGCGGGCCTACACCGTGTCCTGCGATTGCTGCGCCACCGGATCGACGGTCGTTGACCTTGCCGCGACCCCCCTGACGCGGCTAGCCTGCGACGTATTGGGGAGGTGGGGGTATGTGGCGATATCTGGCGGGCGGCGGCGCGGCGCTGGCGATGGTGGGCGCGGGCGTGCTGCTGATGGATCGGCCGTCGACCTCCTCCGTTCTGCCGGGGGTACCGCCTGCGCAGGCTGGCGGTGCGGCCGACACGGCGGAGCAGGCGGACCTGCCCGACACCGTCCCGGAGGCGAGCCCGCGTACGCGCGAGCAGAAGCGGTTCGCGCGCTACGACAAGAACAAGGACGGTGCGATCGCGCGCGAGGAGTATCTCGCGTCGCGGCGCAAAGCCTATGCCAAGCTGGACGCCAATCGCGACGGCGTGCTTTCGTTCGACGAGTGGGCCGCGAAGTCGACTGCCAAGTTCGCCGCGGCCGATGCCGACAAGTCCGGCAGCATGAGCCCGACCGAGTTCGCCACCACGGCGGTCAAGCGCAAGGCGGCGCGGCGGACGGCGTGTCCGCCGACGCGTCCGGCGACGGCGGAGGAGGAAGGTTAAGCCAGCGGGCAAGCGCGGCGCGTGCCCGGTCGGTGTACATCCGCTTGCGGTCGGCCTTTTTGGTACGCCCCTCGATCGGCGGGAACAGCCCGAAATTGACGTTCATCGGCTGGTAGGTCGCGGCCTCCGCACCGCCGGTGATGTGGCCCAGGAGGGCGCCCAGCGCGGTATCGGCGGGCGGTGGGGCCAGCGACCTGCCGCCCAACTCCGCTGCGGCGAACCGTCCAGCCAGCAGGCCGATCGCCGCGCTCTCTACATATCCCTCGCAGCCGGTGATCTGCCCGGCGAAGCGCAAGTCGGGCCGTGCCTTGAGGCGTAGCTGCCCGTCCAGCAGCTCGGGCGCGCGAATGAAGGTGTTGCGGTGGAGTCCCCCCAACCGCGCGAACTCCGCGCTTTCCAGGCCCGGTATGGTGCGGAACAGCCGGACCTGTTCGGCATGTTTCAGCTTGGTCTGAAAGCCCACGACGTTCCAAAGCGTGCCTTGCGCATTGTCCTGGCGCAGTTGCACAACGGCGTAGGGCCAGCGTCCGGTGCGCGGATCATCCAGGCCGACCGGCTTCATGGGCCCGTAGCGCAGCGTATCCACCCCGCGCTCCGCCATGACCTCGATCGGCATGCACCCCTCGAAATAGGGTACGTTCTCCCACTCGCGATACTCCGTCTTCTCGGCCGAAAGCAGGGCGGCGTGGAAGGCGAGGTACTGGTCCTTGGTCATCGGACAGTTGATGTAGTCGGCCTCGCCCTTGTTCCAGCGCGATGCCTTCCACGCGACGGTCATGTCGATCGTGTCGTGGTGGACGATGGGGGCGAGCGCGTCGAAGAAGGCGAGCGCGTCGCGCCCGGTCGCGCCGCCGATCGCGGCGGCGAACGCGGCGGCGGTGAGCGGGCCGGTGGCGACGATCGCGGGGCCGGCGGGCAGCGCGTCGATCCGCTCCCGCACCAGCGTGACATTCGGATGGCTGGCCAGCGCGGTGGTGACCCCGGCGGTGTAGCCATCGCGATCGACCGCCAGAGCGGAACCGGCGGGCACGCGGTGGCGATCCGCTTCGCGCAGGATCAGCGACCCGAGCGCGCGCATCTCCTGGTGAAGAAGGCCGACCGCGTTCGCCTGCGCGTCGTCCGACCGAAAAGAGTTGGAGCAGACCAGTTCGGCGAGCGCGTCGGTCTGGTGGGCGGGCGTGGTTTCGCCGGAACCCCGCATCTCCGACAGTCGCACCTTGAAGCCCGCCTCGGCGAGCTGCCATGCCGCCTCCGATCCCGCGAGCCCGCCACCGACCACATGGACGTCGTGGTCCGGCAATCCCTCCAAGTCACGTTCGATCAACGGGGCCATGATTCTCGCTTGTTTCCGTGCCGGGGGCTTCGACCGGGCTCCAACGTCGCCCCGCAGACCCTATGGCAGACCGCGCGTCATCGCGACAGACCGGGCGGTCGGCAGTCGGGTCGATCATGTCGGCCATCGGTCGGCCCGATGGCGCCATTTGCGACGACCGCGCGTTGTGCGACCGCGACAGCAACCGCGGCGCCGACGAGGGCGGCGGTCATCTCGAATAGCGGAGCCACCTCGACCATGTAACGAAGCTCGGTATTGGCGGTGGCCGCGAAGAAAACGGCGCGGAGGACGAGGTAGGCGAGGGCCGCCCCGGCCGGCACGGCAAGGACGAGGTTGCGGCGGCGCGAGCCCCATAGCAGCGCCATCAGCGCCGTTACGACCAGCCCGAAGCGGTAGAGGTCACTGGCGGTGTTCCAGTTCCGTCCATCGCCCACGCCGTGCGCCCATGGCCAGAACCAACGACCGGATACAGCGCGGAGCCGGCCGCCGAAACGGGCGAGTTTGTCGCCCGCCGTCATCGCGGCTTCGCGGTCGCGCGCCAGCGCGGCGAACCGGGCGTCGACATGCGCCGGAATGGTCGTACCCGGCGTTGCGCGAACCTCCGCCACCCATCGAAGAACGTCCGCGCGCTCCTGCGGGGATCGGAAGGCGGCGGGCGACAATTCGTAGCGCGGGTCGCGCAGGTCATAGTAGAGCGCGTCGCCGCGTTCGACCTGACCCACCGCCCAGGTGGTGACCCAGCGCGTATAGCCTTGCGCCCAGTAGGTTCCATCGGTCTTGACCCAGGGGCGCGGCAGAACGGGCAGGCCGACCGACACGTTGCGCGCCGACCAGGCGAGACAGGAGGCCGCGACGATACCGGTCACCGCGAGGCAAGGGATCGCCGCTCGAACGACCTGACCGGAACCCCTCGCGGCGATAGGCCAGGCAAGGATCGGCAGGAGACCGAGCAGCAACACTCCATCCATCCGCACCCAGGCCGACGCGGCGATGGCGGCGGCGAGCGGTACCACGCGGACGCGACGATCGTGCAGGCTCAGTAACATCTCGGCCAGCGTCCACTGAACCGCGGCGAGCGCCAGCGTCTCAGTCAGGAGCTTGCCGGCGAACACCACGGTGAGCGGTGAGACCGCCAGTATCGGACCGGCCAGCGCCATGGCCGTACGCGACCCGGTCGAGCGGCCGACAGCGTAGGTGCAATAGGCAATCGACACGGCCGCGACCAAGCTCTGAGCCATCATGATGGCGAGATTCGAATGGCCCGACACCGCCCAGATCGCCGCTGCGAACGCCGGATAGAGCGGCAGCTGGTTGCCGCCGAAGTGGGCAACGCAATCGCCGACGCCGGGGATCGTCACCGCGACGCCGCAGCCGCGCAGGATGTTCTCGGCGACGTTGCGGTAGAGGATCCAGTCGCCACCCTCCGACGGGCGGAGCGCCACAAAGGCACCGCGCACGGCAAGGGCCAGGACGAAGCTGAACAAGATCGCGTAGCTCCGGACCCTTTTGGCTGAACGTTCAGGCACCGCGCTCTCCCCCGATCTGGCCAATCTTGCAAAGGGGAGAGCGCAAGCCCGCAAAAGTCGGCAAGGACGCGGCTGCGCCCCAATGCGGGACTCGCGGCCGGTTGGCGGTAAAGCAACCGAACAGGCGTTCCCTAGCGGGACATCATCCCGCGATCGGCAACCTCACCGACCCATCCTCCGCATGTTCTACCGGCCCGTAGGCGATCACCGTCTCCAGCAGCAGCGGACCGTAAAGATGAGGAAAGAGTTGGCCGTCGCGGCTCTCCTCCCAGCGCAGCGACGCACCGAAGCTGCCCAGGTCCACTGCGGCCAGCTGCAGGTCGGTCCGGCCGGCGAAATGCTTGCGCAGCGTGCCCGCGAGCTGTTCGGCGGTGGACAGGTGGACGAACCCGTCACGCTGATCATCCGCCGACCCGGACCAGCTGCCGTCGCGCTCCAGCAACGCCAGCTCGTCGGCGCTCAGCACCTTGTACGCGGTGGTGGGATGCTCGCTCACTCGCCGTCCTCCGGGCCCTCGGCCGCGTCCTCTCCGACCACCGCGTCCGGCTCGGGCATGCGTTCCGGCGCGTCGTCGGCCAGGTTCACCTCGGCATCCTCTTCCGTTTCCTCGATCCGAGCGGCGGACACGATGTGCTCGTGCGGCGCGACGTTGAACAGCCGTACCCCGGCCGATCCGCGGCCGATCACGCGCAGGTCGCCGACCGAGAGGCGGATCAGCTTGGCCTGGTCGGTGACCAGGATCAGCTGCTGCCCGTCGTGCGCGGGAAAGCTGGCGACGACCGGACCGTTGCGGTCGAGATTGTCGATGTTGGTCAGCCCCTGACCACCGCGACCGATGCGGCGATATTCGTAGGCGGAGGAGCGTTTGCCATAGCCGTTGGCGCAGACGGTAAGGATGAACTCCTCCGCCCCCGCGAACTCGGCCACGCGGTCGGGATCCAGCGTCGCCTCGCGCTCGCCCTCCTTCCAGGGTGCGGCGCGCAGATACGCCTCCCGCTCCTCCGTGGTGGCGTCGAAGCCGCGCAGGACGGACAACGAGATGACCTCGTCATCCTCGCGCAGGCGGGCGCCGCGCATACCGGTGGACGTGCGGCTCTTGACCTCGCGTACGTCGGTGGCGGCGAAGCGGATCGCGCGGCCCTGTCGGGTGGCCAGGAACACGTCATCCTGCTCCGTCAGGAGGGCGACGCCGATCAGTCGGTCGCTGGCGTCATCGCTGCCGTCCTCGGCCGCGAAGCGCATCGCGATCTTGCCGGCACGCGGGATGTTGGCGAACGCGTCCATGCTGTTGCGGCGCACGGTGCCGCGCGCGGTCGCGAACATGACGTGGAGCTTGCCCCATTCCCCCTCGTCCTCCGGCAGCGGCAGGACGGCGGAGATGGTCTCGCCCGGCTCGAGCGGGAGCAGGTTAACCATCGGCCGGCCGCGGGTGGCGGGGCTGCCTTCCGGCAGGCGCCAAACCTTGAGGCGGTAGACCTTGCCCGCAGTGGAGAAGAACAACACGGGCGTGTGGGTGGACGTGACGAACAGGTTCGTCACTACGTCCTCGTCCTTGGTCGCCATGCCGGCACGGCCCTTGCCGCCGCGGCGCTGCGCGCGGAACGCGTCAAGCGGGGTGCGCTTGATATAGCCTTCCATGGTCACGGTGACGACCATGTCCTCGCGCTCGATCAGATCCTCGTCGTCGATGCCGTCGGCGGCGGCGGCGATTTCCGACCGGCGTGGGGTGGCGAACTGGTCGCGCACCGCCGTCAGCTCGCCCCGCATCACCTCGTACAGCTTCGCCCGGTCGGCCAGGATCGCGAGCAGCTCCGCGATCGAGCCCGCCAGCTTCTGCAGCTCGTCGCCGATCTCGTCGCGACCCAGCGCGGTGAGGCGGTGAAGACGCAGGTCGAGGATCGCGCGGACCTGCGCGTCGGAGAGGCGGTAGGTGTCGCCCTCATGCTCGGTCTCGACAGCCTCGACCAGGCGGAGATAGGCGGCGATCTCCGCGACCGGCCACTCTCGCGCCAGCAGCGCCTCGCGCGCGGCGGCGGGGCTGGAGGAGCCGCGGATGATGCGGACGACCTCGTCCAGGTTGGTGACCGCGATCACCAGGCCGAGCAGCAGGTGGGCCCGCTCGCGCGCCTTGTTCAGCTCGAACTTGGACCGGCGGGTAATGACCTGCTCGCGGAACTGCACGAACGCCTGGATGATGTCGCGCAGGTTCAGAAGCTCTGGCCGGCCGCCGCGGATCGCGAGCATGTTGGCCGGGAAGCTCGATTGGGCGGGCGTATGGCGCCACAGCTGGTTGAGGACGACCTCGGGCGTGGCATCGCGCTTCAGATCGATGACGATCCGGACGCCCATCCGGTTCGACTCGTCGCGTATATCGCTGACGCCCTCGATCCGCTTGTCCTTGGCGGCCTCCGCGATCTTCTCGACCAGGCCGTTCTTGCCGGTCTGGTAAGGGATCTCGGTCAGGACGATCGACTGCCGGTCGCCGCGGCCGGTCTCGACCACGTGGCGCGAGCGGACGATGATCGAGCCACGCCCGGTGTTGTAAGCCGATCGGGCGCCGGCCCGGCCCAGGATGATCGCGCCGGTGGGGAAGTCCGGGCCGGGAACGATGTCCTGCAGCTCCTCCGGCGTGATCGCGCCATTGTCCATGAACGCGAGGCACGCGTCGATCACCTCGCCCAGGTTATGCGGCGGGATGTTGGTGGCCATGCCGACCGCGATACCGCCGGCGCCGTTGACCAGCAGGTTGGGAAACTGGGCGGGCAGGACCTGCGGCTCGCGCTCCGACGCGTCGTAGTTCGGCGTGAAGTCGACCGTATCCTTGTCGAGGTCGTCGAGCAGCGAATTGGCGACCCGCGCCAGCCGCGCCTCCGTGTAGCGCATGGCGGCGGGCGGATCGGGGTCCATCGAGCCGAAATTGCCCTGTCCATCGATCAGCGGCACCCGCATCGACCAGTCTTGCGCCATCCGCGCCAATGCGTCGTAGATCGCGCTGTCGCCGTGTGGGTGGTACTTACCCATGACGTCGCCGACGATGCGCGCCGACTTGCGGTACGGACGGCCGGCGACGAAGCCGCTCTCCGCGGCCGAATAGAGGATACGGCGGTGCACCGGTTTCAGCCCGTCACGCACGTCGGGCAGGGCGCGCGCGACGATCACCGACATGGCATAATCGAGATAGCTAGCCTTCATCTCGTCGACGATGGAGATGGTGGAGGCGCCGTCGGGAAGGGCAGGGGGTTCGGCGAGGATGGTCTCGTCGGCCAAGGGCTCACGCTTTCGGGATCGTTTCGGTTAGGTGACATGTAGTGCGCGGCCGCCGCAAAGTCACGCGCGCGTACGCGTGCGTGGGCGCGCCAAACTACGGCGTTGGCGGTTGTGCCGCCGCGCTAGGGCGTGATCTCGTGACCTTGCCAGTCGAACAGTTTGCCCGTGTCGGGGGCCTTGAGCCCGTCGATGACGTCGAGCAGCTGCGCCGCGGCGCGCTCGGGCGAGAAGAGCTGATCCCTGGCAACGGTCGCCTGGAACGGCTTGGACAGGTCGGTGTCGACGGTGCCGGGATGAAGCCCGACCACGATCGACCGATCGTTCCGGCGCTTCTGCTCGATCGCGGCCGTGCGGATCAGCTGGTTGAGCGCGGCCTTGGCGGCACGGTACCCGTACCAGCCTCCCAACCGATTGTCGCCGATCGAACCGATCCGCGCCGACAGGACCGCGAACACGATGCGTCCCGCGCGGGGCATGACGGGCAGGACATGCTTGGCGATCAAGGCCGGACCGATCGCGTTCACCTGGAACTGACGGGCGAGCCAGGTCGGGTCCAGGTCCGCCATCGCTTTCTCAGGCCCCCGTCCGCCTT
>Ga0325400_1006417_pt1 | contig 11184 bp, 9 predicted proteins | sample PopdelMetagenome_2_FD_205662 | JGI IMG/M metagenome (GOLD analysis project Ga0325400, IMG submission 205662) | Populus deltoides microbial communities from Bellville, Georgia, United States - Xylem-PdKOR-R1 | ecosystem: Host-associated > Plants > Phyllosphere > Stem > Wood/Secondary xylem...
TTCCAGTCTTTGTAGAGGTTAACTAGATAGGTGGTACAGGTTGGATAAATAAAATAAAATTGAAGACTGTGGAAAGCTTTTTGGTTGTTATAAATATTTCTGAAATTTTTTGATTTGATTTTTTTATTAAGTTTAAAATTAAATTATTTAGGAGTTGTCTTGATATGACATATACGACTTGATAGGTTGATAGGTTTAAAAACAACTTGAACTATTGGTGAAATTACAGTTTGATTTTAAATAAAGATTTCAAGAAGTTATCATTTTTTTTAAAAAATATTGAGATGATTTAATAATTTTTTGAATTATTTTTATTTAATTATATGATAACAAAAATAGTTGCTCATAAAATTAAGTATTAACATAATACTGAGATGTTTGTTCAAGTCTGCAATAAGTTTATAAAAAAACAATTTTAAATAAGTTATGAAGTTTGATTTTTAATTAATTATGTTAACTTGCCAAACTTGTGATCTAGGTTAAGAACTTGACCAAATTCAATAATTTTTTTTAATATTTTTAATTTAATTATATAATAATAAAAATAAAAGCTCGCAAAATCAAGCACCAACCTAATATTAGGTTGTTATTTGAGAATACGATAACTTCATAGAAAACAAACCAAAACAAATTATAAAGTCCATTTTCTAATCAATTGAGTTTAATAATTTTGTACTTTCTAAAACTATTTTTTCTTATTTTTTAAGGGGTGAACGATGTGTTGTTTACCGTTTTTTCTTGGAAAAAAAATAGAGTAGGTGATGATGCATCACCTACTTTTCTAGAGTCTGGTTCACATTTGGTTGGAAAGTCGAGTAGCTGACTTCGAGGGCTAAAAGAACTTACCCATTATTTTTTATATGAAAATGTTTACGAAACACCATAAGAACTGTAATAAACCAATTTATAGTCTTAAATGAAACTAAATGAAACTTTTCTTATTAAAAGGAACCTATTAACACCTAGTACGATGAGTTTTATAATTGAAAAGTGACCATTCACCAATGTTCTCTCTTATTTTTTGAAGACTCTCTCTCTCTCTCTCTTCTTTTAAACTCAGGAACTAAAATGTTAGAAAAATAAAATTTTATATTAATTAAATTGTTTAATTTCCAAACTAAAGGGATCTAAAATGATTTTTTTTTCTTAACTAAAGGAATCATTGGATTCTTTAGCTAGAGGCTTGGTAAACAAGCCTTCTAATTATTCTTTTGAAGTGCAATAGAGTAACTCTAGTTCTTATTTTTGTTGAAATTATCTAATAACATGAAACTTGATCTTCATATGCTTGGTCCTATCATGAAAAATGTAATTTTTTGAAATAGCTATTGCTGATGTGTTATCATAGAACAATTCTGTGGGACTTCATTGATCAAAGTCCAGATTAGTTAGCATTTTTCTTAATCATATCAATTGCTTTGCTGCCACATATGCTGTTATGTACCTTGTCTCTATAGTGGAATGTGCAACCATTGATTGCGTCTTTGAGTTCCAATAGAAAATGCTTTCTCCCATAGCAAAACAATAACTTGGGATGCTCATCATTTCTTCATCATTTCCAGCCTAGTCATTATTAGAAAAACCAATAAGTTTAACAGAACTAGATTTCACAAAATGCATGCCAAACTCTATGGTCCTTTTTAGATATCTTAGAACTCTCTTGGCTGCCATAAAATGGATTTGACTTGGACCTTGCATGAACCTAGGGAGGTAATTGACATCAAACACAATGTTTGGATATGTAGTAGTTAAATATAACAAGCTCCCAACTAAACTTCTATAGGCTTTACCATCTGTTTTGGGTGCTCCATCCTCCTTAATTAGCTTTTATCCCAGTACCATAGGTATACTAACTAGTTTGCAATTTTCCATTGCAAATTTATTTAGTAGCTTCAAAGTAAACCTCTTCTGACATAAAAGGTAACCTTGCACAGACCGAGTTACCTTTATGCCTAAGAAATATGTCAGAAAACCAAGTTCATTCATCTCAAACTTATCCTTTATGTCGGCTTCAAACTCCTCTACAAGTTGCTCATTGTTTCCTATAATCAATAAATCATCTACATACATTGACACAATCAGTTTATGTTTATCAACATACTTCACATACAAAACTACTTCATTCATACTCCTTTCAAAGCTTAAGCTTAAGAGATGACTATTCAATCTACTATACCAGGCTTTAGGAGTCTGTTTAAGTCCATACAAAGCCTTTTTTAGCAAACACACCTTGTTTGATGTAATCTCTTTTTCAAAACCATCAGATTGTTCAACATATATTTCTTCATTTAGAACACCATTCAAAAATATAGATTTGACATCCAATCAAAAGATATACCAACCATTTTGTGCAGGTAAAACAAGCAAAAAATTTATTGTATCAAGCCTAGACACTAGAGCAAATATGTCAGTGAAATCAATACCTAGTTCTTGTGAATATCCTTTCTTACAAACCTTGCTTTGTACTTGTTGATATTCCTATTTACATTTAGTTTAGTTTTGAAGATCCACTTCATACCAATTACCTTCTTGTGAACTAGTCTGTCAACCAATATCCATGTTTCATTCTTTTTTTTGTCTTTTTTTTTTTTTATCATAGTGAGCTTTTCTTTCATTGCTGATATCCACACTTGTGAATTGATTGTTTTTTCAAAATCTATTGGTTTTGCTTCAACAACATTGCACTTGTTGTAAATATCAGTAAAGGATCTTGTCCCCCTTACTAGTTTGTCATCGATAACATTATCATCCTCTGCAACATCCATTTCAATCTGTTGTTTCTGTTTTATCCCTTCAATTGATGCAGTTTCCCAGTTCCATGTAACACTTTCTGTAACTTTTACATTTCTAGCAATCACAACTTTGTTACCTTTCAAATCATAGATTTTATAAGCCTTAGATTTAGTGCTATAGCCTATAACATTCCTATATCAGCTTTTTGATCAAGTTTTCTCCTCTTAGCTTCAGGTTTCAAGACATAACATGGGTTGCCAAAGACTTTTAAATGATTAATATTAGGTTTAGAGTCATACCAGATTTCATAAGGAGTTTTGTTTGCCAAAACTCTTGTGGCCATATGATTTAGAAGGTAGGCTTGTAATAACCCGAGATTTCCAATCATTTCATGAAAAAAAATTCATGGTAATTTTTTTTTAAACCATTATGTCGATGATGTTTTTCATATTAGTATTCCAAGAACTAGCCAATAGGTTTCATTCATTGGTAGAATACAATACCCATATAATTTCATAAATCAACATCCCTATAAAAGAGAACTCAGTACACATACTCATAACATTATATTTACATATTCATAAGTTTCCATTCCTGTTCTGATATAGTTATCATTACAAGTCTTTATAAAAGTGTCGAACGACAATTTCATAACTAATAGATTTGTTCAAACAAAATACATAATGTCTTAACTTACAGATACATAGTTCATAACAAAATATACGGACCTATGAGATGGGATTCCTATACACCTTGATTGAGTGACGTCCCTGTTACAATGCAAAATGGCTACAAGAATTATAAATAATTTAAACATTATATTAAATATTTAAAAGAATATTATCACTACTTTCTGTTAATAAACTAAGTGAGTATATTCCTTCCTTTAATCCTTACATACATAATACAAGCCTTATGTCAATTGTATTATCCTTACTCACACGTCTTAACCTCTCCATAGGAGTTGTAGGGACTAGAGTTAATACATTGGCCATGGTTAAATTACTTCGCTTTACCCCGGTCATCCTTTACAGACATCACTAACCACGATCAATCGCATTTCTTAAACCTGGTCATCCAATTCGGATGCCACTAACTAAAGCTAAGTTGTAATATCCAAACCCGGTCATACAATTTGGATGCCATTAGCCGAAGCTAATCACAATACCCAATCAAACACTCCATGAACAATTTAGTAGTCACAACAAAATAGAATAATTCTTTTATACGACATTATTTCAGAGATTTGATATTATTTAAGAAGAGAGTGGAGACCACCTACCTGTTCCTCCCGTGTGGTGTCCTCGTCCGGTCGAAGGTCCGATCCCGGATGTATTGCCTGACATATCAAATGATCACTAATCAACATAATCACATTCAATAATCATATAAACCGATACCATACATATCCCAAGAATACACATTTTCACATTCAAGTGTTCCACACATCATATAATCATACAATGAAAGTCATCATATCAAGACACTTCTCTTAATTTTAAATGTAAGTCACCCACAAACATCCTAGTGTTTAATTCTCGAGTCTCGTAGTGAGTTAGGTCAAACTGACGATGAAATCATCACAAGAATTAAATCATTTCTAACATGGAATTTGTCAACGAAATTAATCCATTGTTGTCACAGAAAATCATCAGAGAAAATTGGGTTGCTGGTGACACAAAAATCATCAACAAAAACGGGTCGCCAGTGACACATAAATCATTACCAAAAAACTAAGTCGTTGGTGACACATAAATCATCAGCGACGATTGAGTTACGAATGACACATGGAATCGTCAGTGAAAGTTTAATTTATTATTGACTTAGAAATCATCAATGAAAACTGAGTCATTTTCGACTCAGAAATCGTCAGCGAAAATGAATTCACGGCAAACGCATGGAATTTTCAGTGAACACAGTTCACTGCTGACTCAAAATCATTAGCGAAAACTGAGTTGCTATCAACTCAGAAATCTTCAACAATGATCGAGTCATTTTTTATTTTACTTTTCCCTAGGCTAAGCGTAAGGTTTACATTAAGCTTTCCCATTTGTAACATACTCCAACCTAGTTGGATATAAACCGTTACCATGTCACATCTAATTTATCAAAAGGTTATTAAGCAATACACAACCAAGTCTCAACTTTTATATTTTGCAAAGGTTCTCCTAATCATCATCTCAAGACTGAAAGCTAATGTTGCCACAATCATACATTCTATGCTTTCAATTCTATCATGCCAATTAATCAACACAAATTAATAGTTAATTCATATTTCACAAGAGTCCCATTTCCACCCTTTCTCTTGTTTCTCTAAGGGTGTTCATCATGTAAGATTTCCCTCATGGTTTCCCTTTTTTCTTTGACCAGACATTGATGTCCATTCTCTCCCAATTTACATATGCAATTCATCATTTCCATCACAAATATATTCATAACAATATGCTACAATCACACCTTCATTCACTTGGTTCATAACCATTCAAATTCATCAATCACATAAACAAGATCCATTAGCATAGTATGGTTTCTGTTTAAGCTCAAACATGTCACTAAGGGCTTAACAAGATTACAATTCTGCACATTCCATCATTTCATCTCACTTTCACACAAGTTCTTCAATCATATATGAAAAATCAAGACATTAACATAAACATGAATTCAGTTTCAGCTCAAACATGTTTCTAGGAGTTTAACAAGGTCACAAACAACACATTTCATCACTCATTTCTTTTATTATTTCAATTGGCTGGCCCTTAGTTAGGGTTTGTTCATCCATATACATCTATTTATTTTTGTTAAAGATTCTGAAATTATGTTCCCTTCACCCCTATTTTTCCTTCAATCTCTCTATTTAATCTTTCCAAATCTATAAGTGCAAGAGCCCTAAGTCTTTCCCTTTAAGGTTTCTTCCTCCCTTTGTCCCTAAATCTTAAAGAAACAAATAAGGAAGTGATGTTATTATTACCACACGATTTTAAGAAAGCTTTAGGAAAGGTTCTAGTGATTTTCTTCCTCTTTTCTCTCAGTTTTCTCTTTTCCTTCTATTGTTCCAGCCGACCCTCTAAGCTCTTTTTTTTCATGTTTTTGGTTGTCTCTCATTTCTTTAACTCTCTATTCACTCAAACTCTCAAGAGAAATGGCATGCAATCTGGTTTGGTTAGGTTTCTTCTTGGGAAGGGGTGACTGCTACAACTAAGACTGCTAGCTAGTTTTGGGGGAGAGAAAAAGTCATCTCTTTTTTCTTTTCTGCATTTACACCCTTTTTAAATGAGATGGGGGTGTTTGGGTACTGGTAATGCTCGTTCTTTTTCCTCTTTTGGGTTATCTTAGGGCTGGTTACCTCCCCTATAATTCCCACCTAGAGTAGGCCGGTTTCCCCTCATAATTTCCACCTAGAGTAGGCTGGTTTGTTTCCTTTAATTCTTTCCTAGCATAGGCCATCCTAATACTATTTTTTTTATTGGGTTTTACATTCTACTCTCCTAATATAAATTTTATCCTCGAAATTAAGGAGGTTTCGCATTCCATACTTGATTGTTCAAATAGTTTGGGGTACTTCCTCATCTCAGATTCCTTCTCTCAAGTTTTTTATTCTATTTGAGCGGTCTACCATAAGATCTTGACAATAGAAATCCTCTTATTCTGTAGTTATTTCACTCCCCAATCTAGAATTCTTATGGGTCTCACTTCGAGCGTTAGGTCCTCTTTGACTTCTATCGTAACTTGGGGTAGAACTTGGTGAAATCCATGTTGGCCTTTTGTAACAAGGAGACATGGAATACATTGTAGACCTTGGCTAATTGCGGGGGCAAGTCTACTTTGTAGGCTACCGGTCCAATACGTTGCAAGATTTTAAAAGGTCCAATGAAACAGGGAGCTAGCTTTCCTTTCAATCCAAACCTCAACATATTCTTTCATGAGGCTACCTTAAGGAATACCTAATCTCCCACATTAAACTCGAGGGGTCCACATACTTTTTCTGTCTATCCTGTGTGACTTTTATCCGGTCATTAATGGTTCTTACTTTTTCAGTGGTGACCTGAACCAATTCTGCGTCATACAACTTTCTATCCCTGATTTCTTCCTAACATAAAGGAGTCATGCACCTCTTACCATACAAAGCTTTGTGCAGGGCCATCCCTATTGTTGCTTGATGGCTATTATTGTATGTGAACTCCACCAATGCTATGTGTTCCTTTTAGTTTCCTCCAAACTCTAATACACACATTCTTAATAGGTCTTCTAAAATCTGGATGACTCTTTTTGATTGGCCATCGGTCTGGGATAGAATGTAGTACTCATATCTAACCTTGTCCCTAAGGCGCATTGTATGCTCGGCCAAAGATGACGGGTGAACCTAGGATCCTGATCCGAGACAATGGATACTGGAATCCCATGAAGTCGCACTACCCTATTTATGTAAATCTTGGCAAGTTTATCTACCGGATCAGTCATCTTTATTGGTAGGAATGGTGCAAACTTTGTTAAGAGGTTGACGATGACTTATATTATGTCATTCCTTTTTTTTTCCCCTTAGAAAATCCTGACACAAAATCCATGGTGATCATCTCCCACTTTTATTCTGAAATTTGTAGTGGCTGAAATGGTCTTGCTGGCCTTTGATGTTCTACTTTAACTTGTTGACAAATGCCGCCCTTCGATACATATTCAGCTATCTCTCTTTTCATATTAGGCCACAGGTAGTGAGGTTTCAGGTCTTGATACATCTTGGTACTGCTAGGATGCATGGTAAAATTGAATTCATGTGCTTATTGTAGAATCATTCGTTTAACCATCTCGATATTGGGTATATACACATGTTGTCCCATCATCAATGCTCCATCATCTGCTACTTGGAATGGGGTTTCTATCTCGACATCCATTTTCCTTCTTATCTTGGACCCCTTAATGTAACTGAGTTGGGCTTGTAGTATCTATTTCTGATACATTGGTCGTACTGTCAGCTGGGTAATTAGTACCCTTCTGAGTTGATACCCAATTTTATCCTTATCTCTTTCAGCTCCGTTAGCGGTTGTTCCTCCCATAACGTTGGTTTACTCAATGTTGCTTTGTTTTTACGACTGAGGACATCCGCCACCACGTTTGCTTTTCCAGGGTAGTATTCTATGGTGCAATCATAGTTTTTAATAAGCTCTATCCACCTTCTTTGCTACATATTTAACTCCTTCCGTGACATTAAATACTTCAAACTCTTATGGTTAGTGAAAATTTAAAGTCGGGACCCGTACAGGTGCCTCCAAAATTTAAGGGCAAATACCACAGCGACCAACTTTAGGTTGTGCATCAGATAATTCTTTTTATGAGTTTTTAACTATTTAGATGCATAGGCGATCACCTTCCCATATTGCATTAAGACACACCCAAGTCCTTTCCTCGAGGCATCACTATAGACCACAAAACCTTCGGTGATAAGCATCTTTTTTAATTCTTGGAAGCTTTCCTCACATTCCTTCGACTGTAACCACTTTTTATCCTTCTAGTTAATTGCATTAAGGGAGTTGCGATCATAAAAAACCCTTCAATAAACCTTCTATAGTACCCTGCAAGCCCTAGGAAATTATGTATCTTGATCATCATAGTTGGTCTCTCCCACTTCAAGATTGTTTCAACCTTTTGGGGGTCTACCCACCTTCTACCAAAATAACATGTCATAGAAGGTCTACCCACCTTCTACCAAAATAACATGTCATAGAAATGTTACTTTTTCCAACCAGAACTGACACTTGTTTAGCTTAGCATATAATTGATGGTTTCTCAGAGTCTGTAAAACTTGTCTTAAATGTCCCTCATGTTCCTCAAAAGAGTCTGAGTACACCAAGATGTCATCAATAAACACTACCATGTATTTATCAAGGTACGGTTGGAAGACCCGATTCATAAAGTCCATGAAGAGGGCTGTGGCATTTGTCAATCAGAATGGTAACACCAAAAATTCATAGTGCCCTTATCAAGTTCTGAATGTGGTCTTTGGTACATCCGATTCTTTAATCTTTATTTGATAGTACCCTGACCTCAAATCTATTTTTGAGAATGCTCTAGCTCCTTTTAGTTGATCAAATAAGTCATTTATCTATGGTTGTGGGTACTTATTTTTCATTGTTATTTTATTCAACTGATGGTAGTCAATATAAAGTCTATGAGTCCCATCCATTTTTTTCACAAATAAGACCGGTACTCACTGTGGTGAGTTGCTGGGTCGTATAAACCCTTTGTCTAACAATTCCTGTAGTTGAGTCTTTAACTTGTTCAATTCTACCAGAACCAGTTGGTACAACGATTGAGCTATAGGTGGCACCTCTGGGAAGGTATTTATGGACACCTCTACCTCTCGTTCTAGGGGTAGTCCCGACAGCTCTTTGAGAAACATGTTTGGAAATTCCTTGACTACTGGAATATCATTAGCCACAGACTTTCTCCATAAGAGTTTAAGATGTATGCGAGGTATCTCATACATCCCTTTCTTAGCAACTTGCAACAGTTACAATCGATACTAGGTTGATTAGGTTGGGAATCCTCTATCCCTTGAATAACATTCTCCTACCTTCAAGTATTTGGAACACAACGGTTTTAGTATAACAATTTATCTGGGCCTTGTACTTACTCAGCCAATCCATGCCTAGGATTACATCAAAATCATGTAATTCTAATGGTATCAGGTCTACTTCTATTTCATACCTAGCTAGACTAACCCCCACTCCCACATACATACTATTTGTTTCTACTCTATTTCCTAACGGAGTCTTAATTATGAACCCTTTTCCTACTATTTTTACTTCTTTCCCTATCTTGGTGACAATTCTTCTAGCAATAAATGAGTGAGTAGCACACGGATCAAACAACACATGCACTTTAAAGTTATTCATTTGCAACATACCTACCATTACATCAGATGCTGCTCTAACCTCTTTCTATGTCATGTAGAAGACCCTTCCTAAGGTTCGGTCATTCCATGCCCTTGGCCTTCCTTGGCTGGAATTTGCCACTGATTGTGAAGACCTCATCGGCCTATTCACTATGACTAATCGTTGATAACTCTGACTTGGCTGTCTTAGGCTTTATGCTTGTCCAAAATTCCTATTGAGGCACTCCTTCTTGTAATGGCCTCTTTCGTTGTAGTAATGGCATCCTTACCCTAGATACTAATAGTTTCTCCATCTATGGCCTTCCTCTCTACATACAAAACATCACCCCGGGGAAATTGGGCAGTCTTTAGGGTGCCTTGGTTCACACTTCACACAATAAGGATAGTTAACATTCTTCCGGTCACTAGTCCCTCCCGAAGGGTTCATCCTTAAATGAGTCTACCTCCCATCATTCTTTCGTTTGACTGTTGGTTGAACGACACCGTTAACGCTCCCTTTTTTCTATATTGTTCAAACATTCCACTCTTTCCTTAGTGGTATGCCGGCAGAATAGTCCCTATATCTCTTTTTACCTATTCCTTAATGACCTGTTGACCCCCTCCAATACAAGCTTTTAAAGTCCGTGTTACCTTAATAAGCTTCCTTACTGTTTTAAACTGTAAGGCAATTAACCCTTGCCTCAATTCCTATCGAAACCCATCTTTCAACTTCTCAATCATATGCTCTTCTATCGGGACGTAGTGTAGGGCAAACAATGAGAGATCATGGAATCTCCTTTCATACTCCAATACTGACATCTCACCCTGTCTTAATGATGCAACCATATTATTCGTAGTTTCACCCATATTTAACTAGTGTTTTGCCTATGTTTTATATATAAAATGCTTTGATATTCTTTATTTTATGTTTTGAAGGCACTTTTGGATAGAAGATGCAAAAAGGAGTAAATTGAAGGTAATTGGCAGATTTGACCTTTAGTCGATGTTTTGTGCAGAGCGTGAGCTCTAGAGGTCGAAATGAAGTGATTCCAGTGGCATTAAAAAGCTAACACACATAGCTTTCTGGAAATTTAGGAAAGAAAATAAAATAAGAAAGAGCATGGAAATCACAGCCTTCAAAGTCAAATCTTGCAATATGCCAATGTTGATGTTCGGCCATTCTGACTAGAATATCTAGAGCTACAGAAGTCCAATTGATGTAAACTCAATTTTTCTAGATTTCTTACTCGAAGAACTATCCATGCTCCAAAGTTTAGCAAAAAACGATGTCATATGAGGGAGATATGAGTTTTCAAAGATGAGAATTGAATTCTGCTAGCAAACAGGTTTCGTGAAGAAATCAGTCCAAATTACGTTCCGAAGCATCTAAATCGACATCCAAGTTTTTATTTCAGCAATTTAGCTCCTCTAAGTCAAAGCTTGAAGATTTCATGCAAGACTATTGCTTTGTTTTAAGGAAAATAGTTATTGAACTAAAATGTAAACTGTCTACTTAAGGGAGGACTATTTTATAAAATAGAGACTAGGGCTAGGATATAAAAAGAATGAGAGAAGAGAAGGGGGGA
>Ga0325400_1006420_pt1 | contig 11182 bp, 8 predicted proteins | sample PopdelMetagenome_2_FD_205662 | JGI IMG/M metagenome (GOLD analysis project Ga0325400, IMG submission 205662) | Populus deltoides microbial communities from Bellville, Georgia, United States - Xylem-PdKOR-R1 | ecosystem: Host-associated > Plants > Phyllosphere > Stem > Wood/Secondary xylem...
CATTATTTATGATATCATCATCAACATAATCATCATTAAAATGAACATCATAAATTAATAGAGAATACCATTCCACATCCATCTCACTATAAATGAGATCATTAAAATCAACAAGATATGCATCTCGATTAAGAAGCCACCTTCTTTACTCATGATTTTAAAATGCGTTTTCAAAAGTAGTTATGGATTCGTGATCACTCTTCTCATAATCCCACGAGCTCCTCATCTCCGCCAACTAATGGGTTAATTTTTCTATTTGTCTATGCATGTTTTTCACCAGCTCTTGAATGTTTCTCTTATAAGGTGGAACCTCCTCATCCCTTTTTACCTGAACATGTTTGGCTCCGTGATCTCTTCCAGTTATAGTTATTTACTTGCACAAAGAAAACAAAATAATATGAGATTGCAGCACATAACAAGCAATAACCTGAGACGGTTAGGCTCTGACACTAATTAATGCAAACAAAAGCAATATAAGAAAGACAACAAGCACAATAACATAAAATTTAGATGAAAAAGGGATCACATAGAAACCTTAATAAAAAAAATTATTATTTAATATTTTCTATTTAGATAATTTATCTCTCTAGAAGATTTATAACTTTTTAAATAAACCTACAAACTTACCTAAACCAATGAGCAAAATCTAAAAATAAAGGAAAAGTAATAAAAGTCGTAAACAAACTAGGATATAAAATATTAAATGAAGATAAAAAAATAATAAAAGAGTTCTAATCCAAATAAAAAAAGAATCCTAGATCAACTAGGAAAAAAATAATCTTGACTAGTAATTTATAGGTATTATTGGAAGGCCTTATCAAACACCTATTACTATGAAATTTTGACCATATAAAAAACAAGGCCTCTAGATTTCCCTAGTCAAATTTTAGCATGATCTAATAGTCGGATGAAAAATTATGTGCAATAATAAGACTAAAAATTAGAAACAAAGAATCTTATGCTTCAGTCTTCCCAGGTCAGAAAGAAGTCACATCAAGTTCAAATTGCCTAGATCTCATGGATGTCCAATAAAAACTCTTTAACCCTTTTTCTTTCTTCTCTTCAAGTATATAATAATTTTAGATATCAACTCCAATTCATTCATCTTAAAATTCATGTAAAATACAACTATTGATATATTATTTCTTTTCCATTGGCTTATAAAGTAATAAATTGCAAACCTCAAAATTGCTTTATCAATATATATTGTGTTCATATAACCCTTTAACACATCTACCTTTGTGATAACATAACCTTGTAAGAAAAAAAAAATCAACATAGTTTAAATCAAAAAATTTATTTTGTTGAGCACTTTCCATATTTTCTTTGCACTCACCTATATCTTATTAATAAGAACACCATCAATGATATCATCACTACTATTACTGTCATTATTTATAATATTACCACCAATCTAACCATCATCAAAATAAACATAATAAATTGATGGATAATATCAATCCACATCTATCTCATTATAAATGAGATTACAAAAATATCCATGATACTTATATTGATAAAGAAGAACCTCTTATGCTTATGCTTTTGAAACGAGTTTTCAAAACTAGTTATAGATCTACAATTAATCTTCTCACGATCCTTTAGGCTTTTCATCTCCACCGACTTATAGATTAATTTTACAATTTATCTTTGTATATCTTATATCACCATATCTATTTATCATCATATTTATCTTTACATGTCTTCTATCACCAGCTCTTGGATTAAACTTTCCCAATAGGTAACCTCCTCATCCCCTTTTATCTTAACATGTTCTAATTTATGACTTCTTCTAACCATGATTATTTTATAACACAAAACAAATAAATTACATGGGATTGCAACACACAACAAGTAATAACTTGGGATCATTAGGCTCTAACACCAACTGATGCAAATGAAGCAACATAAGAAAGACAACAAGTACAAGAACACATAATTCTACCAAAAAAGGTCACATAGAAACCTAAATTTAAAATTTTATTACTTAATATTTTTTATTACCAAATTTATATTTTCATACAAAGTTTATTTTAAAATTTTTTTACTTGAAATAATAATACAAGAAAGAAATGTTAATTACCTAAACTCTCTGAAAGAACTAGGGTTTCTTATGATGCGTAATTGCTTATATAAATAGTGAAAAACCTTAATATATATATTTTTTAATTGTTTAATAAAAAATCTGCATCAAGGCTCACTTGGTTGAGTGCGTGTGGGGTGGGTGCAAGTTGTAGTATCTAATGTAGGGCACTGCATCTATTTTCTTAATTGTGATAGACAATTTCTTTTGTTAAAAATAAAAAACAAGGAGCAAGTGACATGTCGTTCATTCCTTTGATAAAAAGAAATTCAAGCAAGGCCAAACATGCAAGTCTGGCCTGTTATGCACATGTGGACCAAGCTCTAGGCCTGACCGTTTGTTAACTTATTTATTTTCCTTTTTTTCTTTGATTTTTTTTGGCACTCCAAAAAACATTTACTAGATTCACTTAATATTTAATTTTGACATGATTTTTAAATATTATTATAATTTTTTATTTGAATTTTAATATTATTATTATTATTATTATTATTATTATTATTATTATGTATCTGATCAAAAAATAATAATACTACTAATAAATTCTTTTTGAAAATTTGATTGAAATTGTTTTTTTTATTATTAACATGTTTAAATAGATTTCAATCATACAAAATATGGACACATACTATTTTCAAATTTTATGTTAACTTGCTTTAACAATAATAAAATATATTTTAAAATAGAAATAATGCTTCTAGTTAAAAACATTGTGTTGGATAACATAAATAAGAGATATATTAATAAAAAAAATTTATCTTTATAAAAAGAATTCAAAACGATTGTATTTTTGGGTTTTGTAACAAAGTCAAAAAATTTTTTGAGACCTAAAAACAAATTACGATTAAAACAATTTAGGTACCCCACAACGTAGCATAAGCATATAAACTAGTATCATCTAAGTTGATAAATATGAGATTAAGGTTGTTATAATACAACTAATAATTAAAGAATATGCTTAAACCTAAAAGATTTATGTAATCGTATATATATCTGATGCAAGATTAATTTTTTTTAATATTTTTCTTAGTTATTATTATTTTTTATATAGTTTAGGAAAATATTTTTCTTTATGATGTTTTATTATTTTTTATTCTACTTAGTTTATAAAATCAAATATTGGGATTGATAATTTTTTTTCCTTTCTAGTTTAGGAATCCTTAAAACAACTAAATAATTATTGATTGAGATTTTTTTTCTCTTCCAGGTAGACTTATGATCACTAATATAAATAGGTTTGTTTAGCTTGTATTTCAATAAAATATAATAGAATTTCATTCCTAAAAATAAAATTCTAGATAGGCTTCAATTCTTACTTGTTGTCTTCTTGTTTGTGTTTCTATTTACATCAGTTAGTTTCAAAGCCTCAATATCCCATTTGTTATTTGCTTGTTGTGTGTTGGAATAAGAGATATCAAAACATGATGCACTCATGTAGGTGAGGATGATGAGGTTTCCTCTCAAGAAAGAGACATTAAAAAACTGGTAATAGAAGACATGTAGAAATATATTACAGAATTGAAAAGATATGTTCAAGAATTGGTGATAAAAGACATGCATGTATATATTGAAAAATTAACCCTACAGTTGATAGAGGTGAGGAGCCTAGGGATCATAAAAAGGGTGATCATAGATCAATGACTAATGTCGAGAACCCGTTTCAGAGACATGAGTAGAGGAAGTAACTTCTTGATCGAGATAAAAATGGTGTTGAAACTAAAAGTTTTTATAATTCTATTTTTTTTGTGGATTTTAATCAACCATCCAATTTGATGAGGATGATGAAGATAATGCTAAAGTAAAACATTTAAATATAAAATTATTGGTTTGTGATGTCCATGAGAAGATAACCAAATTAGATGTCGTTTTAGATGTTCTTTTAATTTAATGAAGCACTTTGCAAAGGAATTACTCACATGTGTCTTAGGAGAATTTTAAAATTGACAGGGTCAAAATTGATATTCTTGTATTTTAGATAAAAGTTGTGAAGCACATTTCCAAATCTTCTCCTAACTTTAAAATTGATTTCATTGTTAGGAAGATTTAGCATGTTGTTGATATAATGGACATGTTAGAGTATGTAAAGGGTTAGAAATTTTTGAGTGGATATCCCCGATATTAAGATAAAAACAATTTAAATATATTAGACTTTTATTCTTAAAAATAAAATTACAAATTAGAATTATGTGTAGCAACCCTATTTTATAAAATGAATAACTCATCATAAATTGTATAAAATAGTTTTAACTTCAATTTTATTTTTCTAACTTACTATCTTCTTATTTGTGTTTCCGTCAACATGAATAACCCATCATAAATTGTCCTCTGTGCATGCATAGTCTATAAAATGAACTAATTCATTGTATATAACCAAAACATAATCATAAAATATATATTTAATTCACTCTCTACAATCCCAACTAATGCAATGCAATCCCGATATAGGTGTTCTCAAATGGCCTATACAAGAATTATCAATGGATTCCGGTAGAATGTACAGCAAACAAAACAACCAATTTAGCAAACCAAATGGTTTAAATTGCGGCATTATACAATAAGAGAGACACGAGACGATTGGGATTTCAGACATTTTTCTTTGTAGCTATACTAACTCAGTTCATTCTTAAACACCCAGAAGCTCTTCAATCTCAAGCATCCCTTGTGAATTGCGAACAAGCTTCTTAAATCTCGACCCTCATCCATCAAGCTTGCCCATCTTCAAGGATGACTCAGTCATAGGCGTATTTACGTGGGAAATTTCCCATGGTGCCAAAAGTCCTACGGACCCCACGCATGGAATCTCTCAAAAAACCTAAATCAAGGAAGCCAACCGTGCTCAGGGGAGATGAACCTACTCTTACAAGAGTAACAAGGAACGTTCTTGCGTATCCAATGCAGTCCAGTCATAGATTAGGCCCGTTATTGGACAATTAGCCCCCAAGAATAGTCAGTGTCATCCCCACTTCATTCCATATGACTGTTCCGCGTAGTCAAAATTCATGTGTTTGAGAGGCTGGGACACAGTATGTTGGTGGCACAATAACGTGAGGGGCCAGCTTGCCCGATGCTGGAAGAGATTCAAATCTTAGATTCCACTGTGTAGTATATAATTGGATAATCTTCTTGTGATGCCGCGAGCAATCCTCTGTCCATAGAACGGAAAACAAAAAAAAATGGCAGCACAAGTGCAGAACCAAAGCTTGTTTATGTTGTTGGAGTTGCTTGCTGGGCTGGTTAACAATATATGGTCCTCTTACAGCTAAATTGTGTTTGAAGCAGTCTCGGGCTTACAGATCTTACCTGTTCTCCAATTCAAGAGTAGATCTTGTGAAAGCAACAATCATGTTCATGTGGTAACATAACTGTGTCCAGCAGAGAGATGGATGCAATTCGCACCGAAAACAAGCAAAAGTTGGAGAAAATGATAATTAAAAATTACTTAAGCCTTCATATACCTATAGATTAGATCACAAAATAACAACTCCAAGCGCTCAATTAGACAACATCAAAATGCTTTTCATAAACCAGCATCATCTAGTACTACAAATATATTTTCTCCAAATTTGGCCACAGTTGATGAAGACCTGGAGATATACCGCTGCTAAAAAAGGGAAATTACTAGAGAAAAGCTTGTCATTTTTGTCAAAACTGTTATCAGGAGACCTGCAAGCACAAGAATCAGCATCAACGAGCATCTTCAATACCAGCTTGGTCGTTCAAAGGTCAGCAATCTTCAAGACTTTGATCATGTCTTCTTGGACAGAATCGGAAGCCATTTCCTCACCGAGAACCTTGAGGACATTTTCACGGTCATTGACGTGAGTTAAACCCAGTAGACAATGTATCCCCCTTCTCCATATTCCTATTCGATGGGCTTTAGTACAACACCAAAACTATATACATCACTCTTTTCATAAACCAGCATGGATCAGAACACTTCATTTCAAAGGAATGCAATTGCCAAAAACAGAATTGAGCATCATAATATGTTAAAAAAGTTTGCAGCTCTTAAAGGAAGAACATAATAGCAGCATCATAAGATTTCACAAAAGAAATTAGCGGTAATTATCAGCATAGGGTAAGAAAATATGATATTTCCATGAGATAGTATTGATATCAAGCAACAGTCTTGCAGAAGAAGTAGTTTCAAACTCACCAGGAACAATATAGCCATGAGTGCCAGCAAACGAGCTACTATCACACCCCTTAAGGGACATTTCTGCAAGCTTCGAAATCCCAAAGTCAGCAATTTTTGGTTCATAATCCTCATCAAGTAAAACGTCGCTCGACTTTATATCTCTATGTATAAAGATATGCAATTCCTTTTGCGTCTCCCAGAGCAATCTTGTACCTCTGATACCAATCTTTGATCCGTCTGTGAAGTGCTTGAAATAAGTTACCATTTGGCATGTACTCGAACACCAGAAAACTCGATCCTCCTTCGAGTAAACTAGCATAAAGCTTCAGGATATTCCTATGCCTGATTTTCCTCAAAATCTCCTTTTCTGCCGCAAAAAACTTCAGACCATCTCCCTTCCATGGTTGCTTTACAGCTACTGTACCACAGTTTCTCTTCTAATCCAAGCGATTCACTTTTCCTGTGTCCCCACTCCCAATCAAATTGTCTTCTTCCAGATTACATATTTCATCTGCATCAATATTTAATTGGTGGAACGAAGCAATTTTCCATTTCGGATCTCCTTCTTAACTTTCAAGTCATTTTTCATCTCATCTTGAGCACACTTGAAGTTTCGGACTAGTAGCATACCAGTTAAAACAAGAACCAACACAGATGCTATTATTGAGAACAAGAACAGCTCATCTCCTAACTTTTCTTGACCTTGTCTTCCCAATCAAACTTTTATCCCTGAATGTAATGGTTTTGGAAGTTTCAACGTCACAGAATTCCTTGTTCCCAATAAATGCTCTGTCTCCGCCCGTTGTCAAAAGAACAGACTGAACTCTTCCTGACAACTGGTTTACAGACAAATCAATAGAACTTGGCTTTTTCTAAACTTTCCGAGATCAAACCAGTAAGTTTGTTTCGTGAAATATTCAGAGAGTTTAAAGAGCACGTTAATAATACTAATAAAGTAACTCAGAGAATTTGAAGTAGGATTCAAGTCCCCCAGCCTTGCACAACCCCCCAGTTATGATGGCATGGATCCTGTCAACGAATTCTCTTCCAAATGCAATGATGGTAACTGCTGGCTGTTAGACAACCTAATATGAGGAGATACCTTTCCAGTGAAGTCATTATTACTGAAATCAATTATACTGGTAAGTAGCATTGCCCAAACCCCTCTGGAATCTTCCCTGACAACTGATTCTTACTGATCCTTGAACCTTCACGAAGATTTGCACTCAGCATAAGAATCCAGTTACTCTCCAGAAAAACGGTTTCCCAGAGCAAATATTGATTCGGCAAAAATTCACTGGAAACTCCCCTGAAAAATTGTTTCTCAGGGATTTCTCCTGAAAAGTTATATATATATATAACTGATGAAACATCTGACTCACTCGCTCTTTCTGTTCCTCGTCTGTGATGTGAACCTTCTTCCACTCATATAGCTCCATGTCATAACACTCATCTATCGCAAACTGGGGAATCTCTTGTCCACGGAAGAGCCACAACCCCTTCACCTTGAAGGGTGGTCCTGAGCCAATCGCCAGCATCTTCCCAAAAGCATACATACGAGCCAAGTCCATTAATTCGCTGAAGGAAACCACCGACCTTGTTCAGTGTACCAAATGATACATCATACATGAGTCATATGCTTGATTTATCTGTCACTGTCGGTTATTATCTTTTATAATAATTAATACATTGACATATTTACGAATAGTGACCCTTAATCATGAGCTGGCAAAAATAGTCAATCAAGTCGCTAATGAATTATCAATAGGTTTGCAATGGACTCTTTAAACCTAATCTAAATCATAGAAAAAATTCATGTATAATGTTTTATTAAGGTTAATATATCTTATAATATCCAAGATTCACTTGCAATATTCATTGAATAAATGAGAATTGTATACCCCATTTCTATCCAAACAGTTATCATCATGGGTTTATTTACTTGAAATAGAATATAGTGAAATGAAAATGCTTTATGGATTAAGTTTTGACAATAATCCTTTTAAGATTTATTTTTCAAGTGATGTGCTTTTTAACAATCACTTCTTTTCATTTTAATTTTTATTGGTTGCCCTCATCAATGTTTGTGTACACCTGTATTATGACTCATGTATGTATATTCATGACATGTAATTTACTTTTGGATTCTTATTAAAAGGCATGTATGAGAATTTATTTAAAAGGACAATACTTCTAATTATTTTGTAAATATTGGACTTAGGCATTTCTAAGATTTTTATTTTATTTAAAACAAAAGGAAAGGGCTATTTCTCTTAATATCCAAGGTAATGATCATGTTAAGTCCACTTACCTTAAATACTAAGCATGAATAACAAGAAATTCTTGACATGATTTGTAAGAAAACAATAAGGAGGTTTTTATGGGTTTAGAATATTGGCCCAATAGGCCTTTTAATATGGGTCAAACCCCTAATGTGTTTTGTAAACAAGTTATAAAACCTAATGCAAATGTATGTATGAATGAGTATTGGTTTTCTATTATTTAGGATGAAAAGACCATGTCAATAGATATTATTTAATATATCAATGTTTATACATAAAGAAAAACAACATGTTGCAACACTAAGTATTGTTATAACCCAATTTCAGGTTTCCCCAATAATTACCATTTTTTAAAATGAAAAGTTAAAAAAAAAGGATTGGTAACTTGGCAACAACAGGCTGACAAGGGTTTCAAATGCATGGAAGAACCAAGCTGGAGTTTTGGAAAAAAATTAGAAGCCCAATTATACCCCTTTATATCAACGACTAATGGACAATATAGATTTAAGGTCAAACTAAATGATTATTGGATGAATCTACATAAAAATTAAGTTCAAGGGCTTAATTAGACTTTTAATAGGCCATTGTGATTTAATCATGGGCCTAATTAAAGGATTGATTAAGTTTAAGAATTAATCTAGGTCAAATTAAAAGATTTAATTAAGTGAAAGGACTTAATTGTACTTTTAATAGGTCAAATTAATTTAATAGGGACTTGATTAGTGAAAAATTAACTTTGAAAGCTTAATTGAGAAGATTGAAATTTTAGAAGACTATATTTAATTTTTCCAAACTTAATTGGGTGAAATCAAGGATAAAATTACAAGAAAATCAAAGTTTAGAGGTCAATTAAGGAGCAAATTTAAGAAATTTAGAACCAAGGACCAACTTGTAAAATGCATGAGACTTCAGGGATTGAAATCAATGTAATTAGGGGCCAAATTAAAGAAAATTAAGATTTAAATGGTTAATTGAGGATGGATTTGCATAAATTAGAAACCAATGACCAAAATAGAAAAGATGTTGAACTTCAGGGTTGATGTTTGAGTTTGGTAAAGATGAAATTGCATGAAATTAAAAGTTATAAGGTAATTACAGGTGCATTAAAAGAAGTCAACAGATCGGGGACTAATTTTACTTCTAGTCAAATCCTAATTTTAGAACCCTAATTAACTAAGGCACCTTTTCATTTAAATAAAACAGTGCATTTTGGTTCAAAACTATGTTGTTTTGATTAGTCCAAAAAAAAAAATGGTTAGAAAACTTATCGTCTGGCCACTATAGATCTTTTTCTTCCCTAAAAAACCCGAAAAGGTTGGTTTTGTTGCCACTTTCCAAGCCCGAAATCACCTTCATCTCTTCCCCTAACAAGACAATAAGCATACCCCCTCACACCATGCATGTGTACTCCTACAAGACAAATAAAAGCTCTTTTGCAGCCCTGAAGGCGTTGCTACAAGAAGCCAAAACTCACGCCCTAACCAGTCATACTTGCTAGTGTACCCTTTCTATCAGCTCTGCAACACTGCAAAGCCTGACCCTCAGCCTTAATGAATGGCTTGGATTGATTCTTCTACATCAATAGAAGAGAATGGTCTAGCTCATAGCCCCTGAAGGACCCCAATTGACATTTAAAAATCGTGCAAAAGGCTATGAGAAGGGGAGAGGGAAATGAGAGAGAAAAAAGTAAGAAGGACATTAACCTTTCAACCACTCATCCTCACCATGATTACCGGCTCTCTACCCACTCTTAGACACACAACTACACTGTCAAACACCTTTTCAACTCTAATAAAAAGACAAAGGAGGCAACATGATTAGATAAGGCAAGCTTTCAATTTTGATAAGGGGGTGTAGCTTAATGAGCACACCCCCTCCCTTTCAATTTTATTTTCATTCGTATATTTTGCATTGAACGTCCATTACCATAGATGTTCTTGATAACGTTGCAGGTGATGAATATTTTTAGTAAGACCGTGGACTTATAACAATATATTTTTTAAGGTTGGTTGTTGTTTTGTTTTTGATGTTCTTAGACTATTGTTAGTGTTTTGTTGGGCTTACTTAGACCAAATGCATGTTGTTTATGGTTAGGAATGTGAAAGATAATCAATGTAACAATACTTATGCATAGATATAGGTGTTTTGGGAGCCTAAGATGTGTTTATTGTTTTCCTTTTAATCTCATTTTTTTTTTGTTGGATAGTTTAAGGCAATTATAGGAACATGTTTAAACCTTGGTTGCTAGGTTGAGGTTGTTATTTTTAGTTTTAGTGTTATTTCTTGGTTGAAGTCTTTTCTGGGTTTTTCTTGGGTTTTCTGCATATTTCTAGGCAGTGTTCTTGGGAAGAACATTGTCTTGGCTCCATGACTTGAACTAATTTTGGTCCAGTTCTTTGCACTAAACACTTCACATGACACTTTTAGCCAATAACCTAGTTTTATTTTGCATCAATAACATATATTTTTTTAATATTTTAATCTTAGGGTTTTGGTTTTTAAACTAAAACATTCTCTGATCAAATTGTAACGATTCAGTGATAATCAAAATGATGGATGTTAAATTTTTAATCCTTACATGATTTTAAACCTCTCTATACCTTTGGATTTGTTATATATGGTCTGATTTAGAACCCATGTTTCTAGGTTTCTTATGGTGTTCTTCGTTGTTATTTGATA
>Ga0325400_1006424_pt1 | contig 11180 bp, 11 predicted proteins | sample PopdelMetagenome_2_FD_205662 | JGI IMG/M metagenome (GOLD analysis project Ga0325400, IMG submission 205662) | Populus deltoides microbial communities from Bellville, Georgia, United States - Xylem-PdKOR-R1 | ecosystem: Host-associated > Plants > Phyllosphere > Stem > Wood/Secondary xylem...
CTACGGCGCCGGCGCGTCCTCGCCGACGGGCAGCAGCAGTTCCAGCGCGCACAGCGCCGCCTGAAGCCTGATCCCGCCGCGGCCGAGATCGCCGAACTGGCGCTGGTCGGTCAGCGCGCGGTCGGGATCCTCACCGGCGCGTGCGCGGGCGAACACCACCGTGCCCACCGGCTTGCGCTCGCTGCCGCCTCCGGGGCCGGCAATGCCGGTGATCGCCACCGCTACATCCGCGCCCGACCGCGCCACCGCGCCGTTCGCCATCGCCCAGGCGGTGGCGAGGCTGACCGCGCCGAACGTGTCGATGACGTCGGTGGAGACGCCCAGCAGCGCGTTCTTGGCCTCGTCGGCATAGGTGACGAAGCCGGCGACGAACACGTCGGACGCGCCCGGCACCTCCGTCAGCGCGGCGGAGACGAGGCCGCCCGTGCAGCTTTCGGCCACCGCGACGCGCCGGCCGGCGGCGCGGTTGGCCTCCACGACGCGCACCGCGAGGTCCACCAGGGCTGCCGGCAGCAACGTGTCGCTCACCGCGCATCCTCCGGCCGGCAGATACGGAGCATGCCGGCGATACCTGCGCCCTTGCGATCGGCGATCGTCGCGGCCAGCGCTGCCAGCCGCCCCAGATCGCGGCCGCGCAGCGGTGCCACGGCGGCAACCGCCTCGTCAGCGGTCGCGCAATCCCGCGCGGCGACCTGCTTGGCGAGCAGCGCCCCAAGCGCAGGCTCGGCCAGCAGGCGCACCATCTCGCCATTCATGTCGGCCGGCATGGGCTGGCCCAAGAAGCGGGTGAACAGGTCGCCGATCGCACGCCTCGCCTCCGGCCACGCCGCATCGGCATCGGGGCGAAAGCGATCGGCCAGGATCGCGGAGTTGGCGATCAGATAGGCGTTGCGCGGCAGTTGCTCGCGGCAGCGGATGGCGATCTGCGTCACCAGGGTCGGCAAGGCGAAGGTGACCAACGCGGCGGCTTGGCCCTGCGGCACGCACGCCTGCGCCTGCGCGCGGACGACGCCGGGGCAGGCGGCCAGCATCAGCGCCAGGGCGACACGCTTCATGCTTCCAACTCCGGCAGGCGCACGCTGGCCGCGGCTTGCGCGGCGATGCCTTCGCGCCGGCCGGTGAAGCCCAGCGCTTCCGTGGTGGTCGCCTTGATGCTGACCTGGCGCTCCGAAAGGCGCAGGATGGCCGCGATCGAGGCGCGGATCGCCGCGCGGTGCGGGCCGACCTTGGGCTCCTCGCAGATGAGCGTCACGTCGACATGGTCGATCCGGCCGCCCTGCGCCGCGACCAGGTCGCGCGCATGCGCCAGGAAGCGGTCGGAAGAGGCGCCGCGCCATTGCGGGTCCGAAGGCGGGAAGTGCGTGCCGATATCGCCTTCGCCGATCGTGCCGAGCAGCGCGTCGGTGAGCGCGTGCAGCGCCACATCGGCATCCGAATGGCCGGACAGCGCGCGTCCGTGGGGGATGCGTACGCCGCCGAGCCAGACATGATCACCTTCCGCAAAGGCGTGAACGTCGAACCCGGTGGCGGTGCGCGGCACCAAGAGCGGCGCGAGCCTGCGTTCGGCGGCGGCGAAATCGGCCGGGTAGGTGAGCTTGTCGAGCGCGGGCGAACCTTCCACGGTGGCGACGGACAGGCCGGCCGCGCGCGCCACCTGCGCGTCGTCGGTTGCCTCCGCCTCGCCCCAGGCGTCATGGGCCGCGCGGATGGCGCCGAGGCGGAAGGCCTGCGGCGTCTGCACGCGCACGAGCCGCTCGCGCTGGACCGCGGCACCCAGCGTATGGCCCGCCTCGGCCAGCGTATCGGCCACGGGCAGCACGGGCACTGCCCCGTCTGCTCGACCAAGCGCCGCCAACAGCCGCGCGGTGACCGGCGGCGGCAGGAAAGGGCGGGCGGCGTCGTGGATCAGGACATGGCCGTCTGCCACGGTGCCGAGCCCGTTCGCCACCGAAGCGCGGCGCGTCGCGCCTCCCTCCACCGGCGGTGGCAGCCGCCGGTCGCCGATCGCCCGGGCGTAGAGTTCCTGCTGACCGGGGCCGATCACCACCTGGACCGCGTCAATCGCCGGGTCCGCCAACAGCGTATCCACCGCATGCGCCAGCACCGCCTTACCGGCGAGGGGAAGATATTGCTTGGGGAGGGCGGCGCCGATGCGGCTGCCCTGACCTGCGGCGACGACCAGGGCCGTGGTTCTCGGCTGCATAACGGCGGCGCCCTAGCGCAACGCTGGTGAAAGGGAAGGCCTTACGCGGCCGCGGGCACGGATGGCGTCGCGGGATCGCGATGGCGCGCCGCCTGCAACGCCGTGCCCAACAGGCGAAACTCCTTCTCGCGCGGTGAGCCCGAACGCCACACCAGCGCGATCCGCCGCGCGGCATGCTTGGCCTCCAACGGGCGGGCAACCACCCGGGTATGCTCCAGGATGCCCGCCTCCAGCGCCATTTCGGGCAGCAAGGTCACGCCCAGGCCGTTGTCGACCATCTGCACCAGCGTGTGCAGCGATGTGCCCATCATGGTCGCCTCCGCGCGCAGCTCGGGACGATTGCAGGCGGCGAGCGCATGGTCCTTCAGGCAATGCCCATCCTCCAGCAGCAGCAGGTGGCGCTCGTCGATCTGGTCGGCGGACACGCTGGCGGTGAGCGTGCGTCCCTCGCCCTCGGGCACCGCCACGAACAGGCGATCGGCGAACAGGTCGACATGGTCCACGTCGCCGCACGGATAGGGCAGTGCCAGCAGCACGCAATCGAGGTGGCCGCGATGGAGCGACTCGCACGCCGTGCCCGTCACCTCTTCGCGCAGATAGAGCTTCAATTCGGGCCAGTCATGGCGCAGCTGGCCAAGCATGCGCGGCAGCAGGAAGGGCGCGATGGTGGGGATGACGCCCATGCGCAGCTCACCCGACAGCGGCTTGCCCGCCGCCTTGGCCATGGCGGCCAGCTCCTCCGCCTCACGCACCACGCGCTCGCCCTTGTCGGCGATGCGCAAACCGAGCGGCGTGAAGCGCACCACGCGGCGCGTCCGCTCCACCAACGTGAGGCCCAGCAGCGACTCGAGTTCGCGCAGGCCCGCCGAGAGCGTCGATTGCGTGACGAAACAGACTTCCGCGGCGCGCCCGAAATGGCCGGTGTCGCGCAACGCCACGAGATATTGCAGCTGCTTCAGCGTGGGCAGGTAGACGCTCATGCACTAAGGCCTACCAACCGCGCGCTCGGGGGTCGAGCCCGGCCCGCGTCAGCCTTCCTCCACCGGGCGGCGCGTGCGGGGCAACGGATCGCGGTCGAGCGCGCTCATCTCCCGAATCTTGGCGCGCAGCTGCGCACGCTTGTCGTGCACGGAGGCGATCACAGGACCCATCGCCAGCCCGAGTTCGACCAGCACCGCTTCCGACAGCTGGAGCGACGATTCCAGCGTCTCCGGCACCGCCTCGGTGACACCTGCGCGGTACAGCTGCGCCGCGTGGCGCGGATCGCGTGCGCGCGCCAGCACGGTCAGTTCGGGATGCGACACGCGCAGCCGCGCCGCGATGCGCACGAGCTGCACCGGATCGTCCATCGTCAGCACCACCGCGCGCGCCGAGGCGCAGCGCAGATGCTCGATCATCCCCGGCCGGGCGATGTCGCCAAAGCCTACGCGATAGCCGCGCGCGCGGGCGGCCGCGACCGTATCAGTGTCGGCATCGACGCCCAGGTAAGGGATGCCATGCGCGTCCAGCATCTGCGCCACCAGACGCCCGACGCGGCCGAAGCCGATGATGAGCACGCGGGCGCTGCAGTCATCGTCAGGCGTCTGCGCCACCTCGTCGGGCGATCCCGTCTCCACCTGGCGGCGGAGCAGCCGCCCGGCCGCTGCGAGCAGGGGCGTGACGGTGAGACCGAGCGCGGTCACCAATTGCCAGAAGGCGGCGTCGGCGGGCGCGATCAGGCGAGCGGCCGTGGCCGTGCTGAGCACGATGAGCGTCGTTTCCGAAGGCGCGGCCATCAGCAAGGCGGTTTCGGTGGCGACACCGCGCCCCGTGCCGCCGACACGCAGCAGCGCGCCGGTAACCGCGGTCTTGACCGCCACCACGCCGACCACCCCCGCCAGCAGCTTCGGCCAGTGCGCGGCGACCTGCGCCAGATCGAGCGACATGCCGACCGTCAGCAGGAACAGCCCGAGCGCCAGCCCCTGGAAGGGCTGGATCGTCAGCTCGACCTCCTCGCGATAGTCGGTCTCGGCGATGAGGATGCCGGCGAGCAGCGCACCCACGATCGGCGACAGGCCGGAGGCGGTGGTGGCGACGCTCGCCAAGATGACTACCAGCAGACTGGCGGCGAGGAACAGTTCGGGATTCTTGGTGCGCGCGGCCTGAGCGAACAGGCGGGGCAGCAGGAAGCGACCGCCGACGAACAAAGCCGCCACGGTCAGTCCGCCTTTCAGCAGCGTGCTGCCGATCGCGCTCCAGCCCTCGCCCGCCTGCGGCCCCAGCGCGCCGAGCGCGAAGATGATGGGGACGAGCGCCAGATCCTCGAACAGCAGCATGGCGAAGGCCCGCTCGCCCACGGGGCCGGTGGTGCCTGCGATCGGCAGCACGAGCGCGGTCGACGACAGCGCGAGCGCCGCGCCGAGACCGAGCGCCGCCAGCGGCGACGCGCCCACCGCGGACAGGCCCAGGCCGAGCAGCAGCGCGCATCCGGCAAGCTCAGCCGCGCCCATCCCGAACACGCCGCGGCGCATCGCCCACAGCCGGCCAAAGGACAATTCCAGTCCGATCGAGAAGAGCAGCAGTATGATGCCGAATTCGGCATAGGGCTCGATCGCGTGCGCATCGCTGATGGTGACGTAGAACAGCCACGGCCAGCGATCGACCAGCGCGCCCAGGCCGGACGGCCCGACGATCACGCCCGCCAGGATGAAGCCTATGACTGGGCTGATCCGGAAGCGCGCAAAGGCGGGGATCACCACGCCCGCCGCGCCCAGCACCACCATGGCGTCCGAGAAACCGGCCGAGTTGATGGGAAGCGCCATGGCGCACCTGTCGCCCGCCCGCCGGCGGAAAGCTAGTGCGCGGACGCGACCGCCTGCTCGATGAACGGCATCACCGCTTCCACGTCGATGCGGATGTCGGCATTGTTGGGATTGGGCTTGCGCCCCCGCTGCTCCCCGGCACCGCCGACAATTGCATAATAGGGCAAGCCCAGCTGCGAGGCGATGCGGAGAAAGGCGGAGCCGTGCAGCCCGCCTTCGGGGAACATTTCGATCAACGTGGTGTGCGGGCCTGCCCACAGCAGGTTGGTAAGACCCGCCCCATGGGGGGCGAGCACCACCTCCGCCTCGGCAAAGGCCGCGGCCTGGCTGGCCAGCGACAGCTTCTCCAACTCGACAGAGACGAAGCCCAGCTTGCCGAGCGCGGCAGTCAGCGCCTCCTCGTCCTCGACCCGGCGGATGGGCGCCCGGCGGCGGGAGACGTAGATGCGCGGGCCGGCGCCGCGGGCGCGGGGCAGGTGCGAGCGGGCGCGCGTGCCAAGCTCGGCCGCGAAGGCGGTGACGAGTTCGCCGACATGCTGGCCGCCGCCGAAGGTCAGGCCCGGCGACCCGATCACCGTGCCGCGGAAGAAACGCGGACCTTCGCCGCCCAGCAGCCGCACGTCATCGAGCAGCAGCATGGCGTCGCGCTGGAAGCGGCGGGTCAGCCCGTGCGCCAGGCTGGTGGGACGTGCGCCGCCCAGGCCCGATCGTTCGGCCACGAACAGCTTGCCCATGGAGTCGAGCCACCAGCGGCAATAATTGGCGGATCGCGTGGTCGCGAGCGGCACGAACGGCTCGGCCACCCGAACGGCGTCCGTCAGCGGCGGCGGATCGGCCTGCGCGAGGAACCGCTCGGTCAGCGCAGCCGTGCCGAACGCCTCCCGCACGAGCAGGCCGTCTTTGTCCCAGATCGCGCCGGTGGCGGCGTCAGCCACGGCGTCTTCCAGCCGGAAGGCGAAGACAGGGCCGCCCGCGAATCCTTCCTCCACCGCCGTATCGGGCGGCCACACACCGCGGACATGCGTGTGCAGCTTGTGTTGACGCGGCTCCGACAGGGCGACGCAGCCATCCGGGCCGACATCGTACCGGCCGGGCGAGGCGGGCAGGTCGGCCGTGAGCGACCGCACCTGCCCGGCCGGCGTCACGCCCAGTTGCCCATCGCCTTCTCAAGGTTGGCGCGGATCGCTTCGAAAAACTGCTCGGTCGTCATCCAATTCTGGTCGGGGCCGATCAGGATGGCGAGATCCTTGGTCATCTCGCCCTGTTCGACCGTCTCAATGCAGACGCGCTCCAGCGTCTCGGCGAAGCGCACCACGTCGGGCGTGTCGTCGAACTTGCCGCGGAACTTCAGCCCGCCCGTCCAGGCAAAGATGGAGGCGATCGGGTTGGTGGAGGTCGCCTTGCCCTGCTGGTGCTGGCGATAGTGGCGGGTGACGGTGCCGTGCGCCGCCTCCGCCTCGATCGTCTTGCCGTCGGGGGTCATCAAGACGGAGGTCATCAGGCCCAGGCTGCCGAAGCCTTGCGCCACCTGGTCCGACTGGACGTCGCCGTCGTAATTCTTGCACGCCCACACGAACTTGCCGCTCCACTTGAGCGCGCTTGCCACCATGTCGTCGATCAGGCGATGCTGGTACTCGATGCCGGCAGCCCGATACTGGTCGGCGAACTCGGCCTCGAACACCTCCTGGAACAGGTCTTTGAAACGGCCGTCATAGGCCTTGAGGATGGTGTTCTTGGTCGAGAGATAGAGCGGCCACTGGCGGCCCAGCGCATAGTTCATGCTGGCGCGCGCGAAGTCCCGGATCGAGTCGTCCAAATTGTACATCGCCATGGCGACGCCCGCGTCGGGGAAGCGGAACACCTCGCGATCGATCACCTGCCCGTCCTCGCCTTCCCAGACGAGGCGGAGCTTGCCGGCACCCGGCACCTTGAAGTCGGTAGCGCGATATTGGTCGCCATAAGCGTGGCGGCCGACAACGATCGGCGCCGTCCAGCCGGGGATCAGCCGCGGCACGTTCTGGATCACGATCGGCTCGCGGAAAATGGTGCCGCCCAGGATGTTGCGGATCGTGCCGTTGGGCGACTTCCACATCTCCTTGAGGCCGAACTCCTCGACCCGCTGCTCGTCCGGCGTGATGGTGGCGCACTTCACGCCCACGCCATATTCCCGGATCGCGTTGGCGCTGTCGATCGTGATCTGGTCGCCGGTCGCGTCGCGCCTCTCGACGGAAAGATCAAAATATTTCAGCTCGATGTCGAGGTAGGGCTGGATCAGCCGCTCGCGGATCCACGTCCAGATGATGCGCGTCATCTCGTCGCCGTCGATCTCCACGACGGGGGTCTTGACCTTGATCTTCGCCATCATCTGCTCGCCTGGCCGGAAAAGGAGGCCCGGCCGATAGGCGAGCATGCGCCCCCGATCAACGGCGGTGCCGCCGATTGCCAGCCGTGGGGCGCGCCCCTAGGGAGGCGGCATGGCCGCGCTGGACACGTCCGATCCCTCCACCACCCCCAGCGCGCGCTGGCGCTGGCCTTCCGTCCACCCCGATGGACGCAAGTTTGTGGTGATCGCGGGCGCGGTGACTTTGCTGTTGTTCGTGCTCGGCGTGCCGCTGCTCGATTGGCTGATGGTGGGCGTGACGATCTGGGTCGCCGCCTTCTTCCGCGATCCAATCCGGTCGGTGCCGCAGGGAGCTGGGCTGGTCGTATCGCCCGCCGACGGCCTCGTCATCATGACGCGCGAGGTGGCGCCGCCGCCGGAACTGGCGGGCGAGGGGGGGCTCGGCAACGGCCCCGTCACGCGCGTGTCCATCTTCATGAGCGTGTTCGACGTCCACATCAACCGCTCGCCCATCTCGGGCACGGTGGTGCGCACCGCCTATGTCGCGGGCAAGTTCGTCAACGCCAGCTTGGACAAGGCGAGCGAGCATAACGAGCGCAACCACATCCTGGTGGAGGGCATCGACGGCACGCGCATCGGCTTCACGCAGATTGCGGGCCTGGTGGCGCGGCGCATCGTGCCGTTCGCCAAGACGGGCGACATGGTGGCCGCAGGCCAGCGCGTGGGCCTGATCCGCTTCGGCAGCCGCGTGGACGTGTACCTGCCGATCGGCACCGCGCCCCAGGTGACCCTCGGGCAGCGCGCGATCGCGGGCGAGACGATCCTGGCGCGGCTAGGCGAGGGCGAGCCCGCCCGCGGCATCGCGCAATGATCCCGGCCTGCGTGAAGACGGCTCATTGAATCCGCCGCAACGCCTCGCTCGCGGTATGCCGCTACGTGCGGTGATGCCCAACGCCATCACCGCACTCGCTTTGTGCTTCGGCCTGACCGGAGTGCGCTTCGGCATCACCGGCGAGTGGGACAAGGCGGTGGCGGCGATCTTCGTCGCGGGCCTGCTGGACGGGCTGGACGGACGTGTCGCGCGCCTGCTCAAGGCGGAGAGCCGGTTCGGCGCCGAGCTTGATTCGCTATCGGACGTGATCGCGTTCGGGGTCGCGCCCGCCGTGGTGCTTTACCTCTGGAGCCTCGCCTACGTCCCCAAATATGGCTGGGTGATCGCGCTCAGCCACGCCGTCTGCTGTGCGCTGCGGCTCGCGCGCTACAATGCCCGTATCGATGTTGCCGAACAGCCGCGCAAGGCAGCGGGCTTTCTTACCGGAGTGCCCGCTCCGGCAGGCGCTGCCCTGGCACTGCTGCCGCTGGTGCTGTGGATGGCGCTCGACGGATGGTGGATCCTGCAGCGTACGGCGCTGGTTGCGCCTTGGACATTGCTGGTGGCGCTGCTGATGATCTCCGAAGCACCGACCTATGGCTGGACCTCGGTTCGCCTGCGCCGCGGCTATCGCCTGCCTCTGCTGCTGCTAGTGGGGCTAGGCGGTGCATCGCTGCTGACGGCGCCCTGGGCAACGCTGAGCGTACTCATCATCGCCTATGCCGCTGCCATCCCGTTCGCTTGGGTCAGCTACGCTCGGATCACGCGGCCGCGCTGATCCGAGCCGGCGCGCCCATGCTGATCATCCGAGCAGGCCGCGGCCCGGCGACACGGTGAGTATGCGGCGGAAGCTGCGGCAGCGTCATGCGGTGCGTTCCAATCAGCGCACGCCGCAACGCCATGCGATCTTCCCAGATCGAAAGAACGATCACGCCGCCGGCACCGGCGGACAAAAGCATCGACACCATCGTGGCAACCGTCTGCAGCATCGTGCCGTCTCCATTCCATGCGACCCGCAACGCCGGTTTTCCGCCGGATCGCATGGTCCTGTTAACCCGCTGTTCTCTGTCCGGTTCCATGTTCCGCCTGTGTTCTGCTGTCAATCACAAAATGTTCTACTGACAGGTTCGGGCAGGCTTGCTTTCGGCTGAAAACAGGGTATCAGCGCGCGCATTCCACATGCGCGGCATCCATACCGGTGCGGGCTTCGCCCGTTCCCGCCGTGCAGAGGTTCAACCGGGTAAGGAGCATTCCATGGCGGGTCGCACCGTTTCCATGCAGTCGTTGATTGATGCCGGGGCGCATTTCGGCCACCAGACGCATCGCTGGAATCCGAAGATGAAGCCTTACATCTTCGGTGAGCGCAACGGCGTCCACATCATCGATCTCAGCCAGACCGTGCCGCTCATGTCGCGCGCGCTGGACTTCATCGCGTCCACCGTCGCCGCCGGCGGCAAGGTGCTGTTCGTCGGCACCAAGCGCCAGGCGCAGGAGCCGATCGCCGACGGCGCGCGTCAGGCCGGCCAGCACTTCGTCAACCATCGCTGGCTGGGCGGCATGCTGACCAACTGGAAGACGATCTCGGGCTCGATCAAGCGCTACAAGGCGCTGGAGGAGCAGCTGGCGGGCGACACGGTAGGCCTGACCAAGAAAGAGGTGCTGCAGCTAACGCGTGAGCGTGACAAGCTGGAGCAGTCGCTGGGCGGCATTCGCGACATGGGCGGCATTCCCGACGTCATGTTCGTGATCGACGCCAACAAGGAAGAGCTGGCGATCAAGGAAGCCAACACGCTCGGTATCCCGGTCGTGGCGGTGCTCGATTCGAACGTGAGCCCCGATGGCATCGCCTTCCCGATCCCCGGCAATGACGACGCGAGCCGCGCGATCCGGCTTTATTGCGAGGCGGTGGCTGAAGCCGCGACTCGCGGCGGCAGCCAGGGTCGGCAGATGAGCGGCGAGGATTTCGGCGCGTCCGAGACTCCGCCGGCCGAAGAAGCGCTGGCGTAACACTCGCCGGCTAACGATGCGCGTCGTCCCGGCGGAAGCCGGGACCTCTCGAGGCAGGCGGATCGCTCCGCCTCCCGAGGCTCCGGCGTCCGCTGGGGTGACGATATGGATCACAGAAAGGACAGACACATGGCGGACATCACCGCTGCGGCCGTGAAGGACCTGCGCGAGCGCTCGGGCGCCGGCATGATGGATTGCAAGAAGGCGCTGACCGAGACCGGCGGCGACATGGAAGCCGCGATCGACTGGCTGCGCACCAAGGGCCTCGCCACCGCCGCCAAGAAGAGCGGCCGCACCGCCGCCGAGGGCCTCGTCGGCGTCGCCGTCGAGGGCAAGCGCGGCGCTGCGGTCGAGGTGAATTCCGAGACCGATTTCGTCGCCAAGAACGAGCAGTTCCAGGACTTCGTCCGCACCGTGTCGAAGCTCGCGCTGACCACGGGCGACAGCATCGACGCGCTGGCCGCCGCGCCCTATCCGGGCGGCGAGGGCAGCGTGCGCGACAAGCTGACGGCCAATGTCGCCACCATCGGCGAGAACCAGCAGCTGCGCCGCGCCAAGGTAGTGTCGGTGAACGAGGGCGCAGTCGTGTCCTACGTCCACAATGCGGCCGGCAGCGGCATCGGCAAGATCGGCGTGCTGGTGGCGCTGGAGGGCTCCGCGCCCGTCGACCGCATCGAGGCGCTGGGCAAGCAACTCGCCATGCACATCGCCGCCGCCAACCCGCTCGCGCTTAACGAGGAAGGCCTGGACGACGCGCTGGTCGAGCGCGAGCGCGCGATCGCGATGGAAAAGGCTGCCACCTCCGGCAAGCCCGAGAACATCATCCTAAAGATGGTGGAGGGCGCGATCGCCAAGTTCCGCAAGGAGAACGCGCTCCACTCGCAGCTGTTCGTGATGGACAACAAGACCAAGATCGCGGACGTGATTGCGGCCGAGGCGAAGTCGGCGGGTGGCTCC
>Ga0325400_1006426_pt1 | contig 11178 bp, 4 predicted proteins | sample PopdelMetagenome_2_FD_205662 | JGI IMG/M metagenome (GOLD analysis project Ga0325400, IMG submission 205662) | Populus deltoides microbial communities from Bellville, Georgia, United States - Xylem-PdKOR-R1 | ecosystem: Host-associated > Plants > Phyllosphere > Stem > Wood/Secondary xylem...
AGACCAAGTCAATCCCTTCCTTGATAATTATAGAGCTTTGACCTTAATAAGACCAAGTCAATCCCTTTTAAGGAGATAGAGAGACTAAGTCAATTCATTGCTTGATAATTGTGGGGTTATTGCCCTAGAAAGACCAAGTCAATTCCCTTCAAGGAGAGTAGAGTTATTGCACCAGTGAGAATAAATCAATCCCTTCCTTGGTAATGATGGAGATATTGCTCTAGAGAGACCAAATCAATCCCTCTCAATGAGAGTTATACTTGTCCAATAAGTGGAGCTCGCCTCGTAGGTGAAGCTTATTTGATAGGTGGAACTCATCCTTTTGTGTTTCATTAGAGCCTTCCAAGTCCTGATAACACCTTTTGACGTGTACAAGTCGCCATAAAATTATAAATGTAGCTTTGGGTTATAGCCATAGATGTGGTCATGGGTGTCATCGCGGGTGTAGCCTCTAGCGTAGCCATTTGGAGCGTAGTCATGGGTGTAACTACTGGCTTAGTTGTTGGTATGTCGTTAGTGTATTCATAAACAAAACCACTTACATAGTTACCATTGTGTTGGAGCTCCATCAATCATGAAAAAGAGTTGTTGAGAAACATGAAGGCAATGACTTTTTATTTAGTTTCTCATAGACCACCAATAATGAGGTCCCAAAAAATCCAAGTAGCTTAGGAGCAAGGCTTATGTGTTGGATAATCAGTTAATTTCTCGGTTCTAGTAATTTAATGCATTCTTCCTGATTAAGGTGGCTGATGTTTGGTAGGTCAAGGTGGTAGGTAAATGCAAAATGTCTTTTGTATATATATATATATATATATATATATATATAGATTTGAGGACTTTCAAATGTTTAAGTAAGTATCTTTTTAGAGAAATAAAGTAAATGATATTTTAGAGAGATAAACTCTAAAAATATATGTGCTAAAAATATAAAGAATAAAAAGATTGTGAACTTGGAGCTTGAAGGATTCATGGTATATTTATAGCTCATGAGTCTTGTCCTTTTATGTAGAGGAGGGGTTGCAGAGTAACTTCATCCCTATGATATTTTGAGTTGTATTCTACTCAAAATAATATGTATGAGATCAATATAAAATATCAAAAAATGTCAGGTCTAAACAAAGTGTATAAGCCCATTAGAGGTGAAAAATAGATCCAGACATATTGCATAGGCCCAGGCATGTTGGGCTCGGGCATGGTAGCCTAAGCCCATGTGGGTGCTAAGGTGCAGGCCCACCACTAAGGGTGTTAGGCAGCATACCTGGCTTAGGCGCGTGCCTAGAATAGTCTCGGGCTATTATACCCGAGCCCATGCATCTTGATAAAAGTTGGGCTCGAGCATGATAGTTGGAGCCCATAAAGGTTTTTTTGGGCCTTTTAGAGAGTTTTTTGGACCCATTAAACTTGATTTTATCACGCTGAAAATCATTGATGATGATTTCTTCTAACCAAAGAGATTTCAAGTTTGTCCTAGTATTTTCTTTATTTTTTTATGGTAGTCTTTCTTAGAATTTTATAAATAAAAAAAAGGATTTTAGTGATATATTAGTTTGATGGACTTTGCATTGCTAATTTATACAAAATATATTGAATTGAAGTGAAGAAGTTTTTTTTTATTTTTTTTATGAATTTTTGCCTACTTGTTACTTTCTTATCTTATTTATATATATTTTTACAAAAAACATGTAGTTTTATTTGTAACATGTTTTTTTGAATAAAAATTTATTATGATTGTAAAAATATGTTTCAATAAAAAAATATGTCATGATATTTATGCAATTATATTCTTATAAAGAAATATTTAATTAAAAAAATCATAATTAAAATATAAAAAACGATATTTTATTTTTACTAAATATTTATGAGAAAGTTTTTAAAAGTTATGTATGTTAGGTTGACATACAATTATTCATAAAGTAATTTTTTACATGTTAGTGTATATATCATGTAGTTAATCGGTTGATTGCACATGACATTAACTGTACTCATGCAAAATGTATTTATTATTAATAAAGACATTCTTTATCTTTAATATTCATTTATCTTTGATTAGTGAGTTTAGAGTAAAAATAAAATCTTTGAGATAAAATTTTTTTTTAAATAAAATTATAAAATATTTATAATATATAAGATTCTTATTATATCAAAGTATTAATGTTCATAGTAGATGAAATATTAAGATTGGATATAATTAAGGCTATTGAGACTAATACATATTATCCTCTTTCATTTATAAAAGGAAGTCAGCTGAGGTATACAAGATGCTTGGAATTAATATATAGGTGCTTGTTAGATGACATATACATTGAATTGACATGCATGATAATTATACATGAAGAGATCACCTGTATCTATAGAAAGTATCTATAGAAAGACTCACATGATAGTTAAGTAAGTTATTTTTAGACTTAAGATCACCAAGTTATTTTATAGGGAATGATATGCTTTGATTTTAACTATACGTTATCTTAAACAAGGGTAACAAATGAACATATATTAGGTATACAATAAACTATATTAAGATATTTGAGTGATCAATAAATGATTTATCTCCTAGGTGAATTAGAGAAAATATTTTATCTATTCTCAAATGGTATTGACTGTGAAATCATTGCGTGTTTCAAATCTTATTTAAAAAATCAATGATTATAATGTTGAGTACAAATATAATTTGCCAGAGCAAGCATACTTCATTATCAAATATCCAAATCAAAACATTTTTTTATAAAGAGATATTAATTACACTAAGCAAAATTATTATTGAAAGGTTAAATTAAATCACTTATAACTTTCTTAATATTATAAGGATCATGATATTTTGTCATATGCTGCACTTGATCTTCGAATATAAATCAATTAATTTTTTGAATTGATAATAAGTTAAATTGTTTAACTTATTTAATCTTATTTTGAATAGGATTGTGATTTATTTTTGGGCTAACATATTAGAAAACCTAATAAGTCACACACATAAAGCACCATTGGTAAGAAATTAAATTGGGATGATTAATTTAGTATGATTTCATTGTAAATAAATTTTAGAAATTGAATATTAGAATGTAATTAATACAATGGATTATAATTCTATACTTAGAAAAACAAAGTAGAGCATTGATTTCATAAATTTATAAAATTATTATGAAATAATACATTTGATATTATTTAGGGACAAAGTGTTTCTCTATAAATACAATGATATGACTCATATTTATTTATAAAGAACGTATGATATAGAAACACAAGTAAACAAAAAAATAAAAGTTAGCACTTAAAGCATAACAATCCCTCTCTCCTAAAGGTTTTAGGATATTTCTAATATGGTGGTTTATATGAATTATTATTAGAGGTCGGACAGATGTACAGTTTGTAGTTCACGACAACATAGCTTATAAGAATTGATTTAACCCAAGAAATAAGAATTGTTATGCAGGTAATGTTTGCACCCTAAACAACTTTAGAGTGTCTAATAGGATCCTTGTGAATCCAAATAAATTTTAAAGTTATTGTTTTCACTACGTTTATGTGTTTTGAAAAACCTAATATTATATTACAATAGAAAAGTCTTAATCATATTTGAAAAATATGATATTATCTGGTGATTTTAAAATATCATTGCAATTATCTTATTTCAAGAGAATTTTGTTCTAGAATATCGAAAACTAAAACAACTAAATAAAAAATAAAAAGAGAAAGGGCCAAGTGTGTCTAACCTTCAAAAAGAAACTTGTAGTGAACCATACATTGTTCGTTTGAGCAGATAATATGTCTGTTTTATGTCATCATTTTTTAACACCTTTGATAATTGAAAAATTGGAAGCTTATAGTTTTGACAAAAATGAAATTTGATTCTCGAACTTTCAAAGATTATAATATGATAAAAATAAAATTTTATTATAGAAATATAAAATTTAGAAATTACAAAAATCTAATAAACAATTAAATTATAAAATTATTTTTCATAAACAACAAAGTATACAATGCAACTTACTAGAAAACTAATGCAAGTAAGATGTTATGTTAATATTAATAAAACAATATCATATCTACACTAATTAAAAGAAACTAATAGAGGTCGAGGTTTTACAGTGTAAAACCATATCCATCATTTACAAAACACTATACATTGTGCAAATTCTTTGATTTGTTTTGGTCATCCAATTTCAGTTCCTTTCAATTTGGTTCTCAAAAGTTCCTTAATTTTCATCTTAGATTTTTTCATTCTTTTTTAGATAGCCTTTTATCATGTTTCCTAAGTGCTTGATGTTGTTTTAATGTTAAATGACATGTCAATTTTACATGGAAACCTTGAATTATTAGGAAAAATAAATAAATAACAATTAAAATTGACATTTAGCAAAAAAATGACAACCTTTTTCCATGTTTATTGTCACAAGGCACCTAAATTTATTGTTTAATCCCTCAATTTTATTTTTTAGGTTTGGTCCCTAATTGTTTTTTAGTGTTCATTTAGGTCTAAAGTTCAATTATTTTAAGTTTCATTCATAGAACTTGAGAGAGAATAAAAAAGGTCATTAAAAAATTTTAAGGAGAGAAAGCTTTCAAGTGGCATGATTTTAACCACTAATAACTTTGATTTTGGTTTTTATAGATTTTTTTAGAGTGAGATTTAATGGAAGTAGTTCCCACCTTTAATTATACCATAAAAAGTAGACCATAGCTCGAAAAGTTTTTTCTATTTGATTTGATTTTGCATTTTTAGGTCTTTTAAAATGTGTTTTGTTTTTAGAATCAAGGTTATACTAGTTCATAAAATTTTGTTTTCTATATTTTTAATTGAAACAAATCTGAGTATTTTGGCTAAAAAAACTTAGACCCTCATTTTTTGGTCATCGGAACCGCCTTTAATGACCGAAGAAGAGGCTGATAAACTATTTGTTGTTTTTCTAGGAGAGCGACGTGTGGTTCACCAAATTTTAAAAAAGAAAAAAAATAATCTGGGCAAATGACATGTTGTCCATTCCTCAAGGAAAAGAAGAAGAAGAAGAAACAGACACTTGGCGCTAGGTTTCTAGACCTAAGCATGCCTGAGTTTTCATATTAGGTTAGGTGCGTATATTCAGCCTATGTGGGCATGACCCTTTAATTTCCTTTTCTTATTTTCTTTTTAAATGATATTGAAATAATTATCCAATTATGCCATTATTTTTAAATAATATTAGTTTCTCTTATGATAACATTAGCAATTAATTTCTTAAAATATAAACACTAGTAATAAAATAAAATAAAATAAAAATCTAATTAAATTTAAGAATAAAATCTAATGTAAGGTATGTAAATCTCAAAATACATTGCTTGCAAACATAGAGGAATTACGATGAAAAACAATAAATAAAAATACCTGTAATTAAAAAATCATCTACATTAAGCCTTAAACAAATAAGAGAGAGGGAAATTTTTGTAAATAAAACATAAACAACCCCTTTCTTTTTTTAAGAACTGGTTGGTTGGAAGTTAGAAAAAAAAAGGAAGAGGAGTTCTTCATTTCTTCTCATTTTTATCTTGTTCTTCCAAATAAAAAAAGGCTAAGTTGATTTAGGAAAGTGTTGAGCTAGGATTTGAGCAACCAAGTGAGTCTAAAGAAGAGAGAGAAGGACGCGAACAGTGTAGGTAGAGAGAAAGAGTGATTTGGAGAGTGAAGGAAGAAATCTTTGGAAGAGATTGTGAAAGGAACGAGGCAAACTTGATTAATTGATGTTAGTAAAGTGTTTTTCTTGCTTTGATTTCATTTCTATTGTCAATTTTTCATAAGAATTAAAAATCCTCAATATTATATAAAGTAGGGTTTATGTTGAAATAGTGTTGAAAGAGAAGAGTTGTGTATCGATAAATTTATGTAGGTTTAAATCATGTAATTAAGGATAAAAATAAAATAAAATTCAAATGGAATGTGGTATTTTATATGTTTTGGTGAAGGGTAGAGAAAATAGTGGGGTCGTGATTTAAACTAAATGATGTTAATATTATTGATTTAATTGTTTTAGTAAAAAAGATTGGGTTGGTTTATAGTGTTTTATAAATTTTAAGAGTATTTTAATAAATATTTGTCACAATGAGATTTAATTAGAGCTAACGTTTTGTTATGTTGCAAGAAAGAATAGTGTAAATACAAATGTATACAAGTAAACTGAAGTTTGATTTACAATGAGTAGATTAGCGCAAATATTTTAGTTATGTTGTAAGAGAAGTTATTATGAGTTATGTTTAAATGAATACTTAAATTCAAGGAGAGGTTTATTGAGGAAAATGAAAATTTGACTAGTGAAATGTTGATGTTGTTAAGAGGTTCATCTAGAGTGGAGCTGATACTCTCGGGAGCTCATGTCTTAGGAGCTTCAGGTAAGGGCTCGTCCCTATTACTTGAATGCTATTATTTTTCAAATTGATGGAAGGTTATTGTTTAAACATTAATTGTTAGTTCTAAAACAACACAAGTTGATATTGAAAGAACCGAATTGCCTTTGGGCCGAGATGACATATTTTGAGTATTGAATTGCCTTTGAGGCGGGATAATAAATTTGAAAATTGAATAGCCTTTGGGACGAGATAGTAAATTTAATTGCCTTCAGGGCGGGGTAATGCATTTCATAATATGTACTGGCTTTGGGCCAAGATAGTAAACTTCAATATTTCAATTTTCCTTGGGGGCAAGACAATAAATTTCAAGAATTGGTTTGCCTATAAGGTATAATAGTAAAATTCAAAAATTGATTTGCTTTTAAGGTGGGATAATATATTTCGAGATTTGAATTGCCTTCAGGGTGAGATAATGTATTATAAGGATTCATTCGTCTTTAGGGTAAGACATTAAGATTTTAAGGATTAATTGTCTACAAAAAGGTTATTGAGAATGTTGGAAGACCAGTAATATATGTCGTTAGAGTAAGGATATAGTTATATAAATCGAATCCAATATTTTTTGAAATGATTTTGGTGTTTAAAAGAAACAAAGGATAACAAGTTGAAATAAAGGTTGTATATTGTGAATGGTAAGGAGAAATAAATACAATCGTAGATATAAAAACTAGAAGTAAAGGAGATTAAAATGTCTTAAAGGTTTAATTGTAATAGTACATGCATACTTGTATTTCATAATTTAATTGTATTTTATAGGTACTTCAAGTGCATCTCCTCAGTAGCCCTTGGATTATCATATCTTCATTTTCGTATATAAATAGTCTAGGAACTGAAGAGTTTTGGCAAGTAAATTTTTGAAATGTTATAACTAATTAAGGTAATCCTTTAAGTAAATTGATCCTTAAAATACTTTTTTGATTTTCCTTTGTTATTAGTTATGTAATGCTAATGTATTGTATGAATTGTGTGGAGTGTGTGTTAAGAAAAGATTGAGATTTAAGTATGTATTTTGATGGGAGGTGAGCCTAAGGCCACACTAAATGATTTGAAAGAAATATATATACTATGTTTTTCTAGAGGATTCAATACAAGAAAATTCTTGGGTAGTGTTCCATATAAAGAAAATGGTATTGCAACAATTCATATAATGAATTGATAAATTTTATAATTATCCGGTCATTTCAACTATGATAAATTCATATAGAGAACTAATAAAATTATCTTTACATGTTATTGTCATGATTCTGAATCAATGCTTGTCTAAAGTGAGAATATAAATTAAGAGTCTTTATATAATATGTATTTTTGAATTTAATATGCATAATTTTCTAAATGCATAAGAAATATCTATTTAAAAAACTTTTTTTTGTAAAAGTTTTATATAACTTTTCTCAATATTATTTTTTTTATGTTTTTTAAATACATTCGCATCAAAACTATCAATAAATCATTTGTTTTCTTATATTAAAACTTGCTTTTAAGATTATGATGAGATTTTTGTTTAAAAAAGAAAACTTATGATAAGAAAATATTTATAAAAAATTCATCATCAAGGGAAACATGGTTGAGTTAAAGAAATACCTTTTTAGACTTATTTTAAATTGTTACAATTATTTTTATATTGATTTTTATTGCTTATAGTTTTTATATAATAAACAACATAGCTAAAGAATTTTTTTAAAATACATTAGTAAAAAAAAAGAGAGAATGTACTAACAATTATATTTTTTTTATAAAAATTAAATTATTATATTTATGATGAAAATTCATTTTTATTTCCATATAATTAAATAAAAAAACTAAAAAAACACCCCGTGTCATGAGATTAAATATTGTCACATGCATTTATCTTTCAACCTTTTGCTTTAGTTTTTCGTTAATGTTAACAACTCTTTTTACAGTTTATTAGTTTCTTTAATTATCATTATATTTCATTAAACACAATTATTAACATTTTATTTTCTAAATAAAATTTTTCAAGATGCAAGAAAATGTGTTTATAATGTCAATACATTTTTCTCTTACATTAAAAAATAACTTAGAACGCACCTATTACATAACATAAATTATTTGCTAGTTTGTATCTACATGTCATTGCTTTTCTACTCTCTAGGTAAGGCTCGACAATCAAAGGAACAAGAAGTTACTATCAAGAATATTATACAATATACTATAAAAGATCAGTTTTGCACTGTAGCACATGAGAGCTTTTGACTGTGGATTTCAATAGTTGAATGGTTGTTCTACCTTTTATTTTGGTTGGTTGAAGGTTGTTGTAGTGTATAAGATCAGGTGTTCAGCTTTTGGCATGTGAGAGCTTTCATATATGGTTTCTGATTGTTCAATAAATTTAAATTATTAAAAAGTTGTTTTGCCCTTGGTTTGTGTGGGGTACTGGATGCTTTAGGGAGGGTATTTAGGGTTTTTTTTTGTTTAATTATAGGTTTTTGGAAGTGATTTTTCTTTTTCTTTTCATGCACGTAGTGGCTTCTCTGCCTCATCTTTTTTTTATGTTTTTTTTTTCATTTTTACCATTTTGGTTCTGGTTTTTTCCTACTCACATCTTCCTTTTGTGAGCCATATCAATTGACCAAAGGGAGTAAGTGCAGAGTATTTAGGGAAAAATATTATATAATTATGGGTTGTGAGGCATTACCGTTTGGATTCAACCGTTATTTTTTCTTGGTTGTTGTGGATTATAGCTAATGTCTATTTTCTTAGGCTTTCACAATCCTTTTGTGTTTGGTTCCTGGGATTGGCTTGTGCACCAACTTTCATGAATTTATCTCTTTGATTTCTTAGCAATGGAGGCTTGCTTTGGAGTGGATGAAAGCTGATGTGTTTGGTTGTTCAACTTAATTTTATGAGTTTGTCACCTGGGTATCTAGGCAATAGAGGGATGTTTCAACGTGGCAGCAAGCTGCTGTGATTGATTGTCTGTTTTCTAGAAGAGTTGGTTTGTGGGCAACAATTTGCGTTAAATGCACAATTTACTTGTCATGTCCTAGCACAGTCGTTGTTTAAGCATGCCCAGTCTCTGTTATTTGGAAGGATGCATGTGAGGGTTACTTACCATGTCCTGTGCAGTTATGGATTTGATGTATGATTGATTTTTTTACATTATCTGGATTTATTGTTGATATGTGTTTGTTCAATGTTGTCTCATTTTGGATAAAGCTGAGAAATAAGTGTACTATTTTTTTACAAGATTTACTTACTGTTTTTTGCTTCTTTGCAATGTAATTGGTAAAATATTGGGATGTTTTCTTCTTGTTGTGTCAGACCTTATATACTGTTATAATGACTTTTGTTACTACATGATATTTTTTGTTCAGTGTACATATTTTATTTTTTTTCTCTATAAGGTTAGGTGTAATTTGGGCTGCATGTTATATAAAATCTTGAAATTTTTATTGTTTTTTATTAGATTCGAATTAGTGGGTTTTAGGTTAGTGTGTAGTTCTTGAACTTTGCTTGTTGTTTATGTCTTTCTTTTCGGTGCAAATAGACATTATATGTTCACAACTTGGTCACCATTTTATTGTTTTTTTATTATTATTTTGCATTGCTTTGTCTTCGACTTGATTTGTTAGGCTGATTTGTAATTTCTGTTCTTGGTTGTGTTTTGTATTTTTTTTACATAGGTTTTGAAGTGTTTTGATTCTAAGGTGTTTGCCTTCTTTGTTTGTTCTTAAGGTATGTGTGTGTGTGTATTTTATTTTGTATTGCTGTTGATTTTAGTTGATTGGGTTTTGTTTTTTATTTTTTAGTTTTTAAAATTATTAGGTTGAGTTTTGACGTCTATTATGTCGGTTAATGTTTCTCATAATTGGTTGTTGATTTCAATGAATTAACTGTCTTTTTTTCTAAGGTTGCTAATAATGATATCTAATTTAGTAGATGGTTGTTGTTTTAAGTGTCTTATTTGGATAATTCTGTGTTGATGTTAGTATAAAAGAATTGGATTATTGTTTTTTTAGGAAGGGTGTTGTTAATGGAAATAAATAATAAGTTCTTTAGAAATGATTTTTCTTGTTTATAAATCTTGATTTTTCTGTTGTTATGTTTGGTTCAAGGAATTGTGGAAACAACGAATTATCTCATGGATTTCTTCACTTCTTTGTTTCGATTTTAATTGAATATCATGTTTGAACATCAGAGAGCGAAAGGGCGTTGGGAAACTGATTAGTACTTAAAAGTGCATTTTTATCAAGGTTTTATATCATCATTTTGCATTTGAAGTATTAGTAACTCCTTAACTAGAGTCAGGGCGTGCACTTCTTGTAAGAGTCTGGGACAGCCGGGGTTTTACTCCCTCACCTGGGCCCACAAAGTGCGCTTTCCGGGGAGGTGAGGTTTCCTCGAATCCAAAAAAAAAAAACTCCTTAACTAGAGTATGTTTTATAATAATAGATCTGATAATATAAGATAGCTTTAATTTATGGTAAATGTTCATTTTAAATGCAGGCATATCTCACAATTCAAAGGATTGATTGATGTGATTAACTATTGAAAGTAAAAGGACAAAGAAACGGCTAAGATTAGAAAGGAGATACCGATTCAATTCAAATTGGAACACTGTTCAGTTATTGGGTCATATCTGGAGCTGTAGATCTTGGATTTCAGCTTAATTTATATGGATGGAAAGCTAAGAAATAGGCCTACAATGTTCATGAATAGTGTAAGACCCAAATCTGCCGTTTTCAAATTCAAAGTTTGGCCACAAAAGAGAAGTCAGAATCTGTCCTGTAATCCAGCCCAAACACTGCTTATAATTTTACCCATATCTGGAGTTCTAGAAGG
>Ga0325400_1006429_pt1 | contig 11176 bp, 9 predicted proteins | sample PopdelMetagenome_2_FD_205662 | JGI IMG/M metagenome (GOLD analysis project Ga0325400, IMG submission 205662) | Populus deltoides microbial communities from Bellville, Georgia, United States - Xylem-PdKOR-R1 | ecosystem: Host-associated > Plants > Phyllosphere > Stem > Wood/Secondary xylem...
AAAAAAATAATCAGAGTCAACTCAGGTTAACTTGTAAAATCTGTGACTCAGGTAATGAAATTAAGATAATTCCATAGAAATCAAATAAAAAAAATTAACAAGCTTAATTTTCAATTAACCCAATGTTGAAGGATGAAATTGAAAAAAAAAATCAATTTGAAAAAAGCGAAAAAAAAACTAAATCCATGAAACCAATATATAACCCAACAAAAAATATTCTAGAAAAATTATAAAGGAAAATTATTTAAATAACTTAATAGTAAATGATAAAATTAAAAATAAAATAAAAATTGAATTGTCAAAGAGTTAAATTGAAAGAACAAATACAAAATAATATTATAATAAATAGTATTAAATGATTTATTTAAACATTGCTGAATTTCAATCGAAAAAGATAAGGGTAATTCTTCATTAATTTCAAGTCTCGAATCTTTATCTAGGTTTAGTTCATTTATTGGAGCATGGTAATTTTCTCTTCCCACCAATTCAACACATATCCTCCAATTATATTTATTTATTTATTTTTATCCTGGCCGAATTCTTTAATCTCAAAGAGGGGAATATATTTTACTGTAATCAAAGTTTTAAACCACTATTTAAACCTAATTCAGCCCTTCAAACACAATTAATTTTTTTCTTTTTAATAATTTATCATCCAAAATTATTATTCCCTCATAATTCTACCTTTAATGCATTTTACTAAGTTTTTCTCTTCTATTTGAAACCATCATCTCTTACTTCATCCATAAAGCCAAAGTTTCAAGTTGGATAAAAATCTAAATTTTTTTTTATCTACTATTCTTTTTCATCATACTTGTATACATGCCAATTACCCCATTATATATATTTTCTTTCATATTAAATTCCAATGATTGTCCATACCAATAAACACAATTACATCAAAACAACATGGAATCAAAGTAATTTAACACTAACTAAACACAAATGAAGCATAACATTAAATCAATGAAATCAATAATCATTACTAGGTCCTAAAGCTTCACTTCTTTCTTTTAATTTTGGTCCAATAATATTTCAATTTCCTTCAATTTCTCACTTTCTAATTAAATTGGATCCCCTCTGATTTAAATTTAGCCCGTCATAATTTCCACACATAATTAATTTAATTCAATAATCCATCATTCCAAAAAAAAAATAAACCGGGGTTTACAAAACTAATGTTTAAGTATGAAATTGAAAAAAAATATTAAATTAAAAAAATAAAAAACTACTCGAGTCAACCTGCCAAACTAACATTATTGATCATGAGATTGAGATAACTGTATAGAAAATAAATAAAAAAAATAAAAAAGTTCAATTTCCAACCAATTCAATGTTAAAGGATGAAATCAAATAAAATAAATTAAAAAAACTAAAAAAATCTAAGTCAACTTGAGCAACTCTATTAAACTCGTGTCCTAGATCATGAAACCGATATAACTTCATAAAAAGCAAATAATTTTTTTTTTTACAAAGCTCCATTTCCAATAGATCTAGTGTTGAAGGTTGAAGTTGATAAAAAAAAAAAACTTAATTCTTGAGATCAAGATAATTTCACAAAAAGCAAATTGAAAACATATTACAAAATTCAATTCCCTAAACAACCTAATATTAGAGGATAAAATTAAAAAAAAACTTAAATAAAAAAAAGATCAAGTTGTTGGAAGGTGAAGTTAAAAATATAAAATTTAAAAAGAATAAGAAATAAACCAATTCAATTCGAGTTAACATAATTAATGAAAAAAAAAAATACTAAACAAACCTAATTAATTAAAATAAACTTATCTTCACGTTGTCTATTTTTTATTTAGTTATATAATTTCATAAATAAAAGAAGCTCTCTAATAGAAAGGAATGAGTTTTAAAAAAACCATCCATATTGACATTCTAATAAAATTATTTTCTGAGCGTACGTATTCCTTAAAATAGGAATCCTAAGGAACGATACAAAGAGTCCAGTCATCTACAGAGCTAAATGAATGATAGAGAGCGACGGTATTTGACAGTATGGTAGTGGTTACTTTTCAAATAGTTTTTTGTGCTGAAATACATGTCAATGATTTTTTTTATTTTTTAAAAATTATTTTTGACATCAGCACATCAAAACAATTCAAAAAGTACAAATCACACTTAATTTTAGCCAAAAAAAAAATTTTAAATTTGATTAAACACAAATTTAACAGCAGAGCCAAACAACTCTGCTTGCATCATGGAGTTTCATGCCGCGGGTCGTGGCTGGAGCAATGCCCCAAGAATTAATAATGGAGTGGATGAAGAAGGAACTCTATAATGGAGTTCACGAGAGGAGAACAAGAAGTTCACGAGCTCATATTATATGCACAAAAAGACGGCCAGCCAACAATGTCCTCTTTCTTTTCACAAGTCTATTTCGTTTAATTAAGTGGCTGTCTCGCAGCTTGCAAACCACCAAAAAAGTGTATACTAAGACCTTGCATTACATGTGTGTATTGTACTTGTACACATGTGCCAATTAAAGCTTATACACACGTAGTTTTACCTGCGGATCTTGTACCTTAACTTTTTTTTTTTTTTTTTTATATAGTGTATCTCTAGCTTCATCTTTAGTGGTGAACCCAAAATTTTTTAAATAAAAAGACAAATTGTTAATAAATACTTTATATTATGTATTATGTATACATGTATTATATAGAGAAATCAATTTGAAATATATGTACTAACTCATATCAAATAAAATTAATTTAAGAATACTTTTAAAATAAAAAAATACATTATAATTGTTTTTTTCGAGTTTTTATATTTTGAAACCGTTTCATAATGACTTCATTATCAATCTCATCGAAGATATTTTTCTCAATGTATACAACCAAACTATCATTCATCCACTTATCTCCCATTCTATTTTGCAATCTATTATTGACAACATGCATGACAGAAAAAACTCTTTCCACTGTAGCAGTTGCAACTGATAGAAGTTATGATAATTTGATAAGCATATATACCAATGGAAATATCAAATTCGACTAGCAATACCTTCAATACCAGAGAACTCATCATTATTGTGTAGATCAATAATTTACGTATCAACTTGGGCACCAAGTACCATAAGGTCCACTATAGAGAATTCATTAGGATAAAAAAGAGTAAGGTGAATGAGTTTTTCTTTGTTGAAAGCAGAGAAAGAGTCACTTGAGTTTAAACATGTCACACAAAGAAGTAACTTTGTACTTTGTCTCAGTAAAACGATCATCCAACTCATTAAACTGCTTGTTAATGACATTGTTAAACAATTCATAACGGAAATTGTATACGTTTGTAATCCCTTAAAATTTTCACCTTGAATGCCCACAAAGCTTTGATATTACAAAGGAGCTAATGAATCAAAGTATCAAACATTGAAAGTTTTGACGGTATAATCACAAACCACAGAAGCAGCAATAAAAAGTTCTCTTTGACTCTCTAAATATTTCCAGACTCCTTCTTTATATGCGTTGATTTTTTCATAGAATAAAATCATCACATATCTCTTTACTTCTCTATCTGATAAACATAAATAAAAAAAAAAGATTCAAGACAACTAGCTTATAAGTCAAACACCAGAAGTATTTTTCAATGGATTCAAAAATAAAAGTTTTTACTTTGAGCTTTGCGAGGAGAGAATGCAGACAATCGCAATAGAGCACATTCATACGTTGTCTCTTGACTCTTTACCTTTTGAAAAATATGACTTAAGCTATTATATTAATATTTTAATGTAAAAATTATTTTTTTTAAAGAAAAAAAAAGTTAAGGGGGCAGTTGCCCCCTTATATCCCAGTGTGGCTCTGCTCATGTTCATCTTTTTTTTTTTGTGATCGTGAATGAGGGTTTGTTTACGCGCACCTGAACTGATTTCCTGAGGTTCTGAAGTTAACGATCATATAAGCCTCTAGTGGCCTTGAGGGGACTCGAACTCGTAACCATTGAGAAGCAAACTCAAAACCTGATCAGTTGAATTATCTCTAGCTTTTATGTCTAGAGAACACATAATATCCATTTAATTTGTTCAATTATATCTGACATTTTACAGAAGGGATATTCAAATTCTCTCTATATATTGAATATCATCAACATTATCTCTCTTTATAAATTGAAATATATTAACCCGTTGTCTCGGTAGATCAAGTCATTGACCAGCCCACTAAAAACATAAACCGAGTTGAGTTTTTGTAAAATCCAAATAACTTGATAAATCACCTAGTGACTTGGTCAGTTTCTACCATGAAGGGTAGTTTCTTAAGTCTAGCCTTTTTTTTTTTATCAGCATTTTGGAATTAGATATTTCTTGTAGGCAAGAAAAGAAAAAAGAACCCATGATGAACCCATGATGTTACCTAGCAACGAATTCTTTCCTCTTTAGTTCGAAAGTTAGAGTGTATTTTTAGATTAATTCGGACATCAATCATCGAAATTAAATTGTTTTCTCAAACAATTTGTTTTTTTTTTTATAAATAATGATCTGCATGGGGAGGAGACATCTCATCAGTTTTTTTTTTTTTGTTTTCTCGAGAGGATAACCCTCCCTGGTATCTAAACCACATCCAATTCTTTAAAATAAGATATTAGGATTAAGATCTTAGAAATTGAGTGTAATTAATTTTAAATATACGAAGTTCAGCCTAACATTCATGTAATTAAAAAAAATTCTTTAACAGTTGAGCTGTCTTCGGAAGCTGTACGTAGTTTAGAAATATACTACAATGGATGACATATTAAATAAATTCTTTTTTCTTTCATTAGATTCTGCTTCATTTCTAAGGTGAGATTAAACATGTGACGTCAAAGAAAAAATTTCCTTGATCTGGCAGTTTGTTTGCTGATGTGCCAAAGTATTGTTGGCTGGACACTCTAATATTATTCCATAAACAGAGCCCAGATCGTACACATCATAATCTTCCAAGAAAAAGCAAAACCATGGGCGTACTGGATGTTTCCTTCTTACAGTTCCTGCTAGTACTTGATGCATTGGAATTATATGGGTTCTGTAATCCCTGCTTTCCCTTTCTCTTCAAGAAGGGGAAGGCCAGCGGGGAGGATAAAAAACGATGTGGCCAAAACTAAAGTCAAGAGAGGCCATCTGTTCTCTTCTGAGACAATCTCCTTCTTTCAAGAGAAAAAAATTGAAATCTCCAGCTCTCTCTCCTTGGATTAAAGGGAATTGGAGCCATTGTTTAAAGGGAAATAAGAAAGGGAAATAAGAAGAAGCTAAATTGGAGGCTAGCTTGAAGTTTGTGGCCATGGTTGAGTGGTCTAGACCAGAGACTCAAGCTGAGGACAGAACAAAACTAGCCCGTGATCATTGCATGTGACCATAAAGAACTGTTATAATCAGTGCCCTTGACACCTTGTAGAAGCACTCACGTGTGTCCTTTTGGCCTTTACATGAAATAATATGTCATTCTATGCATCGGCTTCTATTGTGTTTTTTCTAGGGTCTTTTCAGACAGAAAAGACGTCCATTTTCTTGCTAATCTTTTAGCTTTGGCACAAATGACTCCAGGAAATTTCCTTAACTGGGTAAAAACCCAAATGGGTTCCAAAACATCATTAAGAAACAAGAAATTCAAGTCATTACAGCGAGGTTAAAACTATAGTATAAGATTGTATTTAGTTAAAACTATAGTATAAGATTGTATGTAGTTAATGTTTCCGGACACAAGAAATATATATCTGAAATATACAAAAACAAAGATATAAAATTATCTAGGAGGTAGTCTAGTGGTAAGAGTTTGGGACTAAAGAACTTGTTTTCCCTGTAGTTTTAGGTGCGCGCAAACTGATCCGGATATCTATATTAATAAAAAAAAATAAAAATATAAAATAAACATGTTTTTTTAAAATAATTTTGTGTTTTTTCAAAATGAAAGGTAGAGGGAAAGAAATCATCTATTTCACCGTTATCTCCGTCTCTTTTATGCTTTGAAATTAACGAAATGCTAAATTATAACTTGTAATGATAACAAATGAAGAATGAGTTCGCGCACATACAATTGGACGAGTCACATGCAACAAAACTTTGACACGTGTTGCCCAACCGAATTTTGTCCCAACCAAAATTCACAGAGTAATTAATTAAAGAGGGAAAAAAGAGAAAGAAGAATGAACACTATTAGTTAATACTTAATAATTAAGAGTTATCAAAAGATTCGGAATAATCTTTATACAGGTTTCATGAGCTTAGGCCTGCTCCACCTATATAAACCCTACTACCATCAATTGTTACCTGACAGTCTCAAGAGCTCCCCTGTTCTGAAATACACACAGCTCTCTCTCTCTCTCTCTCTCTCCGAGCCGCATAATGGTAAACATGAGTGGGTTTAGTTTTAGATGCCTCACATTCATGCTCTTCATTGCTTTTCTAGTTTGGTCTTCAAGTTTTCATACCTGCATTGCTAGAAGAGGCAAGCATTGGAGGGAAAGCAGGGGAAACTCGGCTTCTCTGGCCAAAAAGAAAGGAAAAAACCAGGGCAACAGCCACCAGAAACACCATAATGGAGCTTCAAAACCAAAACCTCCTCCACAAAAAGCTCCATCATTGCCTCCTCCTCCGAAAGAAGCGCCAGCACCAAGTCCACCACAGAAAAGCTCCACCACCTTTAATGTCCTTGATTTTGGGGCCAAAGGTGATGGAAAGAGCGACGATACAAAGGTATTCATTTCACTCTTTTTATATCGAAATGTTTAATGTTGCTCAACATTTCATAATTGCTTGTTATATGTAATATTAAGATGGTAAATGCAGGTTTTATTATTTTTTTTTCAACTGGAATATCTTTTTGGTACACAAAATGTCACCTTCATAGGCCCTCATTTCACATGCATAGAGAACATCATGTCTCAATTCTTCTGGAAACATGATTTGCATTTAAAAAAGTACATGCAATTTAAGGTAGACTCAATTAATAATCAACAGATAATGACTCCTTCATCTTTCACATGAATTCCAAGAGCACATCATAGCTACATTCTTAGTGTTTTTTTTCCCCTGAAAAATGAATAATAATAATTGCTTACAGTTATGCACACACCAACACTAACCGTGATCCTCAGAGTACAGTTACTGTTATTGTTACTTACTATACAGCTAGTTGACATGGTGTTCCGGTGCTATGCAGGCATTCCAAGCTGCATGGGCAGAAGCTTGTAAAGTGGCAGCATCAACGATGATCGTTCCGGCGGAATATGTATTCCTTGTGGGGCCTATTTCTTTCTCTGGTCCGTACTGTCAAGCAAACATCGTATTTCAAGTAAGTATCAGATATAGAATATGCAATTCATGCAATTCATATTGATGAGTGATGGTATAACGAATTTTTTCCTCAGCTGGATGGCACAATTATTGCCCCAACGAACTCCAATGTTTGGGGTAGAGGTCTCTTTCAGTGGCTTGAATTCACAAAGCTTGTAGGAATCACAATTCAGGGAGACGGCACCATAGATGGAAGCGGCTCAGTATGGTGGCAAGATTACCCATTTGAAGATCCTATAGACAATGAATCGGAATTCATTGTTCCACTGAACAACACGGCACAACAACACCCACCGATGCCAGTAATTACCTTCAATTTGTTTGTAACTTCCACTGCAATTATTTTCTGCCGTATTGATCTCAATCTGATCATGCCTCTTTTCCGAATTGTGTTGTAGATAAGAAGTGAACTTAGCGGGAAAATGCCGAGCATCAAGCCCACCGTAAGAAATACATGAAAACTATAAAGATTTCTATTGCAATTCACGAGCATGCACTTCATAACATGATTGGCATTCTTTCTTTTTTCAGGCACTAAGATTTTATGGAAGTTTCAATGTGACGGTCACAGGCATAACAATTCAAAACAGTCCACAATGCCATCTCAAGTTTGACAATTGCATAGGAGTTGTGGTGCATGATATGAGAACCTCATCTCCCGGAGACAGTCCAAATACAGATGGAATCCACCTACAGAACTCCAAAGATGTGCTTATTCATAGCACTGATCTAGCTTGCGGTAATTACATTCGTTGAAGATAAATATCATATTTAATTATAAAATGTGGTCCGCAGGGTGAACTTGAAAAACAAACATAAATCTGATGAGTCAAATAGAATAATTAATAGAGGCATAACCACCACAAAAAGACACAGCACCCGGATGCTACTGTTGGAATTACAGACAAAAGAACACCACATAATTTAGATATCTGGTGTAGGATTCTGATTACAAATTGGTACAATCTTATCCTTTTCATGAACTTCTCGTTCAGACATTCAACAACCACTGTTTATTTGACATGTAGCAACCACCCTCACATTCTTAGTATTTTGGCTATTAGTCGTTTGACACGTGCCATGCCCTAAATCATTATCAGGGTCCAATATAGGATTAGATTTGGCCCCAGAGACACAAGAATACACCTTTTGTTGCATGCCATCAATTTTTCTTTTGTCCTTATCAGTGATTAGAACATCTGCTTCCATCCCTTATCTACTACCATGCTTTCTAAGAAAAGGCCTCACAACATATAGCATAACATATACATAAAAATAATAATTAAACAGGTCAATATGTCAAGTAAGTACGAAACAAGCTTTTAAAATCCAGAAATGACAGCATTAATATAAGATGACAGTACCTCAAATATAGATAAACGACTTGGAAACCAAGTAGGCAATGGAGTTTCAAACTCAAAGTCAATTAATTTGAACTAGATTGCAGACCTAAGAGGTCCATATGTCATAATTATTCCAAAATGAAATGTTTAAATGTCATGATTTATGCAGGAGATGACTGTGTTTCTATACAAACTGGATGCTCAAATGTATACATACACAATGTTAATTGCGGACCAGGACATGGAATCAGCATCGGAGGTCTGGGAAAGGATAATACCAAAGCCTGTGTCTCAAACATCACCGTTCGAGATGTTGTTATACATGGCACAATGACAGGTGTCAGAATTAAGACATGGCAGGTATTCTTCATATCCGCAAATACCATATTATTCAAAATTTGTTAAGCGCAACCAGCAATCTAGTTGATTTGTGGGGGTTTTAAAGCAAAACACATTTTAAGCAAAACACATTTTAAGCCAAACACAGTGCGAGCAAAAAATAGTATATTACATAATTAACAAAGATACGAGATGAAATGAAGCTTTCCAGTTTCAAAAGGTCCACGCTATTTTAATGCTCTTGCACACACCCTTTGTCTATTAAATATTTCAGATTGAGAACATTTCACATGCTTTTTCTCTTTTGAGAATAGAATGAACATTCTAACTGAAGCATCGAACTCAGAAAGAGTTCTTCCAACAGCAAAACATACAATTCTGTCTTTTCATATGCATGACATCCCCAAGCACGTGCCATTTCTTATGTAGCTTGCAAGGTTTTTATAAACCAAAATGTAGTGTTTTCAATTCAACCAAGTTTCTCATGGTGTGACATACATACAATTTCATCTGTAACATCTGCAGGGTGGATCAGGCTCCGTGCAGGGGGTATTGTTCTCAAACATTCAAGTTTCCGAGGTTCAACTTCCAATTGTGATTGATCAATTCTATTGTGACAAGAGCATATGCAAAAACCAAACATCAGCAGTGGCTCTATCAGGAATCACCTATGAAAAAATAAGAGGGACATACACCGTAAAACCCGTACACTTTGCCTGCAGTGATGCCCTACCATGCATGGATGTAAGTCTAACTACCATAGAGCTACAACCACTAAAAGAACAGTATCACCTCTACGATCCATTCTGCTGGCAGACTTTTGGAGAGTTGAACACTCCTACCAAGCCTCCAATTAGCTGTCTACAGATTGGCAAGCCATCAAGCAACCGGCCTCAGTCAGATCATGATACATGTTGATCTCGGCCCAATTTACTATTGGTGTATTGACTTGTGTGGTTGTTATGATTTCCCAACCCCTATCACGCCATTAGCTTATTAGGTAAAGTTATATATAGGCAACCTGAATTTTTAAGGGAATCCATTTTCCTTAGCAATTAGCAGGATTAATTTATGTGAGAGTGTATACAAGCATTTGTTAGAGTCTGAAAATAGAGTATGAGGTAGTCTGGTTTGCTACTACTCCATAATGGATTGTTTGAGACTATACCATCTAGTGCTTGATTTGTTTATGTGAAATAAATAAATATTCTATAGATATTCAGATTTTCAATGTGACCGTATGGTTTGAGAAGGATCCTTACAAACAAAACTCGTTTACCTCTTCTTCCCTTTCTATAAGCTCTCCTTCTCAATTGGAGAAACCCTAACTTCCTAAATCAGCAAGTACTTTTCTAAATTTCAGGCTCATTAGTTCTTTAGAAGTTAAAACCTTGCAAGACAAGCTAAAGGTTTGCTTTTGTGGGTTCAGCTTTCACTGAAGTCCTAAAATTGCTACATCAGTGCCTAAAACAATCCATCTCAATAAAGGAGGCAAGTTCATTTCAAATTTCAGCTTCCAATGTATGGATTTCTCAGTAAGATTCTAAAGTTTTGTTGTTAGATATTCATGAATTCAGTATGAACTTTATTTTCTTCAAAACCCATAATTATTGTCATCTCTCAGACACGCCTCATCAAATAATAAGAGTACAAAGAAATCTCATTTTCTATCATATCTTAAAAATTCATGCGGGTTGTCCCCAATGAGCTCTGCTGTATCTGCTTCCAAGCCTGTCAATTTTTGGATACCCCAGACAAACCTGAGTCTGTTATTTCTTTCTTCAAAAAACACAGTTTCTCTGGAACCCAAATCTCAAACCTCATTAAACGAGCCCAAAATTACTCCTGCGCAATCCCAAAAAAACTCTACAATTATGTGAAGGGAAGACCTAATGCCAATCTTCAACATCATTTCCAAGAAAGGTTGTCATTCTTAGTTCCTATGATTCAGGGGTTAATTATTTAAATGGATAATTTTCTGAACATCAATGAAGTAGAAAAAGAGAAAAATATTCGAAAGATTTTTGAATGTCCTGTTTCTCCAATCAAGAGACATGAGTATCCTCTTGAAGGTTTATGTGGGTGGATCGAGCCAATATTGTATGGAAAAGATATTTATTTTTTAAAGAAAAAATGGGTTTAAAAATCATTCAAATGGAACACGTTTTATTTTATTCATTAATTTTTCTATTCAGGGAATTCTCCATTATGCAAAAAAAAAAAAAAA
>Ga0325400_1006430_pt1 | contig 11176 bp, 22 predicted proteins | sample PopdelMetagenome_2_FD_205662 | JGI IMG/M metagenome (GOLD analysis project Ga0325400, IMG submission 205662) | Populus deltoides microbial communities from Bellville, Georgia, United States - Xylem-PdKOR-R1 | ecosystem: Host-associated > Plants > Phyllosphere > Stem > Wood/Secondary xylem...
CTTCTGACTTCAGCGCGCCTTCTACCTTGTATTCACCGTTGATAATGTTACGAATAGCGCTTGACTCCTCGTCATTCCATTCGCTAACTTTCTTATCAGCAGGAACACCCGCTTTTTCCAGAATTTGCTGCGCTGAACTACGGCCAATGCCAAAAATATAAGTCAGCGAAATTTCACCTCGTTTCCGATCTGGAATATCAACACCTGCAATACGTGCCATTAACCTTGTCTTTGTTTGTAACGTGGATTCTTTTTGTTAATAACGTAAAGTTTGCCCTTCCGGCGAATCACTTTACATTCAGCACTGCGCTTCTTGATTGACGCCTTTACTTTCATGATTGCACTTATTTGTATCTATACACAATTCTTGCTTTAGTAAGGTCATACGGCGACATTTCCAGCTTCACCCGGTCACCCGGCAGAATCTTTATGTAATTCATCCGCATTTTCCCTGAAATATGAGCGATCACTTCATGCTTGTTTTCAAGTTGTACGCGAAACATAGCATTCGAGAGCGCTTCCACAATTGTACCGTCCTGTTCTATGGATGTCTGTTTTGCCATTCGTTACGCTAGGGTCGCTTCGTTTGTTTCAATCATTAAGCTTGTGTTAGCCGTTACTTCTTCAATGTACTGGAAGGTAGTCAGAATTTCGGGGCGGCCTTTCCGTATCGCTACGGTATGTTCATAGTGAGCAGAAGGCTGACGATCTACAGTCCGGATAGTCCAGCCATCTCTTTCCTGTACGATGTTCTTTTTACCTAAATTGATCATGGGCTCAATAGCAATAACTGTCCCCTCTTTCAACTTTGGTCCCTGCCCACGTTTACCATAATTCGGCACTTCTGGACCTTCATGGAGGTTTTTACCGACACCATGACCCACTAACTCACGAACAACCGAATAACCAAACTTTTCGACATAACTTTGAATAGCATATCCAATGTCACCGACCCGTCCGCCTTCAGCCGCTTTTTCAATTCCAATATACAATGACTGCTTGGTCCGAGTTAACAAACTACGAACTTCTGGGCTAACTTCACCGATTGGGTAAGTGTATGCACTATCACTGTGATAGCCATTTAATTTAACACCACAATCTATAGAAACAATATCCCCGCTTTTTAGTTCGTACTTGCTTGGAAAACCGTGTACAACCGTCTCATTGACAGAAATACATAAAGCAGCAGGAAAGCCGTTATACCCTTTGAAAGAAGGAATTCCACCATTATCGCGAATAAACTCTTCAGCGATTTGATCTAACTCCCTAGTCTGGACACCTGAACGGATTCGCTTAGCTACTTCAGCATGCGCTTTACCGAGTACTTGCGCACTAAGTTTGATTAACTCGATCTCCTGATCGGACTTCAGATAAATCATTTGCTTATTAGGCAGCTACACTTTCAGCGCGGCCCGTTATTCGCCCTGACTTCATCAATCCCTCATAACGACGCATCAAAAGGTAGCTTTCAACCTGCTGTAAGGTATCCAGCACAACGCCAACCATGATTAACAGTGACGTTCCTCCAAAAAACTGCGAAAAGCCTCTTGTCATTCCTAACAGAACAGCGAAAGCAGGAAGAATAGCGACTACGGCCAGCATAAGCGCACCCGGCAATGTAATGCGGTCCAAGACCTGACCAATGTACTCAGAGGTCATAAAGCCAGGTTTGACACCAGGTATAAATCCACCGCTTCGCTTCATATCATCAGCAATCTGATTAGGATTAACAGAAATTGCGGTGTAAAAGAAGGTAAAGACTAAAATCAGAAAGGCAAACAGCGTATTATATTGCCAAGAAGTATAATCCGCGAATACAGTTTGCACTGTACCGGCCAAATCACTTTTTTCGGCAAATAGACCGCCCAGTAAAGAAGGAATAAACATGAGCGCTTGAGCGAAAATAATCGGCATAACCCCAGCGGCATTCAGTTTGAGCGGCAAATATTGACGCTGTCCGCCTACTACTTTATTACCAACAACCTGTTTCGCGTATTGTATAGGGATTCGGCGAACAGCCTGCGTTAAGACTACCGCTCCCATAACAACGAAGAATAGAGCAACAATCTCCAGCACAAAAATCAAAGCCTGAGCAGACCCCCGCGACATAGCTTCACCAATAATTGCTCCCGGAAAACGGCTTACAATTCCTATCATGATCAGCATGGAGATACCGTTACCAATACCTTTATCCGTGATCCGTTCACCCAACCACATACAGAAAACCGTACCCGCTGTTAGGATGAATACCGACACAATCCGAAAAGCCGTTGGACTAATCAGGATCGCTTCATTTGGAATTGTCGTTGTTAAGTAGCTAATTGCCTGAGCCGCGGTAACAAATATGGTTAGTACGCGGGTAATTTGATTAAGCCGCTTGCGTCCAGATTCGCCTTCTTTCTGCATCTTCTGGAAGTAAGGCAATGCCAGCGTCAAAAGCTGAATAGCAATCGACGCTGATATATATGGCATAATGCCCAATGCAAAGATTGAAGCCTTACTAAAAGCTCCGCCCACAAAAGTATCGATTAGACCTAAAAGGCCCTGAGGAGCTAAGTTTAACTTAGCTGGATCAACGCCGGGTAATACGATGTGAGAGCCAAGCCGAAATACCGTTACAAACAACAAAGTGTTTAGTATACGGGTCCGTAATTCCTCTATCGAGAAGATATTTTGGAGCGTCGTTATAAATCTTTTCATGTTATTAGTAAGCTGTTCGTCCGAAAAAGTCAACAAAAATACGAAATAATTCGGTCAAACCTACTAAATGGATCTAACAGCTCAGAGCTTAATTGCCTTCCCTCCGGCGCTTTCAATGGCTTCAATAGCCTTCTGAGAAAAAGCGTGAGCCTTAACTTCTACCGCAGTTGTCAATTCACCACGGTTCAGTACTTTTACTTTGTCATTTTTACCGATTAGACCGTTTTGTAGTAGCAACTCCGCATCAACTGAGGTTGCGTTGGTCTTGGTAATCAGTTCCTGTAGCGTATCAAGGTTAATTGGCTTGTACTCGATACGATTGATGTTTTTGAAACCAAATTTCGGTACCCGGCGCTGAAGTGGCATCTGACCACCTTCAAAGTTTTTCTTTGCGCTATAACCGGATCTCGACTGGGCACCTTTATGGCCACGGGTAGATGTTCCACCCATGCCAGAACCAGTACCACGACCTACTCGCTTGCGCTCCCGGACAGATCCTTGCGCAGGTTTAAGTGAACCAAGATTCATATTTACTAGATTTCTTCGATTGTTACTAAGTGTTGTATTTTACGGATAATCCCAGCGACCGCGTCGTTATAATCTAACTCAACGCTGCGATTAATTTTACCCAAACCCAGTGACTGGATAGCCAGTTTTTGAGTTTTAGGTCGGTCAATAGTGCTACGAACTTGCGTTATTTTAACCCGTGCCATTGCTTTTATCTTATGTTTTGGAAGCTGATAGCTTATCCGTTAAAAACTTTGCTCAGCTTAACACCACGCTGAGAAGCTACCTGGTGTGGCGCACGCATCTTCAGCAATGCATCAATTGTTGCTTTTACTACGTTGTGCGGATTCGATGAACCTTTGGATTTAGCCAATACATCACGAATACCAGCACTCTCAAGAACAGCCCGCATGGCACCACCGGCGATTACGCCTGTACCAGCTGAAGCCGGCTTCAACAGAACAAACCCACCGCTGAATTTGCCTTCCATTGTATGAGGAACCGTATGACGAAGCAAAGGGACCTGAACTAAGTTTTTCTTCGCATCCTCAATACCTTTGGCAATAGCGTCTGTAACTTCGTTAGCTTTACCTAAACCGTAGCCTACTACTCCGTTTCCATCACCAACGACTACAATGGCGGCAAAGCTAAACCGGCGTCCACCTTTTACAACCTTCGCAACGCGGTTGATAGCCACAACGCGCTCTTTTAAATCCGACTCGTTTACTTTAGCGGGTCTTGTATTAGTTACCATGTCGTATGCTTAGAATTGAAGGCCTGCTTCTCTGGCGCCGTCGGCCAAAGCTTTTACCTTACCATGATATAAGTAACCATTGCGGTCAAAGACCACCGAACTAATGCCGTTTGCGGTTGCTTTCTCAGCCAGTTTCTGACCAACCTGCTTCGCCAACTCTACATTAACTCCTTTCTTATCTTTACCGTTGAACTCAACTGATGAAGCGCTTACCAAAGTCTGACCTTGTTGATCATCGATGATTTGAGCATAAATCTGAGAGTTAGACCGGAATACGGATAACCGTGGTCGCGTACTCGTACCGGATACTTTTCTCCGGATCGTATGTTTAATACGTAATCTTCTATTTTCTCTTGTGACAGCCATTTTCGCCTGTGCTTATTATATGGTTCACCAATTAATTATTTCTTAGAAGCTGACTTACCAGCCTTACGACGGATAACTTCGCCAACAAAACGGATACCCTTACCTTTGTAAGGCTCAACTTTCCGGAGTGAACGGATTTTAGCTGCTACCTCACCGATCAATTGTTTGTCAATACCTTCCAGAATAACCTTAGGGTTTTGACCTTTTTCCGTTACCGCCGTTACTTTAATTTCGGCCGGAATTGCGACATAAATGTCGTGTGAGTAGCCCAGTGTTAACTGAAGCACATTACCATTCGTAACTGCTTTGTAACCTACACCGACGATCTCCAAATCAATCCGGTAACCAGCGCTAACCCCCATGACCATATTGTTAACTAAAGCACGGTATAAACCATGCATAGCCTTATGGCGTTTCTGATCAGTAGGACGCGTAACTTTTAATTGTCCATCGACAACTTCAAGTTTGATATCCGGATTGACACTTTGCGATAAAGTACCTTTAGGACCTTTTACAGTGACAACATTGCTCTCAGCAATAGTAACTGATACGGCATCTGGCAGGGCAATTATTTTATTACCTACGCGTGACATAGTTCTTGGTTAGTATACGTAACACAACACTTCACCGCCTACATTCAATGTCCGGGCTTCTTTATCGGTCATTACTCCTTTCGAAGTAGAAACAATAGCGACGCCTAAACCATTTAATACGCGCGGCATTTCAGTTGCGCCACGGTATTGCCGTAAGCCTGGACGGCTAATTCGCTGCAGGTCAACGATAGCGGGTTGCTTTGTTACTGGGTTATATTTAAGTGCGATTTTGATCGTGCCCTGAGGTCCGACTTCATCAAACTTGTAATTTTGGATATATCCCTTATCAAAGAGCACTTTCGTAATCTCCTTCTTTATTGTGGAAGCTGGGATCTCCACGACCCGGTGCTTGGCACGGATTGCATTTCTGATGCGAGTCAGATAATCTGCTATAGGATCAGTATTCATTTCCTCCGGATTATTAACCGCAAGCCACAACGGTCTTCGCTTTCACGAGCGATTCAAAATGGGCCTGCAAAATTACAGAATCGTTTCTACAATTAAAACAATCTTACCAACTCGCTTTAGTTACACCAGGGATTTTACCAGCTGATGCCATTTCGCGGAAGGTAACGCGTGAGATACCGAATTTCCGCATATACCCGCGCGGACGACCGGTTAATTTACAACGATTGTGCAGTCTTACTGGTGACGCATTTTTCGGTAACTTATCTAATGCAGCGTAATCACCTGCTTCTTTCAACGAAGCACGTTTGGTTGCATACTTCGCTACTAGTGCAGCCCGCTTACGCTCTCTTGCTTTGATGGATTCTTTTGCCATGTTTTTTTGCGCGTTATGCGTTATTTCTTTCCTCCGGCAAAGGGCATACCTAAAGCCTTCAGCAATTCATAGCTTTCTTCATCAGTGTTAGCTGTTGTAACGAACGTGATGTCCATACCTGAAATACGGCTTACCTTTTCGATAGAGATTTCAGGGAAGATAATCTGTTCCTTAACACCGAAAGTGTAATTACCACGACCGTCGAAGCCTTTGTCATTAACACCTTTAAAGTCCCGCACACGGGGTAAAGCTACTGCAGTCAAACGATCCAGGAATTCGTACATCCGTTCGCCCCGCAACGTTACTTTGGCGCCGATCGGCATACCCTCACGCAGTTTGAAGTTTGATACGGCCTTTTTAGCAATCGTTGGAACTGCTTTCTGACCTGTGATTAAAGTCAGTTCATCGACGCCCACGTCAACCAGCTTTTTGTCGGCTACGGCGGCCCCGATTCCTTTGTTTACCACAATCTTGGTTAGTTTCGGTACTTGCATAACGCTTTTGTACTGAAATTTATCCTTTAACTGAGGTACAACTTCGTTTAAATATTTCTCTTTTAATCTTGGAGTTGCCACTGTCGTATTGGTTTAATACGTTACTGATTCTTCTATTAGATAAAATTGCCAGACTTCTTAGCGTACCGTTGCAACTTACCTTTATCGTTCAGTTTGCGGCCTGTACGTGATGCTTCTCCTGTCGCTGGGTCAATGACCATCAGATTGCTGATATGGATTGAGCCTTCACGTTTCTCAATGCTTCCCTGAGGATTAGTGGCCGATGGCTTAAGGTGTTTCGTGATCATATTGATCCCTTCAACAATCGCCCGCTGTTTGGCAACTAATACACGTGTAATCTTACCCGTCTGGCCTTTAGAGTTACCAGAAATGACTTTGACAGTATCGCCGGATTTAACGTGTAATTTTTTTGGCTTATCTGCTACTACATTTTTCATAGTTACAATACTTCTGGAGCCAATGAAACGATCTTCATAAATTGCTTTTCACGCAATTCACGGGCTACAGGCCCAAAAATACGCGTACCGCGTGGCTCATCGTTGTTGTTCAGTAACACAGCCGCGTTGTCTTCGAAACGGATATAAGAACCGTCTTTCCGACGCACTTCTTTCTTCGTTCTAACAACAACCGCTTTCGATACAGTACCTTTCTTCATGCTACTTGAGGAAAGGGCCGACTTTACGGTTACTACAATTTTATCGCCTACGGTAGCAAAGCGCTTGCCAGTACCGCCTAGTACCCGAATACAGAGTACTTCTTTGGCACCGCTGTTATCTGCTACACTCAAACGTGATTCTTGCTGGATCATGGATTATTTCGCCTTTTCAATGATTTCGACTAATCTCCAACATTTGTTCTTACTCAAGGGACGAGTTTCCGTGATGCGGACGATATCACCGATACCGCATTCGTTCTTCTCATCATGAGCCATAAACTTCTTTGTACGGTGCATAAACTTACCGTAAATAGGGTGTTTAACCTTCCGGTCAACAGCAACAGTAATGCTCTTCGTCATTTTGTTGCTAACCACCTTACCTATTCTTTCTTTTCTTAGATTTCTTTCTTGCTGCTCCATGGGTCGATACCGATGTAATTAGCTGGCTCTTTCCTTAACAGTCAGCTCCGTATGTAATTGAGCAATCAGTTTACGTGTTGTCCGGATACGCATCGGGTTTTCGACTGGCGAAATTGCATGCGCAAATTTCAACTTCTGTAAACGGTCCTGTTCGGCCGCGATTTGCTCTTTTAGTTGTTCAACGGTCAGCGACTTAATCTCGTTCTTTTTCATGACTGGAATTGTTTAATAGCTTCTAGTTGTTGGTCCTTTTAGTTATCACCTGGAAAACCTTGAGGAGAATCAACAACTCCAAACTGTTTTTCCGAGTTAGTCTGCCTGCTCCTGATAATCCCGGCGAACAACAAACTTTGTTCTAAGCGGTAACTTTTGAGCTGCTAAGCGCAGGGCCTCATTAGCTACGTCCAGGGGAACACCAGTAGCTTCAAATAAGATGGTGCCGGGTTTCACAGACGCTACCCAATATTCAGGAGCCCCTTTACCTTTACCCATCCGTACTTCTGCTGGTTTCTTTGTAATTGGTTTATCCGGAAAAATCCGAATCCAAACCTGGCCTTCCCGTTTCATTGCACGAGTGACCGAAATACGAGCCGCTTCAATCTGGCGGGCCGTAATCCAACCCGGTTCCAGCGACTTTATGGCAAACGATCCAAAGGCAATTTGATGACCACGGCCAGCAATTCCTTTTACACGTCCTTTCTGCTGCTTGCGAAACTTGGTTCTTCTTGGTTGTAACATCGTTAATCACTATATGAGGACGTATACTTACCAGCTATCGTCCGATGTTCCTATTATCTTTTACGAGCGCCACCGGGCTGGCCACCACCGCGGTTATTACCACCACGTCCGCCAGCACCACCACCACGGTTTTGATCGTTCCGGCCACGACGACGATCGTTACGATCTCCTTCGCCACCACGTTCACCACCGCGACGATCACCACGGTCGCCACGACGATCACCGCGATCATTACCCCGTTCAGCCTGAGCTGCACTTAGCTGAGCTGCTGGTGACAGATCCCGTTTGCCGTATACTTCACCCTTGAAAACCCATACTTTGATACCGATCTTGCCGTATACGGTTTGAGCTTCTGAGATAGCGTAATCAATATCGGCGCGAAGCGTATGCAGAGGAACGCGTCCTTCTTTATATTCTTCAGTCCGGGCCATTTCAGCACCACCCAGACGACCAGATACACGAACTTTGATACCTTGAGCACCAACCCGAATTGCAGAGCTGATAGCCTGCTTCATGGCCCGACGGTAAGAAATACGAGCTTCTAGTTGCTGAGCGATTGTTTCACCAACCAGTTTTGCATCGATTTCCGGACGTTTAATTTCAAAAATGTTGATTTGAACGTCTTTACCGGTGATCTTTTTAAGCTCTTCCTTGATTTTATCTACTTCTCCACCGCCTTTACCAATAACAATACCTGGACGAGCCGTGTGGATTGTTAACGTAATACGCTTTAGAGTCCGCTCAATAACGACACGGGCGATAGCGCCCTTCGGAATACGAGCTTGGATATATTTTCTGATCTTTTGATCTTCTACCAGCTTATCAGAAAATTCTTTGCCGCCATACCAGCTTGAATCCCATCCTTTAACGATGCCAAGCCGAAGACCCACGGGGTGTACCTTCTGTCCCATTTTAGTGTCTTATTATTGTGCGTTTTCTGTTACTTGATCTTGTTGAACTGTCAGAGGAGCAGCTGCACTATCCACAATAATTGTAATGTGGTTAGAACGTTTGCGGATGCGGTGACCGCGACCCTGAGGAGCCGGACGCAGACGCTTCAACATACGACCTCCATCAACAAAGATGGTTTTTACGTATAAGTCAGCATCTTCAATCCGTTCGTTGCTGTTTTTCTGCTGCCAGTTAGCAACCGCCGAGAGCAGAAGCTTCTCAATCAAGGACGCACCTAATTGAGGCTGATACCGCAAAATACCCAGTGCCTTGCTGACCTTTTGGCCCCGAACCATGTCGGCTACTAACCGCATTTTACGGGGAGAAGAAGGTATATTTCTTAGCTTTGCAATTGCTTCCATTATCTTTTCAATTGTCGATAAGTTTGATCAATCAATTAGTCATTATTCGTTTCAAACAATGTCTAATTGATTGTCAATTGTCTATCGTTTGCCTTTGTCTTTTTTCGCAACGTGGCCCCGGAAGTTACGGGTCGGAGAAAACTCGCCTAGCTTATGGCCAACCATGTTTTCAGTTACATACACCGGAATGAACTTGTTTCCGTTGTGTACTGCAAACGTGTGACCAACAAAATCAGGAGAGATCATAGATCGACGCGACCAGGTTTTAATAACTGATTTTCTGCCGGAATCATTCTGGGTTGTAACCTTTTTTTCCAGACGAAAATCTATATAAGGGCCTTTTTTAAGTGAACGTGCCATCTACGTCTTATTTTTTCCGTTTGCTAATAATCAGTCGATCCGAGTATTTCTTAACCGGACGAGTCTTTTTACCTTTTGCATAAAGACCTGTACGAGAACGTGGATGTCCACCGGATGCCCGACCTTCACCACCACCCATTGGGTGATCGATTGGGTTCATAGCTACCCCACGGACACGAGGGCGAATGCCTAACCAGCGATTCCGACCGGCCTTACCGATGCTAACGTTCATATGGTCGGGGTTTGAAACGGAACCAACCGTCGCCATACACGTTCCTAATACCCGGCGCTGTTCGCCTGAAGGCATACGCAAAACAGCGTATTTTTCTTCACGTGCCACCAGCTGAGCGTACGTACCAGCGCTACGAATCAAAGCACCACCTTTACCTGGCTTCAACTCGACGTTGTGCACAATCGTACCGATTGGCATTGTTGACAGTGGCAAAGCATTTCCAACTTCAGGAGCCACTTCTGGTCCGGAAACAACTTGCTGACCAACTGTTAATCCCTGAGGAGCAATAATATAACGCTTCTCACCATCAACGTAGAATAAAAGAGCAATACGGGCAGACCGGTTAGGATCGTACTCAATTGTCTTTACGGTTGCGGGTACACCCGTTTTATCGCGTTTGAAATCGATAATCCGGTACTGACGCTTGTGACCACCACCGATATAGCGCATTGAACGGCGGCCCTGGTTATTACGACCACCCGTCCTTTTTATAGTTACCAGCAGACTACGTTCAGGTTTGTCCGTTGTGATCTCCGCAAAATCCGGAGCAACTCGAAAACGCTGACTCGGGGTTACTGGTTTAAGTTTCTTAACTCCCATGATTCCTAACTACTTCGTTTAGTCGTTCGTGGTTGGTTACCTATACTTCGGCGTAGATATCGATGATCTCTCCTTCCGCCACCGTAACAATCGCCTTTTTCCAAGTAGAAGTGCGACCCGACGTAACCCCTCTTTTCGTGCTTCTCGACTTTTTGTAGCCGATACAACGCATCGTTTGTACGTTCTCTATTGAAACGCCGTATAATTTTTCGACAGCTTTTTTAATCTCGATCTTGTTAGCGTTTAATGCCACTTCAAAACCGTATTTTCCCTCCTTGTTCAGGGCTGTCATTTTTTCCGTGATAATCGGTCTTTTCAGTACGTTTTCCATGACATTTATTACGCAAGAAGAGATTCTAATTTTGTCAAAGCACCTTCTGCAATTAGCAGTCGGTCAGCGTTTATCAGGTCGTACGTGTTAACGTTATCAACCGTTGTTACCTTCGCTTTCTGGATGTTGCGGCTCGACAGAATTACATTCTTGTCAACTGCCGGCAGAATTAAAAGCGTTTTGGTATCTGAAACCTGAAGTGCATTCAGGAAGTCAACGTATGATTTCGTCCGTGGCGTTTCCAGCGTGAAGTCTTCAAGAATCGAAACACCATTACCTTTTGCTTTTACAGCGAAGGCCGACTTACGAGC
>Ga0325400_1006432_pt1 | contig 11174 bp, 3 predicted proteins | sample PopdelMetagenome_2_FD_205662 | JGI IMG/M metagenome (GOLD analysis project Ga0325400, IMG submission 205662) | Populus deltoides microbial communities from Bellville, Georgia, United States - Xylem-PdKOR-R1 | ecosystem: Host-associated > Plants > Phyllosphere > Stem > Wood/Secondary xylem...
AGCACCGTCCCCGAGGGCTGAACCGTCAGGTGCGGAATGAGATAAGCCAGCAACCGCAGGTCACGTTCGATCATCATTTCTTCGGCCACGGCGGGCATCCCCTTCATCCCCAGCAGCGTGCTGGTCAGTCCCTCGTTCATCTGCCCGAACAGAGTTAGATTCTGTTCTTCGGGCCGATTCATCAGCAGGCCATTGAAGGGCTGCAGGTACTGGAGCGTTTTCAGCAGCAAGTCGGAATTGCTCAGGGGGTGTTCACCGTCCGAGAAAGCAACCGCACCGGCGCGGTGCAGATCGATCATTTCGGTAAAATCCTTTCCTTCGGCGTCTTTGGTAACGGCTGCAATGGGATGCACCGTCACCGGCTGGCCCAGAGCCATCTGCCGGACGTACCCAATGGTGCCTTTGGTATCGAGGGCCGGTTTGGTGTTGGGCAGCACGGCAATGTCCGTGAAACCGCCCTTAGCGGCCGCCTGACACGTCGTAGCCAGGTCTTCTTTGTGTTCGTAACCGGGATCTTTGATGCCTACCCGCATGTCCACCCAGCCGGGCGACACGCATAAGCCATCGTGTTTAAGAACCGTAACCGTATCATCGGCTTCCAGCGCATCACCGATCTGACGAATCAGTCCGTTATCAATCAACAAATCCTGAATTTGTCCGTGGAAGGGCGATTGCGGATCGACAATGCGAGCCGCCTGAATTAGTATACGCATGATTGAAATGACTGACAAAAAACGGCCGCGTTACCGGCATGGGTTATGAACGACAACGACTGTCCGTTTGGGTTTTACTCAAAAAAAAAGCTCCACGGGCGGTTAGCCTGCCGGAGCTTTTGATGGGTTTGCAACTCGCTTAAGCGCCAACTAAGTCCTTATAGTCATCGGCGGTTAGCAAGCCATCGGCTTCGGCAGCATTAGTCGGTCTCATCCGAATCATCCAGCCCCGGCCGTACGGATCTTCGTTCACCACTTCGGGTGATTTTTCTATCTCGGGATTGATTTCCAGAATCTCTCCGGCGACAGGCAGGAACAAATCAGAAACGGTTTTCACGGCTTCTACAGAGCCAAAAACGTCTCCTTTTTCCAGGCTCTGGCCAACGGTAGTGATGTCAACGTAGACAATATCGCCCAATTCTTTCTGGGCAAAATCCGTGATACCAACCACGACCGTATCACCTTCTGTGCGAATCCACTCGTGATCCTGGGTATACTTCAGTTCTTGAGGATAGCTCATGCGTTAATTTTGCATTTAATGCCGCAAGATACGTACACCAAACGGTTTTTCAAACCAGACTGCCCGACAACTCCCCGCCGAATTGGTCACTATTCGGCCAGATTAAACCGCACCTGAACCCCGCCGGCCGTGGTTGCCCGCAAAAATGAATTGGACACCAGCGGGTTGTTAAACGTGCGGTCGAAATAGAACTGAACGTTCAGGCGCCGGTTGACGACGTAGCTCAACTGGGGCCGTAACTGGAAGTTAATGTTCCCCGCCGTCACAATCGTTTCGCCCGGTAAGGCCGGATTGTCCGTATCAAACTTGCGCTGAATCGCCCGGGTATCCCGGAACGTGAGATTACAGTTAAAGGTCAAATCGTTTTTGAGCTTCTTATACACCCCATTGATTTTAAACGGAACCCGGAAGTTACTCCGCGTAAAGCCAATCCGCACCGTGATGTCTTTGTTGGACAGCTCGGCTACCTGCGTGTTGTACAGGTTCAGGGCCACGTTGCGATCCTGGTTGTATTCGAGTCCACCGGTGATTTTGTTCTGCGTCCGGAAATTGATTCCCAGTAAGGGCGCAAACCGCTCGGCCATCGTGATGGTACTCATCACAAACACCGGAACAAACTGATTTTCCGAGTTATAACTGGACGCCAGCGGATAGCCCTGCACCGCCAGGTTCACGTACATCGCGCCGTAATCCAGTGAGGAAGTGAAGTTGCCGACGCTGTAGGTCGACGTATAACTGTGGTTTAGCGTAAACGAACTGAATATCTTCCGGAACATCGGCAGCTGCGACAACCCGTTGTAAGTCAGGGACCAGTTCGGCAGCGGGAAACGCAGGAACGGGTTGATCTTCACCGTATTCGGATCTTTACCGCTGTAGGCCGCGAAGAACGCCGGAATCAATACGTCCTGCGAATTCAGGTTGTACTGACCACCGTTACCCACATCCGGATTCATGCCCATCAACCGATCCAGCAGGATTTTCCGGTATTCGGCAAAGCGTTCAAAAATAGGTGAGGTGTTGTCACTCCGAATCTTGGCAAATGCCGTTTTAAACGACAGGAACGACATACTGAACTGCCCGTTCCGGTAAGGACTCTGGCTGCTGAAAGCCCCGATCGAATCCGGCCGGAAGAATTCCTGATAACTGTCCTGGCGCGTCAACTGGGCCTGCACCGTCACCCGGAACTCGCGGAAAGGCTCCAGCGTCGTACTGGCGTCGAACTTCTTGGCCCGCGTTTGGGTAAACGGCTGATTCTGCACGGTACTCCGCGAAATCCAGCCGCGTTCGGCCGCTTTGTACTGAATGTTTCGGTCCTGCGCGCCCAGCACGAACGGTAAACCCGGCGCGTTCTCCCGCGAAAGTCCCAGGAAACGCGGTGTGGGCAGGAAGCCCGGCAGAATCGTGGACTCCTGTATCCGGTAACTGAAATTCACCCCGCGCACCGTCAGTAACGTGCGGACAAAACTCTTCAGCAACCGGCTCTCCTGCCGCACAATATCTTCAATATCACCGGGGTTCCGGGTGAAGTTTTTGCGCGGTGGCGACGGGTTGTTCGCGAAGCGCAACGCCTTGATTTTGTTGTAAAGCCGGATAAAATCGACGCGCCCCTGGATGCCCCGCTCCCGGTTGTTCTGTACGGTATTCCCAAACAGAACGCCCAGTGAATCCGTCAGGCCATACGAGTTGGCCTGGAACAAATACCCCATGTTGTAGGTCACATCCGCCTGAATCCAGTCGAGCAGCGGGAACTTGTCGAGCGGCAACCGGTACGTAGTCCGCATGGACTGATCGAAGTTCTTGAGTCGACCTAAATGCTTGATGTTATTCCAGACCGAATCTTTTTTGGTCTGCGTATCCAGGTCGCCAATTGGTTCGTCAATAATCGCCTGAGCCCGGGCACTGTACGTAAAAATAAGATTCCGCGTCAGGTTCCAGGTCAGATCGTAATAGCGGTTAAACCAGAACCATTTTTCAAAGGTCGGGAAGATTCCCTCGGTCGTTAAGTTTGAATTTCGAAGCTGGGTTTTGGTAAAGTTCCGGTCCACCTCGCCCCGGATGGCAACCTGCGTTGGAGCTAGCGCCAGGTTGAAGTCGCGCAGCCAGCGCAGGTAAGGCCGCTCCAGCGCCTGGAATCGCTTAAAGGGTTCCAGCGGTTTGGCCTGACTGCTGTAGACGTAGGAAAGTCCGCCCCGGTACTGTCGCAGTAAATACTGAGCCGTCTGTACATTGGTCCGCGTGGCTTCATTGAACGCGTAGGTAAAGGCGAAGTTTTCGATGTCGTAGAAGTGAGTCGGTGCGTTCTGACCGGTCCTGATTTTACGCACGTTCGAGAAGTTAAACCCGCGCTGGACAAAGTTATCCTCTACCATCCGCCGGTACGAATCGCGCAGGTTTTCGCTCAGCGTGGACAGCTTCAGGGATAACGGCATATCCGGATCGAGCGGGTCAAAGTGGGGTACGCTGCGCCGGTGACCGTAATTAATATACATCGGAATGCGCAGGCCCCAGTTGGCCGGGAAAAACTTGTCGACTGCCAGCTGCGACGCAATGCTGTAATCGGTCGTTGTTTCGCGGGCTCGCTCCCCAATGCGCTGCTGAACCCCGCCAAACCCGAAGGTCGTTATTCGTCCGGACGCCGTGAACGTTCCGATATCGGCCAGCTTGGCGTTCAGCGTTCCAACGGCAGCCTGGCCGGCGGTCTGGTCAAATCCATTCGACCGGAGTTCGTCCACCCAGAGTGTAAAACTTCGGGGCTGAGCGTCCCGCGATTTAGCATTTCGCATCCCAATCATCAGCACCTGAACCGAGCTCAGGTCCGGATTACCCGTTACTGACAGGTTATACCGCCCGTCGGCGCTCGGCTGGATATACGGCAATGAGTAGGAGCGGGTAAACTGACGGTCACGCGTTGCCTTTAGGTTGACGAGTTCGTCCAGCGAAATATCCAGGTCGTTCTCACTCGGCCAGATTTTACTGGGATCGCTGATGCCCTCGTCGGTTGCGGTCAGTTTCGGAATCTCAACTTCGTAATAGTTATCAGTAAAGTCCGTTCCCAGCCGCACAAAGGCCGAAACCGAGTCGATGCCATAGTTGACGTCATTGTTGTGCATGTGAATGAACATCTGCAGCCGCTTCCGAAACAGCAGGTCCAGCGAAGTATTGCGGAAAGCCGCCCGCGAGTCGCCATCACGCAGATTGGTAACGCTCAGGCTCATTGATTGCTCATTCAGCGCAACCGTGTTCAGCTGGGTATAATCGCGGTCGCGCTGGAAGCCCGGCGGTACCGCATAAATGTATTTGTTCTGTGCACCCGGTCCGTTCTCTTCCACGTTGACCGTCGCCACTTTGAACTGAGCGTCGTACGGTTCCGGTACTTCCTGCAATCCTTTCGCTGCCAAATCGCCCGTGTACTTGCGGTACTGGTTCGACGTCAGCTGAAACTGCGAGAAACGCATGACGACCGGCTGCTGGAAATCCGTCATGTACATCCGAATGAAACGGACGGATTTAAACCCACTGATGGCCCCGACTTTTCGCAGGTACTCCCGCACCGGAATCCGGAACAGATACCAGGTGACGGAGCCGCCCACGTTGGATTTGGCCACGTCAACCTTATCCACCACATACCCTTTACCCACTTCCAGCTGGCCGGGCCGCAGATCCAGTTCATACTCGTAATACGCTTCGTTTTCGTTGATCGTATTATCCGTATTCAGGTCTTCAATGTCGGGCAGGTTCGTCGACGCCGGAGTGATGCTCTGGTTCGACAGCGATTCGGGCGAGTTGTTTTCCATACCCATGTACTTTTTGTACCGGGCAACGATGTACTTGGCCGAATCCGCCTTCGAGCCGTAATAGAACTGGAAGTCATCATTCGCGGGGTCAGCCAGTATCTGCCGGCGGGCGCTGTCGTTCAGCGTCGGCAGAACCCGTTGCAGGTAGCTTTGGAAGTATGTCTGTTCATCGGCATTACTCAACCCATCCAGACCCACATCCTGCTGAGAACGGGACTCATTATCGAACGCCTGCGTAACAAACTGCGAGCGCGTCACGCGCCCCCAGGCGGTTGAATCAATCTTAACGACCTCCCGGTTGTTAACGCCCGGTAAGCCATTTTCGAAGTTATACCGTTCGTCTTTAACCACGTCTTCTGATATGTCACCGAGGTTGATCAGCAGCTTACCCCCCGTGGTGTTGGGCACATTGTTAATCCCGTCCCGAACCGCTCCTTTCTTTGGATCATTGACGAACGGGTCCATCACCCAGAATTCCAGGTTCTCGATATTGGCGTTGTCAAAATCGGCATCCGACGACACCGCCCGCATGATCGAACCAAAGTTCCGGCGCGGATCACCCGCCAGCAAACCGGAAGGCGTCAGGTTCGGATTAAAGTTATATATCCCCCGCTCCTGAGGAAAATAAGCAATATCGAGAATGTTCTCGGGTAGATTCACAATCCGTTGCGAACGTCCCGGGAACAACTCGGTCGGGAGGAAATACTGCTCGTAAAAGTTCTTTAGGTCGTCTTCCGTCAGGTTGGACTGCGGAGTTCGCGGATCACCGGCCGTGTTATAAAAGGTATTGTCAACGCTATAAACCGCAATCCGGGCCCGGTTGTAGGCATACTCCAGTCCATTGCTGGTTGCGCCCGGCGCAAACGCCTGCGGAGTCGAACCCAGGCGCCAGCGGGTCGGCTGGCGGGTTAGATCGTAAATGGTCCGGGCGGCTTCAAAGTCGTCGATGAACGAGTTGTTGTTTATGCGCGGAGCCACCCCGGGGAATAACTGAGCCGCTTCGCCCCGGAATTGAATGCTCGATAATTCTTTGGTTTGAATGAAAGGCAAGCCATCCAGCAGTTTAGTCAGCAACCGGGAGTCTTTCCGGATGGTAGCGTCCGCCCCCACGATGGTGTTATTCACCGGTTCGTTACCGATGGCCACCCGCGTCAGGTAACCCGCCGGGGTTTCCTTCATGTTCATGGCCGTTAAGCCCAGCGAAATATCCTGGTTCAACCGGTAGTCCAGGCGAGTACCCGTCAACCGCCGAATCTGGTTCTGAAACAAGTCGGGGCGCTCGTATTTCACCCGGATTTCCTGACCCGAGTTCAGCAGGCTTTCGTTCAGAAAACGCACCCGGCCAATCTGGGATTCAACCACATAATCGACTCCCTGCGTCAGCGGCACACTGCCCACCGTGATCTGCACCGACTTTTCGTCCACGCCATACGGCAGGTTTACCTCACCCGCCGAGAAAGACTGGTAGCTTCCCCGCAGGAAGAACTTGTTTTTGCTGCTTATTTGCTGCGCGTCGGACAGCGTCGTACGGTACAGTTCGTTGAAAACGTACTTCGCCCGGTACACATCTTCGGTGGACTGGAATTGTTGCGACAGGTAGGAACCAAACGGCTCCAGTACCGGGAAGATAACACGGCCGTACCGGCTGTCGATGGTCACGCCTTCAATAAAGTCGAAGTTACCGTCGGCGGGTCGGTCGAGCTGCGGATTGAGTTGATCCAGGCGGAAAACCTGCACCAGCTGCCGGTTTCTCAGCGAGCTTTCCTGCAGAGTAGGGTTGTCGATCCCCGTCAGGTCATCCTTGTAAATGATCCGTAACTGGAAATTCTGCTTGTTTAGCTGGCTGGCATTTAACGAATAGATGTTTTTCATCATCAGATTCCACATCGGCAACTGAAGGTTGTTCCGGATGGTTGACGACTTCAGCAGCTTCAGCAGAATCACCTCGTCATCTTTGCGGTTCTGATAATCTTCGGTTAACTCCCCAACTTTGTACTTCTGGCCCCGGTACGTGTATTCGTAAGCCACGGCCAGTACTTCGTCATTCCGCAAGGGCGTTACCAGGGAGATATAACCCAGTTCGGGCTGGAACTTATATTCAGTTTCGGCGAGCCGTTTCGAACCCCGCAAGAGTTCGTAATCAACCCCGCGCGTAAAGCCGAACGTGCCCTGCATTTCGTTGTTAACCTGGTCAACCTGCCGCCAGTTATTATTCGCAATCAGCCTGGTGTACAGCCCGTTACCCGTTGTATTATCGACCGGTGCGTTGGGATTGCCGTTGATCGGCTGCACGTTGGGATTATTCGTGTTGTAAGGCGTGGCCTCGCCCAGATCAGCCGAACCAACGATGTTCCGCAGACTGGCGGTGGTGTTTGTCCGGTTGGTTACGTAAACCTCCAGACGGGTGATGGTTACACCTGAGGTAACAACGGGCAGGCTTTTGAGCGCGCCCTCGTACCGGTTGCGGAAAAACTGCGAGAGAAAAAAGTGCCGGTTTTCGTCGTAGGCGTCATTCCGGATTTCGAACGGTCTCTGCTGCGCCCCACCTCGAATCACAATTTCCTCCTGTCTCGAGCGCTGCTGCGAAACAACCACCGTCGCGTTTAGCTTACCAAAGCGCAGCTGCGTCTTTAAACCAAACAGATTCTGCACACCCGGGATCAACTGACTGCTCAGAGCCCAGTTAATATTTCCGGCTTCCAGCCCCTGAATGATGCTGTGATTCTGGGGCTGAAACTGGTTAAGGCCCTGTTGCAGACTGTTGGCATTGGGTAAACCGTTGGCACCGGGCAGCGTCAATCCATTGGCGTTGGGCACACTGGGGGCGTTCAGGCCATTGGTTAATCCGTTGACGCCCGGTAAACCCCCGACGCCCGGAATGTCAGGCCGGTAATTTAATTTCAGTACGTTCTCAAAGTTGAAGCTCGACTTGGTATCGTAGTTAGCGGTCAGGCCCAGGCGCTCACCGATTTTTCCGTTGAAATTGACGTTAATCTGCTGATTGAAAATAAAGTTACCCGTCCGGCGCTGACGAACCGGGATTACCGGGTTATCAATGAACTGGTGCAGATACCCAAAATCGAGCAGAACAAAGCCGTTTGGCTTAAAATCAATGGAGCTACCGCCAAAAATCTGGTCAAATACGGGCGGCAAATCCAGCTTCGGTACCAGTCCCCGACCCGTCAGGGCACTTTGTCCGTCGCGGCTGGCGCTGTATTCCCGCCATAAATTTTGTTGAACACGTTGGTTCTGCAAACGGTTATACTCCTGAAAGGACATGGTTTCCGACGGCCGGTAGAGCAAACCCGTCTGCGGGGCGCTAACGGTCGCCGAATTAACGGTGGTTGCGCGGGGTGCCGTAACAGTTGGCGCAGGGGCGGGTACGCCCGACGCTCTGCTGTTCGGTTTAGAAGCCCCTTGCGCGGATTGCGGAGCCGCCAGTGCCGTTGCTCCCGTCGACCCGACACCGGGCCGTACCCCAATGCGTTCGGTTACCGAGATCTGACCTAAAGGGTCCAGCTGAACGTCGGTGGATAGAGCGCGTGGATCACGCAGGATAAAAGGCGTTCGGGGTACCGGATTCGAGAAAGGGCTCACATACCGATCCGACCAGCGCACCGTCGGCCGTCGGGCCGCCAGATTCGACGCGCGGATACTATCCCGGCGCGCCCGGGCTGCTGAATCAGCGGGTGTACGAGTTGTGGACGGAGTCGTTCTTCGTCGGTTGAGTGTCTGCTGGGCGTTTACGGAATGACCAGTTAGCAGTAAGCATAACCAGACAAACGCAAAGCCATACCAGCCCCCCACCAATCGCCCAAAGGTCCATCGCTGGTATTCATTACGTTCCAAGGGAAGCACGTATAAAATGGTTCAGTGGAAACAGGTATTTGGTCTACTTGTGGTTTCTATTCCCCAACGGCGAAAACCTTGCCAATATTTTAAACAACGAACAAGACTTATAGATTAAGAGTAAAAAAAGCCTACGCCGTCACCCGTCCTATCCGGTAATTATCTGAGTGCCAATCGTATCAACTGCTCAACGCTCACATCATCGCCCTGCTGTTTCAGAATGGTGTCCAGACTTTTCTCGGCCACCGGTTTAGCGATGCCCAGCGTGATCAAAGCCGCCAGAGCTTCATCCCGGACGGGGTTAGCCGAGAGCCGATAATTGGGTACATTGGCCTGAGCCATAATACCCGCCTTTTTCATCTTGTCCCGCAGTTCTAAAATTAGCCGTTGCGCCGTCTTACCGCCAATGCCTTTGATACCCTGCACGGCTTTCACGTTTTCCATTAAAATAGCCTGACGAAGCTCAACCGGCGCCATTGTCGACAGCATTGTCAGGGCCGTGTTGGGGCCAATGCCCGAAACACCAATTAAATCGAGGAAGAGCGTTTTTTCGTCTGTGTCGGCAAAGCCGTAGAGGGCCTGTATATCTTCGCGTATATGTTGATAAGTATATAATTTAAAGTTTTCGCCAATAGCGGGTAACACGGTTGAAGTATAAAGCGAAATATGCATTTCATACCCCACGCCACTGGCTTCAAGAATAGCGGAGGTGGGTTCTTTGTGGGTTAATTTTCCGGTGATATAAGCAATCATGGGTTGTGTAGGCAACCGGTTATGGACCGGTCTTAAATAAACAAATATACAAAAAAGATGGATTTAATCAGCAATGGCGCTCAACGGGCCTGATCCGCCGGGGACGGCGCACTTATTGGCTTTATAGGCCCTAAAAAAGGAACCGCCCGGGGTGGGTGCTCCGGGCGGTTTATCGATAACGATGGGGGAAATGATTAGCCTACAATCAGCTTCTGGCCGAGCTTAAGCGAGTTGCCCTCGATATGGTTTAGCTTTTTTAGGCGGTCAACGGACATGCCTTCGTAGCGCTGGGAAATGTTCCAGAGCGTATCGCCCGGCTGGACCGTGTGGTACTTCGAACTGTAGACTTTAGTGGCTCTCTCCTGCCGATTGGTTTCCTTGCTCACTTTCGTCAGCGAGCTGGTTGCCGGAATCTCCGGTTCCCGCAGAATCACAATCTTCTGACCGCGCTGAAGCTGCGTCGAACGGAGGTTATTCCATTTTTTCAGATCATACACTTCCACGTTGTATTTGTCAGCAATCCGCGTCAGCCCTTCGCCCTTCTGGGCCACATGGACGATCTTCTTGGGTTTTTGCCGCACCACGGCTTCAATGTCTTCTCCTTCTTCGACAACCGGGTTGGCCGCTACCACCACGCGACTTTTAGCCTGCTCTTCATTGGCATCCGTGAAGGGGAACCAGTCCCGCCGGCGGGCCGAATCCAGACCGTAGTTAACGCTTTCGGTGGATGCCAGCAGAACGTTCGTCATTATCGACGGCAGACGGCTGGCCGAATCCATGATCGATGCGCGGTTGGCTTCAAAATAACTGAACTGGTCGCTGGGTACCCGCAACACAAACTTACGCGTGTACTCCGGCAGAACCGATGTCATAATGTGGGGATTCATCTTCCGCAGATCCGCCGGGTCAACGCCACTATCCTTGCAGAACCGGTCCAGATTGAAATAACTGTTTACCTGGATGGTATCGAACGGAATTGGGTATTCGGGGCGTTCGGGCACAATGCCGTAGTCACTGGCGTGGTTCATCATGTAGGTCAGCGCAATGAACTGCGGTACATACGCCCGGGTTTCTTTCGGCAGGTAGTCGTAAATCGTCCAGAACGAATCACCACCCGACCGGCGCATGGCGCGTTTCACCGTTCCGGGGCCGCTGTTGTAAGCCGCCAGCGCCAGGTGCCAGTCGCTGAACACATTGTATAATTGCTTTAGATAACGACAGGCCGCCACGGTAGCTTTCACCGGCTCCATGCGCTCATCGACGTATTCATCCTGATAAAGTCCGTAATCTTTACCCGTGTAGGGCATAAATTGCCACAAGCCCCCCGCGCCCACGCGCGAAACGGCTCTTGGATCCAGCGACGACTCGACAATAGAGAGGTATTTCAGTTCATCCGGCAGGCCGTACTGATCCAGTAACCGTTCGTACAGCGGGAAGAACATGGGCATTCGTTCCAGCACCTTCTTGGTATAACTGGGTTTACGGAAAGCGAAGTAGTCAACAAACCCGTGCACCGCTTTATTGTAGTTCAGCGGAATTGTCTTT
>Ga0325400_1006433_pt1 | contig 11173 bp, 10 predicted proteins | sample PopdelMetagenome_2_FD_205662 | JGI IMG/M metagenome (GOLD analysis project Ga0325400, IMG submission 205662) | Populus deltoides microbial communities from Bellville, Georgia, United States - Xylem-PdKOR-R1 | ecosystem: Host-associated > Plants > Phyllosphere > Stem > Wood/Secondary xylem...
AAGAACTCCGATACTTTCCCTTGACACCAAGACTTCAGAGGCTATTCATGTCTCCATATCATGCTAAAGATATGACATGCCATCATTTTCATAGATCAGATGATGGAGTTATGGTGCATCCATCTGATGGGGAGGCATGGAAAAAGTTTAATCAAGACCATCAAGACTTTGCATTAGATCCATGAAATATTCGGTTAGGATTATGCACTGATGGTTTTAGTTCATTTGACATGTCTTCAAATGTCTACTCTTATTGGCCAGTAATTGTGACTGTTTATAATTTACCTTCTTGGAAGTGAATGACCTGACATTCATGTTTTTGTTAATGATTATTCCTAGGCCGAAGAATCCGGGGAAAAAGCTTGATGTTTTCCTACGACCATTAATTGATGAGTTGAAAAAGTTACGGCTTGATGGTGTTCATACCTATGATATATATAGGAAGGAAATTTTTCAATTAAGGGCAGCTTTGATTTGGATCATTAGTGATTTTCCAGCTTATGGTATGTTATCGGGTTGGAGTACTCATGGTAAGTTGTCTTGTCCTTATTGTATGGAGCATAATAAAGCCTTTAGATTAAAGCATGGGGGAAAAATAACATTTTTTAACTGTCATCGACGATTCCTACCTATGAATCACCTATATAGATAGCAATCAAACAAGTTTTTGAAAGGAGTAACAGAATGACTCCCTCCTTTACCTCATCGATCTAGTTCAGAAATGTTATTTGAAGTGTCTAATTTTAGAGAGGGACATATTAGAAGTTCATCTCATAATGACAAAATTCCAGGCTTTGGTGTTAAACACAATTGGGTGAAGAAAAACATTTTCTAGGAGCTTCCATATTGGCATACAAATTTGATTCATCATAATCTTGATGTCATACACATTGAAAAAAAATTCTTTGACAATATTTTTTATATGGTAATGGATTGTCCTGATAGAAGCAAGGATAATATAAAGGCTAGGTTGGATATTCAGTTGTATTGTAAAAAGCCAAACTTACATTTGCAACATGATGCAAGTGGTCGGGTTTACAAATCTAAAGGCACTTATTATCTCTTCAAGAAACAACAAGAAGTGTTGTCATAGATGAAAGAATTGTCCTTTCCTGATGGTTATGCTTCAAACATTTCATGGTGTGTATAAGAGACACAATGTAAGGTTTCAAGCATGAAAAGTCATGATTATCATTTTTTATGCAAAGACTTCTTCCAATTACTTTTCGACCTTACTTGCCTAAGCCACTATAGGAGTCATTAACTAAATTATCAGTATTTTTTCGGGACATTAGTGCTACAAGTTTAAATGTCCAACACATAGAGTTGTTGCAGATGAATATCATTGAAATTATTTGCAAACTTGAAAGGATTTTTCCTCCATCCTTCTTTGACTTTATAGAACACTTGACAATACATTTACCTTATGAGGCAAAAGTCGGAGGACCCGTTCAATATCGATGGATGTATCCATTTGAACGATATGTTTTAATGTCATATTATTTTTTATTCTTTTTCATTTTTTTCTCAAACTAATTGATATCAATGATATAGGTATATGTTTTATTTGAAGAAAAAAGTGACCAGCTAAAGTTGAGGGCTCTATATAAGAAGCATATTTGATTGATTAAATTACCAATTTTGCATTTTATTATTTTGATGATGACGTGCAAACAATATGGAATCAAGTTCCAAGGAATGATGATGGTGGCCTTAAAACTCTTGATGGACAACTTTCAATTTTTTCTTACCCGGGGAAAACATTGTCCAGAAGATCGTATAGAAGACAATTGTCACATGCTGAAATGAAAATTGCACATAACTATATTTGTTTCAACTGTGAAGAATTGAAGTCCTATTTAGATTAAGTATAAAATATTTTTTATACTTTATTCTTAATAATTTAATTTTAAAAATAAATTGTTTATAATTTAGGCAATGTCATCAAGAGCTAAAGTCACAACAATCACATGTGAGCGATGCTAAAATAGAAAAATTATGCGAGGAGATCTTTTCAATTTGGTTAAAAAATAATGTAAGTAGTTTTATATAAAGATTTTTTTAATGCAATTTTATTCTTTTAAGAAATTATTTTATTTTTGAAAAAAATATTTATTATGGTGTTAAATGTTATAGTAGGTTGAATATCAATCAAATGGAACTGGGAATCAAATCTTTGCACTTGCTATAGGCCCTTCAAATTTAATTAAATGTTATAATGGGTATTATGTGAATGGTTTCAAATTTCACACTCAAAGTTATGGTCAATTTAAAAAGACGATGAATAGCGGGGTTTGTGTGAAAGGAAGTTGCTATGATGACAATGAATGTGACTATTATGGAATGCTTGAAGAAGTTGTTCGGCTAAAATATTTGGGGAGTAAGTGCAAAGTATTCATGTTTAAATGCCATTGGTATGATACAAGAAGAGAAATTAGAATGCATCGTTCAAATGGTTTGATTGAAATCAAGCATACTTCTCGATTATATGGAAATGAAGATTTTGTGCTAGCACAACAATGTCAACAAGTCTACTATACATGTCCACCTGATAATAAATCTTCTGAAGTAATTAAGACAACTGCTAGAAGTCGCTATAACATTGACATATGTGAATTTATTGAAGATGATAACAATATGAGATCATTTGATGTCGCTCAGTCAGATGAGATTTCTCAACCATGTCGTGTCCTTCCTACTCAAACACTTGATGATCCAAATATAGTTGTGGAAGCATCATATTATACAGAAATCAACCATTGTGAATTGCTTCAGTTATAGGCAAATTCGGTAGAAGTTGAAAGGGCTTCAGATGAAAATTTTGATGATGATGATAATGGTGATTACAATGATGATGATGTCGTTATGAGTGATGATAATGATAAGCAACATGATGATGATATATTGTAAAATTTATTTTTTATTTATTGTATTTGGAGTTATTTTTAAGTGATGTAGGTTATGTTTGTATTAATGGTATTAATTAAAAAAATTATTTTGTTCATTTTTATTTTCTTATTGTATTAATTAGTTCATATTCAATAATTAAAAATAATTCAGTTATATTTATTCTATAATGTTTTTTATTGATGTTAATTTTTTATTCTATTTTAGATATCTAGCATGCCTCGACGTGGTTCTATATTAGGTTCCAGGGGTAATAAGACAACTTCATCTAGATCAAATGGCCCTTCATCTGGGCCGAATAGCCAAGCATCCATTTCTCATCAACCTATTCATCATGAGTTGCATGATTGCTATAATCCTACTTGGAATGCACATCATACTCGATAAGATTATGGGCGGAGGGATGATTATCAATCGTACGAGGGTTTTCGCTTTCAAGATTTACTTCAAACTCAAGAAGGTTTCCCTTAAGATCACCCATATACTTTTGAAGGATATAATGTTGATGGAGGTTATTATAATTGGAGGGGCAAGGATGTCAGGAGAGATGAGAGAGTTGAGGAAGATAAAGAAGAACAATATGAGAGAGTAGATAGTGATAATGATGAAGATGAGGGAGATGATGTTAATGCAAGAGGATTAGGTGATGAGGGAGATGATTGTAACGTTAGAGATTCAGAGAATCGAGATAACATCCCATCAATCTATGGTTCAACATCTTCTCCATTGCATCATGAGCAACGAGTTCAAAAGAAGGGTGTTGACACACATAAAGATCCAATTACAAAAAAAAAGAGCTTCATTTATATGGAACAACAGAGTAAGTTGAAATTTATAAGGTTATTGTGTTTTATAATTATTTTTTAAGCTTTATTAATTTAATGAATCTTTATTATTTTTTTAAGCTTCAATAACTTATCGTGTGGGCGTGAGATCAGACTTATTTTAAGGTCAAATTTTAAAGGACCATGGCACAATTGAAAAAAAGTTGGTTCAACTTATAGGGATGAACTTTTTAAAGAGTTTAAGGTATGAGATTATACATTTTTATTTTACACATAATTATGTTGACTTATTCATTAATATTATGAGACTTGAATATATTAATAAATATACGCATTGAGAGATTGTTTGATGGATGGGATGTGATCCAAGATGATTGGATCAAGATGAGAGTTGTAATTACATATAATAGAAGTGTTGTCGATAACTTGGTACCAATAAAAATAGAGGAGACTCTGCTAAAATTTTTTTAAAAAAATTCCATAATTTTAAACATATTATTCAATACTTGACATTAGTAAAGAAATGCTTGAGATTTCATGATATTATATTTGAGGATGTTACATCTTTTTTTTTCTATGCACGCCATATCTTAGATGCAAGGAGTATTATTGTAGTAAAAAATAGTTTTTTATGGAAGTGAAGACCAAAATGAAGTACGAACCTCTTAGATACAATTAATGTAAAGAATAGTTTTTTATTGATTGAAAACATAAATTAATATATAATTATTTTTGCATCTCTAACGACTTCAATTAGGTTAAAACATGTCATGTTACTATAATATAAGACAAATTAATTCTATTTTAGGAATATATTAAGAAATGGTAAGGTATATACCCAAAAAAATATTATAATAATTAAAATATAAGACATTAAATTCCATTTTATGATGTAATTAAGAAGTTTTTATTTTATCAATATTTTTTGTTCATCTTTTTTACTACTGATTGTGTGATTGTAATTATATAGGCTAGTTAACAACTATGTTGAGCTTTGTTTTTTTTTTTTTATAGAAAAAATATATATTTTTTGAGGATGATGAACCAATTGTTTGTAAGATTTAGGGAGATAAGACTAGAATTTCTTTGAACTAGCAGTTGACACGAGCTCGTAAAAGAGCCATGTCTGACAGAAATACCACAAACATTTTGGGTTGTTTTAATAAAGGTCCAGTTTGGATACATAATGACGATTGAAATCAAATGATTAAAGAAATTTGGTCTACCCCATAATTTCAAAGGAGATCAAAATCTGCAAGAAATAATTGGCTAACTGAAACAGATGGTAAATTAAGCACTCATTCTGGAGGTACGGTGTCATTTGCATCATATCGAGCTAGCATGGTGAGGATTGTTTATATTTGTTATAATGGACTTCAAATTTTTATATTTTTATATTTATATTTTCTAATATTTTTTGTTTGTTGATAGCAAGAAAAGACAGGTGGAAAAGAACCTCTATAGGATGATGTGTTTTCAATGTTGTATCAGAGTGCTAAACAGCCTGAAACATTCATAGATAACAAGTCTAAAAAAATTGTTGTAAGTATTTTTTTAATGTAATTTAATTATTATTTAAAATTTAAATGAATTTATTATTATATTTAATTTTATTGTAAGAGAATTAAAAAAAAAAGATGATTTCAAGATATGGAACTGATCGGGAAAATCATCCTTCATTTGATGGAGCAGCTTGGTGTGTGGCTATAGGAGGAGTTACAAAGGGTAGAATATATGGTGCACCTGGTATGCTGAAATCCATGGTTAGTACGAGTGCTTCATCACAATCCTATACGATGGAGTCAACACCTCCTAGCTCATCAATTCAGGCATTGAAAGAGCAAATAAAGGAAAGAGATGACCATATTTTATCATTACAACAGGAGATAACCTCAATCAAAAAATTTCTTAGTAATATGGGATACCAAGCTTGGGCATCAAATATGGACCAAGGTATGTTGGCACCTATGGCTTCATTTATGCCGTCACATGTGGCTTCACAAATGACGATACCTATATATCCCCTGTCTAATCCAGTATATCGACCTAGGCCTCGACCACCATATACCGGTCCCACCTTATGATGGTCAGCATTGTTTTGGTTTGTTTACACCACCACCCCAATCACCACCTTTATGATAGAATATATTTATTAAATTATGACTTATCTATTTTGATGTAAGTTTAACGAGATTTAGAAATTTATTATGAAATTTATTTTTATTTGAGTTATTATTTTTTATAAAATAATTTCTAGTATTAATTTATGCTCTTTATATATTTATCTATAATTTTTGAAATATCTACAAATAATTAAAAAAAATTCAATAGATGGGAAAAATAATTTAAAAAATTCGGGCAAATCAGCAACGGATCAGCAACAAAGTTTTCATTGCTGATCTGCAACGGATCAACAATGCAATATCCGTTGCGATCAACAATGGTGATTAGCAATGGAACATCCGATGTTGATTTATATAATCAGCAACCGAATTTCAGCAACGGATAATTTGTTACTAAGCAATCAACAATTGATAATCCGTTACTAAAAAATTAGCATCTATTATTTGCATATAAAATTATCTATTGCTAATTTCGTTGTTGAGTTTTATCAGCAACAAATTTTAAATTATATGGAACGGACTAGTTAGTTGCTAATATGTTTTTTTTTTTAGTAGTGACTCCCACTTCAACGGAAGCATTTCACAATTTAAGTGTGACGGTCACCACTTGAAAAACTACAGTGCTATCAAGAGCTCACCACTCTTACAAGAGTCTTCTCATCTAAAAGCTTGTGCCCATAATTGTTATTAGTATAGGAACTGACCTGGAAAAAGGGCTTAGACCGTTAAATCATTGAGTCAACCTATAAATCATCAGGCCAACCTAGATCAATTATTTTTATTAAAATAGCATTGTTTCATTTTTTTTCTTTTACTTAATCCGAGCAAGTTTGGATTGGATTTAATCAAGTAAACTAATCACTAAACACCTAGTCAGGTCTATCAAGTTTTATAAGTCAATGCTTTTTCTGATTTAATTTAAAATCAAACTTAGGTTAGGCTTAAGTCATAAGTTTTTTTAGGACAATTTATTAGACAAAGTGTGGGTTTAACAACTATATTCGACCTAACCTTTATTCATAACCCATGTTGGACACCACGTTAATTAAAAATTATAAGCTTTTGATTTAAAATAGTAGGCAACCTAAGTACAGGTTGAAATGGCTCCCCATTACATATCTCTCTGTATTTATGCAAATATAATTAGTTTTCTTTTTCAATTCTATTTTACAAGAAGAAGTTTTGTGAATTGTACAAGGGTTTTATTATGCTGAAAAAATATTTCTGAAGAGATCCATGTAAAGTATTTAAAAAAAAATTATATTTTATGCAAATCCTGATTTTGTACAACGTGTTTAACTTATTAATTGAATATAAATCATATTATTTTATCTTTTTTTAGATACTTTATTCAAAGATATAATTTTATATATTTATATTAATCATTTTATTCTACTGATATCTTTATATGCTTTGGAGTTTTATCTCACGTTGTTTGATAAATCTTCACTTGGATCTTTACATTTACATATTTTCTCCCATATGCATTTTTATCCGTATAATTGAAAAAAAAAACCAAAATAATATCTATTACAGTTCCGTGGTTAAGCAATAGGAAAATCAATTTTATAGAGAAAAAGAAGCATAGTTATTTTCTTTCTCAATTTGCACATTTTATTTTAATTTCTTGTAATGTGAAATAAGAGGGTTTCTCCGAACTCCAATCCCCTAAGGAATTAATGTGGTGTTAAAATATACAAATTGGTCCCTAGAATTTCTATTACAGTTCCTATATCTTATTTTTCAAGGACTCTAACTCCATTTACTTATTATAAAATACGAGGATTAAAAACACAATTAAGGATTTATTTGTAAGAAACTTGAAAATAAGGATATAAATATAATTTTCAAAATTCTTTAGGAATCAAAATTCATATCAACAAAGTATTGCACACATTTTGATCTTTAATGGTTCTACTGATAACTCGTTTATTTTCCACGCAATCGCTACAGCTTGGATAAAAAAAATTGAGACGCAAGAAAATAGAAAATTTTTCAGCATTATTATTAAACTCGGTACAACATCTTAAACTTGTAAAATTCTAATCCAATTCTTTATTTAATCCTAATTTTAAATTAAATTGTGTGAGAGTTGATCTCATGTGACCTTATAAACTAGATAAATTTAAAAAAAGAGTCAAAGGAAAAAAAAAAGAGGCTAGGTTTACTCTAGTCAGCCCACCAAAGCAACAATCTTTGTTATAGACTCTACCAAGTTGAATTAGTTTTTTAATACATTATATTATATAAAAAAAATCAACCAAATACTAAATAATATGATAAAATTTATTAAAAAGCAATGGAATTGAAAGGGAAAACAAACCATGATACCAACTCAATCGTGCTGGCTTGAGTTTACCACAAGGGCCTGTTTGAGAGTATGATTGTGATTGTTTTTTAAAGTATTTTTCGTGCCGAAATGCATCGAAATAATATATTTTTTTATTTTTTTTAAAAAAATTATTTTTAAAATCAGCGTATTAAAACGATCCAAAATAAAAAAAAATAATTTTTTTTAAATAATAAATTTTGGAGGAATGTTTCAAACAGTGTCAACTAGTTCAAAATAGCCAAGTGTGGCTGTGAGACAGGCCTGCGTGCCTTGCTTATTACTTCATCTACTCCATTTTTTTTATTAAGAAAATAACGCTACTAATAGGGAATCGAACCTATCATAACCCATTTTTGGATTATTTCCAATTCACATTTTTTTTCCTCTTAAAAAAATAAAATAAAATATAAAAACATTATCAAAAAATATAAAAAGAGGATGCCAAAACGCTCAGAAAATAGTAAAAATTTGGTTGGGGAGGTTTAAAAATACAAAAAATAAAATTTGGCAGTATTTCATTGACTGATGATATCCCTGTTGGCAAAGAAAATTCAATTTGAGGAAGAAAAGTCCAAAATTAGATGTTGGTGGACTCAATTAAATTATATTGAAGGTTTAATTAAATTTATGGAGGGTTTGATTGTAGGAAAAATTGATTTTGGAGTTAATTTGGGCTTTAATTGGAAGAAATTAAAGTTTTGGGGTCAAATTATAATTTTTGAGAGTTAATTTGGTCAAATCAGGGGCTTAATTGCATAAATATTGAAGTTTGATGGCCAATTAGGGACTTAATTGAAGAAATCCGAGACCAAGGACCAAAATTCAAAACGCGCGCAAATTAAAGAACTGACGTGAAATCTGGCACTTTGGACCAGTTTTCATTTAAATGAAACGGCGCATTTTGGGAAAAACGACGCCGTTTCATGCGTTGAAAAAAAAAAAGAAAGATTAAACAGTGCCGTTTTGAGGCGGCACTGTTTCTTATACTTCTTCCCCTGGACGTGCAGCAGGGGAAGAGAAGTTTTGTTTTCTTCCCCTTGTCTCTTCCTCCCACGTGCTTTTAAGCCAGAATCAGACGCCACCCGCATCATGATGAGATGCCAAAGCAGCCGTGCCCCGCAAGAGACGCCTCCATTGGCCACCTCGGCCAGCACCGCAGCAGTGCAGGAGACGTGCCCCCATGCACGGGCACCGATGGGACGGGGCAGGGTCGACCCCGCTCCCCCTGCCCCTATAAATAGTGACCCGAAGGAGAGGAAAAGAGGAGGAAAAAAAGAAGGAGAGAACGACAGCAAACGGGGAGAGAAACCGAAAGAGAGAGAAACCGACCGAGAGAGAGAGGAACAACCGAAACAGAGAAACCAAAAAACCAGGGATATCGACAAGGAAACCGAGAGAGACAATCGGGGAGAAGGAAGAAAAGGATAAAAAGGAAAAACCAGCAGGGAAGGAAACGCCGACTGGTGTCTCAGCACAGTGGAAAAGAAGCGCCGCTGCTATCACTGGGTCTCACCGTCATTGCCACCGCAGCGCCCCCGAGAACAACCACCGTCGTCGCCAGCTCAATCGCCCGAGATCACCACCTCAAGTAATCTTCTTCTTCCCCCCTAGCCACCAGTCCTAATTCATCTTCTTGCCTGCAGAACGTGCACTGTGCACGTTCTGCATGCAAGAAGAAAATAATTAGCTGGTTACTGTGCATGCACACAGTGACCGGCTACATGGGTTTCTTCCCTTCTCCAGTGGGATGGAACATCAGCCCAGCCCGTGCGGCTGGGCTGAGTCCAGCCTTTTTTTGCTCCGGGCTGGAACATCAGCCCCGCCCGCGCGGCCGGGCTGAGTCCAGCCCCTTTTTGTTTCGGGTTGGAACATCAGCCCAGCCCGCGCGGCTGGGCTGAGTCCAGCCCTATTAACTAAAGGCTCATCAGCCCAGCCTTGTAGTTGGGCCAATACAACCCGGTCCATTTTATTTTTTTCTCCCTTTTTGTTTTTTTGTGTTTTTTTATTATATATATTTTTGAAAATTGTGATTTTCCATGGATTATTCTATGTCATTTTAACTAATATTCGTCTGTATTTTTATATCGTAAAAATACAAATCCGGTATTAAAAATTCCCGGTTTTTTTCAAAAAAAAGAACTTTTATTTTCATGCATACGACCAAGTCTCTCAAAGCTAAAAAAATCATATCGTATTTTTATACAACAAAGAAAAATTTAAAAAATATATTATTTTAGCATGCATTTTGGCTTTAATAACCAGTTTATTAAAGTCACGAGAACTTTGGCCAATATTTCAAAAAATAAAAAAAAAATATTTTGTTTTGTTTTAATGTCTGGGATTACGAATTTATACGTAAAACGTAATCCTGATATTAAAAAGGTAGTTCTTTTATAGACATTAGACCGGTTAAGTTTCGCCTCATAAGATAAGAACCTCCTTACTAAGGAGGGCTTTTCTTGAACCATAGACGGACCAACATGATAAGACTTTAGATTTTTTTATCAGACAATAAAACAATGCAACTTACCTTAGGTAGGGTGTATTTGGGGTGCTAATACCTTCCCTTTACGCAACCAATCTCCGTATCCAATCTCTGAGACCAGTTAGGGTTCCTAGTGACCAAAATATTAGGTGGCGACTCCAATTCCATTTTTCACGGCTAAGAGACAAAGAATTCCTTGTCTCCTCACATTTACCAGATATATATTCATTACATTTTAGAGTGGACGATCGCCGCGACACTGCACATGTGCGACAAAACCCATGACCTTGTGCCAAAAACCCACGCGCTAACAAACATAGGTTCAAAATTAAAATGCTACCAAATAATTTTAAAAATATATCAATCTGATTTCCTATTCATATCAGCAATTAACCTATCATGTAATATACTGCATAAAATTTGTGAATATAAAAAATAATACAACCACCTTTTAGTAAAGTCAGCAGCACTAACCCCATCAAATTATGTTACCTGTTTTTTCCCCCAGCAATTCCCACTCACTCATCACGACGCTGGTCGT
>Ga0325400_1006439_pt1 | contig 11168 bp, 5 predicted proteins | sample PopdelMetagenome_2_FD_205662 | JGI IMG/M metagenome (GOLD analysis project Ga0325400, IMG submission 205662) | Populus deltoides microbial communities from Bellville, Georgia, United States - Xylem-PdKOR-R1 | ecosystem: Host-associated > Plants > Phyllosphere > Stem > Wood/Secondary xylem...
CTTAATTGCATGAAATGCTTAGAGAGTACACTACATAAAATTAATAGTTTTAATTTCAGCGACCAATTATATCTGGTCCTATATACTTGCTAGTTAATAGATTCTGAAGAATTTCTCGAGGAATAGTAAATATTAGAGTAATATTATATTATTTTAATCTCGACAGAATATCAAATAAAGCAATGCCCATCAGTCCACCCAGGTTTTGATATGGACCTATATCTATAAATACTTCTTTTATTCACCAAACATATAAAAACCATCATATATAACATATCTAAATTAACCAGTTTATATTTTCATACACATGAGTTTTTAATGCATATTAAAATAGAGAATTATTATTAACAATATTTTACTTGATTTCCTCTATTATAAAACAAATGTACATAATTTATTGCTAAATAAAAAAAATGAACAATTCATCTGTCCAACTATCAACTTCTTCTCCTTCTTCTTTCTATCTTAAATGGTTCAATTAAAAAAAAAAAGCAAAATAGCTTGATTGGCTATGGTTAATTTCTTTAATAGTTGAACCAGTTCGATCCCTTACTTTTAATATTGGGTAAGTCTAGATTTGTTTCTTTCAGAAAACAAATTCCCAAAAAAGAAAGTATTGAAAATGAATTATTTTTTAATATTTAATTGTACTGTAAGAAATAAATTAAAAAAATATTTATTATCACTGTTTGATTAATTATGCCATAAAAAATAAATTAAAAATTTACTAAAACAATTATCATAAATTGAATTCAAAAGATTGTTAGTAGATGATTTTTTGGTATCCAGATTACTTGTATTATAAGAAGATTAAAAGTAATTGTCACCATAAATTTTTTTCAATATATATATATATAATGAAAATGGTGAAAGTGTTTATAAATTTTAAAAATATTTGAATCATAGTAGAATTCTCAACTATTAAAAACAATTGATCATGGAATTCACAATTTTTTTTTAAAGCACAATAGTTAATTACCACATATTGTTTTTACTAATTCTAGTTTCAACTCATAATGCATATTATGAAATGTGTTCTATTATAAAAATATTGTATTTTTCATGTATAGATTTATCTTGTGTGGTATATATTCCACAATATCATATATTTATTGCCCTAGTTATATATATAGAGAAAATGAGGATGGTTGTCATAGCACATAGGCCTTTGAATTTACACAAAACAGTACTTTATTATCTTTTCAATTTGGTATTAGAGCTTGTCTATCTTAACTAATTTATTTCTTCTTTGTCTACGGTTGTTGGTTCCTCTATTGTCGAACCTACTCTGACTTGTCTCTTATTCCTCTATTGCTAATTCTGCCAGATTTCCTTCATTTATGAATCCCTCTATTACTGTTGTTATCGGCATCAATGTCAGCTCTTATTCTCCTGCTTCATCTTCCCTAGTAGCATCGTCACCTGTGCTCTCTTCTATAGTTGCTGCAACCATGTCTGCATCTGCTACAACAACAGTTGTTAGTTCCTTGACAACCATTATTTACCTTTTCAACACACAACAACTAATTAATTTCAAGCTTACCAACACAAACTATCTATATTGACATATGCAGATGAAACCATATCTGATTGTTCAAGGTATTTTCTCGTTTTTTGATGGCTCGTTTCCATGTCCTTCTCCCCAGGTCCTATCGAGTGATGCTTCTGCCACCTCTGTCATCTTCGGTTTTGGCATTAATCAAGCTTTTCTGACTTGGAAACAACAAAATCAACTCATCCTCGGTGCTCTCCTCTCCTCTCTTTCCATGGATGTTCTCCATCTTGTGGTTGATTGTCTGACTTCTGTTAGTGTTTGGAGCACACTAGAACACCTCTTGCTTCACCATCCAACTCTTAGATTATGCAATTACATGACTCTCTTCAAGATCTTTTTCAAGGTGATGATATTATCACCATTTATGTGTAGAAAGCTAAGGGATTATTTGATAAATTAGCAGCAACATGAATACTTATCTCCCTTATTGATTTCAATTTACATGTTTTTTGGAGCCTTCGCAGTGAATTCTGTGATTTGATTACAAGTCTGTCAACCAAGACTAAGCCTTTTCCCTACTCTGAGTTGCATAATCACTTGTTTACCCATGAGTTCTTACACATGAGCTCTCTTCAATCCATTCCTACTATTGCACAATTGTTGCCTACCCCTACGCAGCCTCCCTCTGTTTTATTGCTCAACGTGGTTTTTATGTTTTTAATAACAATGATTCCTCTCATAATCGGGGCAGAAGAAGACGTGGTGAATGAAGGAATACTCGCACCTCCTTCAACCAGTCTAGTGGTCAGAATTACTGTGGCAACAATGGTGGTTTTCGACAGCAGAACCGTGGCTATGGGGGCAATTGGCAATAATAGTCAAACTGAACATCTTCACCCAATCAGTGGTCTCATACACGACAGGTCTGATGTCAGTTATGTAACATTTTTGGTCACTTAGTGTAGCAATGTTCACAGCTAGTAACCAATGGAAATCAAGCCTCGGCCAACTACTTTTTCAATGACGTTTCGACAACAAACTCTGTCACTTGGTTTCTTGACACAAGTGCAAATCAGTATATTATTCCAGACATTGCAAGTAAAATAAATGTGGAACCCTATCTTGGTAATGATTAATTTCATGTTAGTAATGGTAAGAGACTTATCATATCTAATACAACTCATACTACTTTACGTATTTAAAAAATACAGCACAATAATGAAAGCATGTTACAAAATAACAATATAAAAAATGATACCTTCCTCCAATCTAAAATCAAAACACACCTGAACCAAAAAGTAATTTTATACCAAAAATAATAATTGTAGATTAAAAAACTTGGAGGCTCGTGTAGGGTACTTTATAAGCAAAGAGTGGAGATGCGTGTTTGTGATTTTGTGTTTCTCATAGTTGTCTCGTCGTGCATTAAAAGGACCTACAAAAGAAAAAGGGAAGAGAAGAAACAAGATTTTCTTTGCTGTCTAACTTCCAAAGAAACAAGGGTTTCAAAAGAGGAATAAAAAATGTCAAATCCAATACTTGACCCACGTAACCTCAACGCAGACTCAAGGGTCTATATCATAGTTATTAAATTCGGACCGACCTAGTGGGTCGACTCAAGGGCTGGACCTATCCGGGTATGTCAAAAGACCAGCCAGTGTAACAACCCGACCAAACCCGGTCGGACCGGCGAGTCAACTCGTGACCCGAGCGAGACCTTTTTTTTTTCAAATGTGAGATTTGAAACCCATCAGTATATATATTCTATGTTCCCAAGGAAAAAACTGTGTTTTTTCAATGTGAGATAAAAAAACCTTTTGATTTAAATACTTTAACTTAAAAGGATAACATAATATCTTTTTAATATGGGATTTGAAACCCATTAATATATATACTATATGTTCACAAGAAATAAGCTATATTTTTTCAATGTGGGATTTGAAACTCATTAGTATATATACTTTATGTTCACAAGAAAAAAATTATGTTTTTTCAATGTGGGATTTGAAACTCATTAGTATATATACTCTATGTTTCCAAGGAAAAAATTATGTTTTTTTAATGTGAGATAAAAAATTTTTTTTGATTTAAATACTTCAACTTAAAAGCTTAACATAATATCTTTTTAATGGGGGATAAAAAAAACTTTTTAAAATATTCTTTTAAACTTTATTATTTACAATATGTATAGCCTATATTTACATGGATTTTTTCTTAATTTTTTCATGTAAAATATTAAAACTTTAATTTTTTTAATTTTTCCAGATTGATCCGGGTTGACCCATAAAACCCGGGACCCAGCTTCTTGACCGGGTCAAACCCCGAGCCGGATTTAATAACTATTGTCTATATATCCTGATCATACATATTTTTATGTGTTTTATTCTTCTTCTTCTTTTTACAAGAAATGTATAATATTATAATCTTCTAATGGTAAAAATGATAGTATTGCAATTGAAGTTGCTAACGAAAAAAATCTTAGTATTGAGTTTCTAAACAAAATAAAGTATTGCCAAGAATTTGTCAAAACAAAAAAGTGTGGGGAAGAAGGTGCGTAGCCTTCACGTGCGGGACATAACAAACATACATTGGATTGGTTTAATAACCATAATGATGTAGAGCTAAATATTGATGTTAAAAAGCATGCATGATCTTTTATGGATCACTGTAGTTTGTATATTAATCTTCAAAAATTTTATAATATTATAATTTCATTTGAATTAGAAAAATAAACTTGGTCCCACTATTAATTATATGACGATGGATTTTTTTTGTTTACTTTTGCGATCTCTTTTTTTAAGATATTCCTTTTCATCTATTTCAATAATAACCAATGTTTTACCATTAGAGTTGAGAATAAAGTTACATAGAGAGGTGTTAAAGTTTTATGAATAAAGATGAAAAAGGTAGTTCAACTTTTTTCATACTCATGTGAAAATAGTTATAGTGATATGGATAAAAAAAAATTCATGATTTTATAATTATTTATATATAATTATGAATGAATTATTAAGTTATGATATATGTATTTGTGTTGGTTCTATCCCACCTTGTGAGGTTTACATCTATAACTTAAATTATTAAACATACATACCATGCACACAAAAATATTTATAATAATTTTTTTAAGGCATGGAACATTTAATGAGAGACAATTGTTATGAATTTTTAATAATTTATAAAAAAAATTAAGTGTATTTTATTATACAATTAATAGTTTGTGTGAAAGAGATGTGATCATATACCAAGCAATTATAACAATTAAAGAATAAAAAAATAAATTCATCAATCCACTAAGAAATTAAGTTAATTTAATGATTTTGAATTTTGGGTACCGTTAAGTATTAAATGAGACACGAGACATGGCAGACCAAGAATCCCCTTAAGAAACACGACGACACAAAGAAATATATTAAACACCATCATTAATTATATTGCAACCATAATGGGCAAGCAATCAATCGATCTAGGTGAGAATAGAATGCAAAAACAACATATCCATTATTACTGGAAAAAAAATTTAGAAAGATTAAGGCTCACGCACGGGATACAAAAAACAAAAGATTAAAACTCAACATGAAATCTCACCGCATAATTTTCCGATGACAAAACTCACCACAAGGAAAAATTTTACATTATAATTTGATAATTTCAAAAATCCGCCATCCATCCATAGGTGTATAAGAAAGAATTTTGATTTCTATGTTATTTTCTTGATTATTTCTCTGTAAATATTTTTATTTATTGCTATTTATTTCTATCATTGTTTATTTTATTCATGTTATTTAAATATTGCGTTCATATGCAAGTTATTATTCACACATTTCATGAAAAGCTAATAAAAACTCTAGACCGAACTCATCCCTTTTAAGATTAGATTGGGAGATTTGATGCGGCGAGCGTGACTTATATACACTAATAATCATTTGGACTCCCATTTAGATTGGAACTCACCCTATGTAATGGGTATCATGAAATTTTTTCCATGCTTATAGTACATAAGGTTAAGAGGTTGAGTTACCCCACTAGTAACTCGAACAATCTAGGAGCCTGATTTTTTTTTAGATTTAGACAAGTTGAGCCTAAAACCTTGATGAGCTTAATCCTATCGTTTGAGATGGACCCTTCATAGGATATGGATAATAATATGCCATGTCATACATCTTTATTCTGAGATTTTATTAGATCTCCATTGTGGAAAGTGTGAGATAGAGGATACATTAATATTGAGGATATATGGACTAGATTGATAAAGGCCAATACAATGAGGCCATAAATTTTTCTCCCAATCAGTTAAAGTTCTTGTGGGTTTGGAGTCCTCAGTGAGAACTTTCCAAGAAAAAGTCCCTCATCAATTTTTTTTTTTTGCAAATTACATACACAATCAATCATACATCTATTCGCATACTATATTAACTTGAAAGAGGAATATAGTCCCCCCCTCCCCAATCTGATTTTCCCTAAAGATTCAAGAGCTCTCAAAAGTCTGAAATTCATTTAAGGTTGTGAATCTTTAATCTAGAAGCATTGTTGTGATTTTCCTCAAGAAAAAAACCTCTACTTTATCATGGACTTAGCTCGTAACTTATGCCCGGACATTATCTATGAAATCTTAACATGTGCTTCAATGGAGACTGTGGGAAGATATATAGGATTCTTTCCAAAGAATGGAATAAGCTCACCTGTAAGTCCACTTTCATGAAGCTACACGGTTAAAGAACCAACATTATCTCTGGTTTCTTTATACAAATCATAATCCTAAATGAGTATCATGCTTCATTTGTATCAATTGACACCTCAAAGCCCCATCTCGAGATGTCCATTGATTTCTTACCTAACTATGTGGAGATTACGGCATCAACAAATCAAAGTGTTTTACTTTGCCACGCTTACAATGAATCATGATATTATGTGTACAACCCTACTAATAGACAAGGGTGGACGATCCTTAATCCAAAGATATGATATGATACTATAGAATTTGGCATGATGATGAAAAGATCAAAGCCATTGCAATACAAGATTGTAATATTCTCGAAACCAAAGTTTCGCTCACATGATAAAGAATTCTATCTACATCATTGCATTAGAGCTGAGTTGTTTGACTTAAATACTTGACGATAGAAGTTGTTAGATGAAGTTACCACAAGAGAAGTCACTTCATCATATGACATAACTATCTGTGATTGGTTCACTTTATTGTCTTACCTAGAAAAGAAATATGCTTGCATTTGATGTGAAGATGGAGAGTTATAGCTTGTTCCCCCGCTTCCTCCACCAGTTCCTAAAGGCATTGATAGCAAAGATGTTGGACTTGTTATTTACTCATGACATGCATTGATGAGAAAAATGGATTCATGGATTCATGGGTCATGCAAAATTAATTATATATATATATATATATATAATGGAACAAGATGCATTCAATTTATATAAAAGTTTTAATAAGAACATAATCTCACATAAGCCCCTTTGCTTTCTGTGATGCTAACACTATGATAATGGGAGAATATTTCCCTATCATTACATTTTTCAACATCAATACTGGAAGCGTAGATGTGTTGTGATTAGAAAAGGGTTTACTTCATAGATTTTTCTCATTCCAAACCATCTTTATCACCGAGGAAGAAGCACAATTGGACAAAATATTGGAAATTATCATACCTTTAAGAACAAGCTCCTTTATGGGATTGTATTACGTCTAACACCAATCCTAAGGTGTAATTGAGTCAAATTTAAAAGCCTCAGATGTTTGAGCTGGGATACTTGATGTGAAGATAAGGCTGATGTTGCAACATCGTTTTGTCATTTGAATTTTATGAATAAGGTCTTCGAGATGACATTTTTCTATAATGTGTTTTTCTTGTTTTGGAAACTTTATTGCATTTTCAATAAAGTATTCTTTCATATATCTTATTGTTGCTTTGAAATCCTGAGATGTTTTAATGGAAGCATATCAACGTTTTATTCTATCCATGATTAGACAAATAAAATAGAAAAATTATTAAAATTTATCATTAAACACTTGTCTCATATACCAATAAAAACATCCAAAGTGAATCCTATCATTGAATGATATGTTTTGGGTTATCAACCAAGAAAATTTAATTTTGAATCAAAATGCTTTTACATCTCGATGATTCCTTATCAACAATTAGATTTGAAAGAACATCATTTTAAAAAACGTGGTTTGTTCCCAAGACAAGAAAAATTATTTACAAAAAATGATGGTCCCTGACTGAATTTGTAAAATTCTTGGCAAAAATGATGTTGATGTATAAAAACCTCATGCGGTCCACTAGGAAAACAACTAATGAAGGTGGTATGGGTGTCTAAAAGACTGAATGATTATGATGGATATAAGCCACCTCAATTAGGGAAAATGTTGTTTATGGCCAAATCAAATAGGGGGAATTCTATGAAAATAATATGCAACAGAATCAATTGATAGCAATGTGGCTCAAAATAGTCCTTGGTAGTGAGGTATTGGTTGACCTCTTTTAAAAAAGAAAGAAAATGGAGCATTTATTCTCCATCAAGGAAAATAAAGAGCATGAGATGACATATAAATTCCACACTTAAGGGGCCCTGTTTGACAAAAGAGCAATATTTGTGGCATAAGGTTTAGGTTGCTTGACATAGTGGTAGCCAAACATGGTCATCACACGGGTAAAACTTTAATGAGTTGAAGAGTCAAGTGCAAGCCAAGCAAGAGAGATGGAGAAAAAAAGGACATTCGTCAAACCCTCTCTTTTTTTTCTTGAGTGAGCTTGACATAGTGTATAATTGTTTTGCTTTATTGTGTGTATAAGATTAAAAGAGAATTGTTGTCTTTTTCCTCGTCTTTAAAGGTTTGGATTCATGAAGGCAAAAGCCTTTTTATGGTGCATGTTTCAAGATCAATTAGTAATCAAAGATGCCAAGAATCGAAATATTTGCTAGGAGAAGATAGAAATTTTTTCTTACATCATGAAATGAGAAAAATGCAATTCTATCGTTACTATTTCACTGCTAATAGCATGGTAAAATTACATATTCAAATTCAGGAGTCCAAGGTATTAATCTAGAAACGAGAAACTAGAATTTTGATTCACCTTTTTTTAGAGGTCTCTTCTTTTAGGTTCGATATCGAATTTTGTTATGAAAGATTTTTTTTAGGATTAATACTAAATTTTAAAAATCACATCAAAGTATCTTCCATTTTGGGACCGATGTCAAACCCTCCTTTTTTTTCTTACAAGATGATTTATTTTTCTTAAAAAAAAACTAAAAAAGGACAATTAGGATAACTGATGGCAATCAAAAAGATAAATTTGAGAGAAAACACATAGTAGAAATAACCTTTCATAAGAAAGGATGTTGTGAGAGTGATGTCTTTCTTTTCTTAAGCATAACTAACCCTTTGCTAAAATCTCTAGAATCAAAGGTAATTTTTAATATCCCTAGCTTTCTCTAATTTGGCGACTCCAAAATTTTTCACTATATATCTTTTGGCCCCCATCATGACGTCCACCGAGATGCAACAACAATCACATTTTTCTTTTAAAATCGATGATGGAGTTTCCTTTGGTGATTTGACACATTGTAAATACATTTAAGAACTCTAGGAAAAACAATTCCATCATCATTTTCCATATAAAATGACTAACTAAAAATTTATGCTATAATTTCCATTGGTAAAACAAGATGAAATATTATTTTTATTTTATTTTTTGTTACTTCATTCTAATTATCTAGTAGTTTAAAAATACAAAATAAAAAAAAATATCATTTAAAAAAGTAAACAAAAAAAATTCAAACTAATCATAGAGAGGGTATTAATTTAAAAATAAATAAAACATTAATATAAACTAAAAAAATGCAAAAGAGGAAGGATATTAATTAAAAATTTTGCGAAGTTAGAGAGGAGATAGACCTACGCTTATAGCCAACTAACCAAGCCCAGGCACATTTGGGCCTGTAAACCCATGCCCACACGTCTAGGCTTGTATATTTGTTTTTTGCAATAAGAGGTGGCCGACCCATTTTTATTTTCAAAAAAAGAAATTAAGGAAGACGACTCTTTGTCTACCAACCTAGATTTTGACCACCTGAGGTGGCTGAAAAATTGAGCTCGAGTGTTTTTTGGTTTAAAATTCCATTTTTAACGTATTTTTATATAATAACAAATAAAAAAACACTTTAGAAATCTAAATAAATCAATATCTCAACTACGAACACCCATAAATTGGTTTAAAAATATAAAATCAAATAAGAAAAATTTCTCTCAAGTCTGAAGGTGAAAAACCACAACTATTAAACTCTTTTTATTGAATGAAACTCTCTAACACTAAACTTTGCCATTTTGTTTGTTGGAATTCTGACAAGCATCAACTTTCTCTCTCTTATACTATTTTTTTGTGAGTTTCTCTTTCTTCTCTCTAACCAGGAAGTAAAAATAAACAAAATAAACTTTATGACCAAAATGAAAATTTTCATGAACTTGAAATTGGCCATGTCTTTTCTCTGTGTTTTATATGTAAGTCTTATATTTTTTTCCTATATTTTTTTTTATTTGGTATATTTACCACAATTTCAAACCTAATTTCATATAACTAGGCTATAGAAGGATTCAATTGAAAGAAAAAAAAGTTTTTTTTAAAAAAAGACTAGGTGTTTTATTGTTCATATAAGAAAACCAATTTTATTTAGTATGTTAGATAATATGCTTATTTTTATTTTTAATTCTTACAATCATAATTTTATGATCTTAATTTGTATACAACCAAATAAGCCAATGATTTTTATAGAAAAAAAATAAAATAGTAGCAATAACTTACCCATCTTTTTCATGTATGAATTATGATACAACTTGATTAAACATGAAATTCAATTTGGAGGAATTGATTTTAATACATGTTCATCTTTAGTTATACTCTAATTACTATATTTATATTTTTTTTAGTTTTTAAAACCATTGAGTTTTCAACTACATGAAATTCCATTTGGAGGAATTGATCACTTGGTGTAATACTTGGCTGATTTGCCTACTAAAATAGTTAGTACTGGTTTTTATTTTTGGGTTACTTTGTAAGTCAGATTAATTTTTTTTGAAACATAACAAAAAATATCTAAATTGTAAAGAACTATTTGATATATTTATTAAACTCAACCCAATGAACCAATCTTAAAATCCTCTTATCCAACTCCTTAACTAGCTTGAATTTAAAATTAAATCGTGCAAGAGTTGCCTCAACATAACCTAATCAACTTAGCCTTTCCAAAATCATTTTGACTGATGTCTGGTAAAAGAAAAGGTCTAAGGATGAAGTTGAGAAACAAATGATGAAATTGACACAAAAAACCTCCCGACCCAACTTTCTTCTTAGTCTAGGTTAAATATTAAATCGAGTGGGGATTGCACTAACATAACCCAGTTGACTTAGTCATCCCAAAGGCAACCTGGATGCTCGATATAAAAGGTCTAAGGATGAATTTGAGAGAAAAAAAAGATGAAATTGACAATAAAAACTTCTTGACCTAACTCCTTGTTTAACCCAAGTTTATTATTAAATCACTTGGGAGTTGTTTCAAAGCGATCTAGTCAACTTGATCGGCCCAAAAGCAACTTAATCATTCGTTAAAAAAATATAAGGATCAAATAGAGAAAAGAAAATAATAAAATTGAAAAAAA
>Ga0325400_1006440_pt1 | contig 11168 bp, 9 predicted proteins | sample PopdelMetagenome_2_FD_205662 | JGI IMG/M metagenome (GOLD analysis project Ga0325400, IMG submission 205662) | Populus deltoides microbial communities from Bellville, Georgia, United States - Xylem-PdKOR-R1 | ecosystem: Host-associated > Plants > Phyllosphere > Stem > Wood/Secondary xylem...
CCAGCAACCACACATCAATCTTCCCTATACCAATAGGAACACCGCCAGCAACTTTTCTCCTCCGGCCAGGCAAACTTTTCTCTTCTTTTTTTCCCTCCGGGGGGGGGGGCCCCCCCCCCCCCCCGGGGGGCCCCCCCCCGCCCGGCCGGCCGGCGGGCGAAGTCCGACCCGTCCGACGACGCTGGCCCGCATCCCGCGCCGTCCCGCAGGCGAGGGGAACGGCCGATCGGGACGCGACATACAGGGGCCGGCGCGTCTCACCACCGTTCGGGCAGGTCCAGGAGCGCGCGGATGCGCGCGGGGTCGGCGTCCGCTTGCGCGCCGGCCCAGGGGGCGGCGGCGTATTCGTCGCGGTAGCGCGGCGAGGGCCAGAGGGGGCCGTCCTCCCCGATCAGCGGGTTGGGACGCAGCGCAGCACCCGGCAGCGGCAGGGCGAGGCCGGCGGCGAGCGAACGGGGATCACCGGCGCCCTCCACCAGCGACCACGCCTCGACCCGCGCGTCGTCGGCCCAGCTGACCGGGCGCGGCGTCCCGCCCGCGAGCAGCGCGGCGAGCAGCGCCGCCTCGTCGTGGACGACGGCGTGCGGGAAGATCGCGGCCCACTCGGCCGCCGGGCGCGCCGGCCCCTTGGCACCGCCGCGATAGCCGGAATTGTGCACGTGGCTGACCGCCAGCACGCCGCCGGGCGCCGCGGCGGCGCGCAGGCGGGCCGCGACCCGATCCTGGTCGGGCAGGAAGTAGAAGGCGTCGTGGCACTGCACCAGGTCGAAGCTACGGCCCGACACCGGCCACGGATGCACCGCGTCGAACACGACGTAGTCCGCGTCGGGCGCCACCCAGTGTTTGGCGAGCCAGCATTTGGCGAACACCACGTCCGCGCCCAGGCAGGCGACGCCGCGCCGCGTCAGTTCGCGCAGGTAATGGCCGATGCCGCAGGCCAGCTCGAACGCGGTGGCGGGCGCCCGCCAATACGCCTCCAGCAGGGCCAGGCCGGCGAGGTAGGTGGGGTCGGACCAGCGATGGGCGAAATAGTCGGCCACGGGACCCAGGCGGAGCAGCGCCATGGCGTCGCGCAGCGTCAACGCGTCGCGTCCGCGCGCGAGCGCCCACAGCTCGCCCAGGTCTGTGGCGGGGCCGGTCCACCAGTCGTCCTGATCGGTCAGGAGCGCCACCAGGGCGTCGTCGGGACAGCCGGCGTCGAGGTGGTCGAGCGCGACGGCCGCCAGCGGCTCCGAGCCCGCACGCAGATAGGGGATGCCGTCCACCACCGGCCAACGCTCGCCGGGCGCGGCCAGCGAGTGGGGGGTGTCGGCCGCCAGCGGCCGGCCGGTGACGGGGGAGCGGTAGGCCCCGTCGGCGATCACGCCGCCCCCGCCGTCGGCGGCGCGCCGTCCAGCACCGCCTCCAGCGCACCCGCCAGGCCGGCGCGCGCCAGGATGGCGTCGTGGAACCGCTTCACCGGGCCGTCGTGGACGAGCCCGTAGGTGCCCAGCACGGCATCCATCGTCACGGCGCGCGCGGCCAAGTGCTGCTCGATCTCCAATACCCGGTCGAGCACGTCGCCCACGTGGAAGGCGCGGCCCTCGCCGGTGTCATCCCGGCCGATGGGGTCGAGCGCCGCGCGCACCTCGTCGGCCAGATCGGGCGCGAGCTCGGCCAGCGACGCGTCGCGCGCGCGCGCGATCACGGTGTCCAGCGCGTCGCCCAGCAGCACCTCGCCCGAAAAGCCGCTGTCGGGCATGTCGGCGTTGTGGAAATGATGCGCCATGGCGGCGAGGAACACGGGCACCGGGTCCGCCCCCTCCGCGGGCGCCGCGATCACCGAATAGACCGCGACCATCAGGCAGTGCTCGGCGTGGTTCTCCGCCGGTTGCAGCACGATGCGCGGCAGGCCGGGGCAAGTGACGCCCGCGCGCGGCTGGCGCGCCAGCTTGCCGACGAAATCGGGCACTGGCCCCGCCGCCGGACCGCCGTTGGCGAGCGCGGGGCGCAGGCGGGCAGCGAGCGCGCGGTCGATGCCAGCGGGCGAGTGGACCTGCGCCACCCCGTCGCCTGCCGCACCCCCGGGCGCGGTCACTTCGTCGAACGCGCGTTCCAGCACGCCCACCGCGTCCTCGTGCCCCAGGCCCAGCGCGGTCAGGTGCGCCAGGTCGAGGTCGCCCAGCCGCGCGGCGGCAAGCGCGGCGGCGACCGTCCGCTCCATGACGTCGGACACGGGGGCGCCGACCGAGAGCATCGCCCAGCCGTCCGCGAACAGCCGCTCGGCCACCGTGCCGGGGCGCGCGGCGGAGCGGATGCGCTTCAGGTCGCCCAGCTCGCGGAACAGCGGCAGGAGCGCGGGCGTCACGCGGCCGCCCTCCCCGCACCGGTCCGGATCACTTGCCGTCCAGCCAGCGGTCCAGGATCAGCTGCTGCTCGTTGAAGGCGTGGACGGGCTCGCCCCCGTCCGCCGTCTGGGGCATCTTGAAGAAGATGCCCATCTGCTCCTGGACGCCGCCGTCCCCGCGCTGCTGCGCCAGGTCCAGCACGCGCGCGATCTCGATGGCGAGCGGCGCGGCCAGCACCGAGTCCTTGCAGAGGAAGTTCATCTTGAGCTGCATCTTCTGACCCAGGAAGCCCGTGAGGTCGATATTGTCCCAGGCTTCCTTGTCGTCGCCGCGCGGGCGATAATAATGGATCATGATGATGTGATCCTCGACCGGATAGCCCAGGATGTTGTCCAGCACCGACTTCTTGGTGTCGACCTTGGACGCCAGCGACTTGGGGTCGTCCAGCGCCAGCCCGTCCGAATTGCCCAGGATGTTGGTGGAGAACCAGCCGTCGACGTGGAGCGCGCGGTCGCGCAGCGCGGGCGCCACCACCGTCTTCATCAGCGTCTGGCCGGTCTTGCCGTCCTTGCCCGCCACCGCGACGTTGCGGGTGCGCGCCAGTTCCTGGAGCGGCTTCACGTCGGCGGCGACCGAGGGCGTGAAGTTGGCGTAGGGCGTGTCGGCGGCGATGGCGGCGTAGGCGTAGAGCATCGCCGGGCTGATCGCGGGATCGTCCGCGTCCAGCGCGCGCTCGAACGCGTCGACCGACGCGAGGGAGGCGTGGGCGGGATCGACCTTGCGTTCGGTGGAGGCGAGGTTGACCACGACCAGCCGGTCGAGCGAGCGTTCCGCCTTGAAGCGCGCCATGTCGGCCTGGATGCGTTCGACCGCGGCGCGGTGACCGGCGGCGGCGAACTTGTTCGCGCCGTCGATGTTGGCGCAGAAGTTGGTGGAGCCGACGGCGGCCCATGGCTTCATGTCGCGCAAGAGGGCGGCCCCGTTGGCCAGCTCCTTGTCGCCGATCACGCCGTGGCGGATCGCGGCGGTGGCGAGATCGTCGCCGTTCAGGTCCCAGCCGCCGAAGTGGAGGTCGCGGTAGTCGGCCATGCCGGCCACGTTGCGATCCGCCAGCGGCAGGCCGCGCCGGTCGTTGGAGCCGCCGCGAATCATCTCGATCCCCGCCGCGGCCGTGGTGGCGACCGCGCCCCCCAGGCCGATCACCGCCACGCCAACCTTGTCCGCCATGTTCCCCCCTCGGGCTCTTCAGAACTTACGCGCGCGGGAAGCCCGCGACGAACGTCCAGAACGCGTTACGTGACATCAGGTGCAACGCGATCCGGAAAATAGACGAGATCGTTAACGAATGTTAAGCATGTCGCCCGAGCGCGGTAATCCGGGTCAGGCCGCCATGGCCGGGGCGGGCAACCAGTCGGTCTGGATCACGGCGTAGCGGTCGACGAAGCCGGTGAAGCGGATCAGTTCCGCCTCGTTCAGGATGCGGACGCGGCGACCGTTGCGCTCGATCATGCCCTGGCGCTCCATCTCGCCCAGCGTGCGGTTCACGTGCACCTTGGTCAGGCCCACCGCGTCGCCGATGTCCTTCTGCGTCAGCGGCAGGTCGAAGCTTTCCACAACACCGCCGGCCGTCACGCGCAGGCGCGCCAGGATGTCGAGCAGCAGCGTGGCGAGGCGCACGATGGCGTCGGTGCGGCCGATGGAGGCCAGCCGGTCGGCCATGGCGACGTTCTCGGCCGCGGCCATGGCGTAGAGCAGGCCGGCGAGGCGCGGCTGGGCGCGGAAGATGCGGCCGAGATTCACCTTGGACAGCTCCGACACGATGCAGTCGGACACCGCGGTCAGCGTGTTCGCCGCCTGATTCCAGGCGATGGACGACGTGCCCACCAGGTCGCCCGCGTAATGGAAGCGCAGGATCTGGCGCGCGCCGGAACTCAGCACCTGGGACGAATGGAGCCACCCCTGCTGGACGACGAAGAGGCCGTCAACCTGATTGCCCTCCTGCATCAGCAGGTCGCCGGGGGCCAAGCGGCTTTCTCGCCGCTCAGCCCAGTCAAGCGCGTCGCGTTCCTCGTCGGTAAGGTCGAGATAGCGTTCGAGACGGGCGGTCAGGGCGCTTCGACGCAAGAAACAGGTCCTCCCGCTCGCGGGGGCGTTCAGCCTCCCCCGGATAACGACACCGGGGGACCGAGAACGATCCCCTCATGCCGTGCGCGAAACGACCGAAACGGGTTAACGTTGCACGCGTCGCCCGGAATGTTTCCCCGACAGAGGCCCGGCTGTAACATTTCGGGACGGCCGCGGCGGTCCCCGGCGCTCCGGCGGGGGGGCGGACGACGGGGCGAAGCGGGGCTCACCCTGGGGCGCGGGCTGGGAGGCGGCGGCGGCGAACCGGTCGGCGGCGGCGGGCGCCACCTGGAACCGCGTCTCGCGTGCACCGACTCGGATCGCCCCCACCTCGCCGCGCCCCAGCCGGCCGCGTCGACAGATCAGCGGCAGCACCCAGCGCGGGTCGGCACCTTGGGAATAGCCGACGTTGACCGCGAACCACGGGGCGTCGCCGAAATCGCCGCGGGGGCCGCGCGGCTCGGGCGCGTCGGCGGACAGCTCCTCCGGCTCGGGAAGGGCCGCGCGGCGGGCGTGCACCAGGGCGGCGGCGACCTGCTCGGGGCTCAGGCGCTCCATCAGCGTGGCCGCCAGCGCGCGGTCGTCCTCGTCCGCCTCCACCGGCTGAGACAGCTGGGTCAGCAGCCGCTCGCGGTCGGCGGCGCGGATGGCGTCGGCGGTGGGCGGCGGCGCCCACTCGACGGGCAGCTTGGTGCGCCGGAGCATGCCTTCCACCTGACGGCGCTTAGGGAATGGGACGAGCAGCACGGCCGTGCCCTTGCGCCCCGCGCGGCCCGTTCGGCCGGAGCGGTGCTGAAGCGTCTCGGCATCGCGGGGAAGCTCGACGTGGATCACCAGGCCGACGCCGGGCAGGTCGATGCCGCGCGCGGCCACGTCGGTCGCCACGCACACGCGCGCGCGGCGATCTCGAAGGGCTTGGAGCGCCGCGTTGCGCTCGGACTGGCTGTGCTCGCCCGACAGCGCCACCGCCTGAAAGCCGCGCTCGACGAGGCTGGCGTGGAGGTGGCGCACGTTGTCGCGCGTCGCGCAGAACAGGATCGCCGTCTCCGCCTCGTGCTGGCGGAGCAGGTTGACGGCCGCGCGCTCCAGGTCGCTGGGCGCGACGGCGACCGCGACGTAGCTGATGTCGGCGTGCGCGCGGTCGGGGCCGCCCGCCTCGATCCGCATGGCGTCGCGCTGATAGGTGCGGGCCAGCGCCGCGGCGGGCGGCGGCAGCGTGGCGGAGAAGAGCAACGTGCGGCGCTCGGCCGGCGCGCCGTCAAGGATCGCCTCCAGGTCCTCGCGGAAGCCCATGTCGAGCATCTCGTCCGCCTCGTCCAGCACGGCGGCCGCCAGGCCCGACAGGTCGAGCGCGCCCGATTCGAGGTGGTCGCGCAGCCGGCCGGGCGTGCCCACCACCACCCGGGGGCCGCGCGACAGGGCGCGCCGCTCCACCGACGCGCTCATGCCGCCGACGCAGGTGGCGACGCGCGCGCCCAGGCCGTCGTAGAGCCAGGTCAGCTCGCGGCCGACCTGGAGCGCAAGCTCGCGCGTGGGAGCGATCACCAGGATGGCGGGGCGCTCGGTAGGACCACCCTCGGCGAGGTCGCCCAGCGCGAGGCCGAAGGCGACCGTCTTGCCCGAGCCCGTACGCGCCGAGACAAGGAGGTCGCGGCCCGCGGCGTCGGGCGCGGTGACGGCGGCCTGGACGGGGGTGAGGTCGGAATAGCCGCGCGCGTCGAGCGCCGCGGCGAGCGGAGGGGCTAGATTCGGAAACGGCATGAGAAATCCCCAAATGGGCCGCCCGGGCGTTCGGCGCAAGCGTCCGGCCGCACGCGCGCCTGCCCCGCCGCGGGACGCCGTGTCGCGTGCGCCGAGAGAGGCAGGCCGCCGCCCCCGCCGGCGGGGATCGCCCGGCCGCGGTCCGCGTCGACCAAGCCCGTCCCGTGCAACGCCCGCCCCCGGACGAGCCGACCCGTCTAGCGGCTGCTTGCGACGTTCGTGGAAAGCTTTAGTTACCGGGCGATGACGACGCCCTCCCCGGAAGGCTCCGCGCCGTCCGGGTCGCGCGACCGCCGGATCGAGGAGCCCACCAACCTCTGGCTGGTCCACCCGCTGGGCCGGGCGCTGCTGCGCCCGGCAATCCGTGCCGGGATCAGCGCCAACGCCGTGTCGTGCGCCGGACTGGCGGCCGGCGCGGGAGCCGCCATGGCGTTCGCCCAGTGGCGCTCGCCCGCCTGGGTGGCGGTGGGCGCGGTGCTGGCCACGGCGTGGCTGGTGCTGGACGGGCTGGACGGCATGGTGGCGCGCGCCACGGGCACCGCCAGCCCGCTCGGGCGGCTGATGGACGGGCTGTGCGACCACGGGGCGTTCGTGCTGATGTACGTTGGCCTCGCGCTCTCGGTGGGCACGGCGGGCGGCTGGGCGCTGGCGGTGGCGGCGGGCGTAGCCCACGCCGTCCAGTCCAGCCTGTACGAGGGCGAGCGCGCGCGCTTCCACCGGCGGCTGCGGCGGGAAGCGCCGCCGGCCGCCCCCGCCCTCTCGCCCGCCGCCGGGCTGGTCGCCTTCTACGACCGGGTGGCCGGCCTGCCGTCGCGCGGGCGCGACGCGTTCGAGGCGGCGTTGGCCGGTCCGGCGGGCGGCCCGCTCGCCGCCGAGTACGGCCGGCGCGCCGCCCGGCCGATGCGTCTCATGATGCTGTTGAGTGCCAACACACGCGTGCAGCTGATCGTGCTGGCCTGTTTCGCGGGCCGCCCGACCCTGTTCTGGTGGGCCGAGCTCACCGTGCTGCCCGCGGTCGCCGCGGTCGGCCTTGCCTGGCACCGCCGCGTCGCGGCGGCGCTTTCCCCCCTTCCCGCCGCGAGTCGCGGCCTTTCTCCCCAAGGATAACGACCACCCATGTCCACCATCCGCGTCGCCGTCGTCGGCATCGGCAACTGCGCCTCCTCGCTGGTGCAGGGGCTGGAGCATTACCGGGAGGGGTCGAACGACCACACCGGCCTGATGCACTGGGACATGGGCGGGTATCGCCCATCCGACATCCAGGTGGTCGCCGCCTGGGACGTGGACCGGCGCAAGGTGGGGCTGGACGTGGCGGACGCGGTGTTTGCCAAGCCAAACTGCACCGCCGTGTTCGCGCCCGACCTGAAGCCCACCGGCACGGTGGTGCGCATGGGCGCGGTGATGGACGGCGTGGCCGAGCACATGGCCGACTATCAGGACGACCGCACCTTCCTGGTGGCGGACGCCGCCCAGCCCAGCCGCGAGGAGATCGTCGCCGAGCTTCGCCGCACCAACGCCGACGTGCTGATGAACTACCTGCCGGTCGGCAGCCAGCAGGCGACCGAGTTCTACGCCGAGTGCGCGCTGGAGGCGGGCGTCGCCTTCGTGAACAACATCCCCGTGTTCATCGCGTCGGACGAGAAGTGGGCCGCGCGGTTCGAGGAGGCGGGCGTGCCGATCATCGGCGACGACATCAAGGCCCAGCTGGGCGCCACCATCGTCCACCGCGTGCTGACCGACCTGTTCGCCAAGCGCGGCGTGAAGCTGGAGCGGACGTACCAGCTGAACACGGGCGGCAACACCGACTTCCTGAACATGAGCAACCACCGGCGGCTCGCCAGCAAGAAGATCAGCAAAACCGAGGCCGTGCAGTCCGTGGCCGCCGAGCGGCTGTCGGACGAGAACGTGCACATCGGCCCCAGCGACTATGTGCCGTGGCAGAACGACAACAAGGTCTGCTTCCTGCGCATGGAAGGCCAGCTGTTCGGCGGCGTGCCGATGAACCTGGAGCTTCGCCTGTCGGTCGAGGACAGCCCCAATTCGGCGGGCGTCGCCATCGACATGATCCGTTGTGCCAAGATCGCGCGCGACCGGGGCGTGCGCGGCGTGGTGGACCCCGCGTCCGCCTATTTCTGCAAGCACCCGCGCCGCCAGATCACCGACGACGCGGCGCAGGCGGAGGTCGAGGCCTTCATCAAGGCCGCCTGATCGTGATCCCCGCCGCCGGACGAGGCGCGCCGTGATCCGCACCGCCGTCCTGCTGGCGGCGGGCGCGGGGAGCCGGCTGCGCTCGGCCGCGCCGTCCAAGCCGTTATGCCCCGTGGCGGGCGTGCCGCTGATCGACCGGGCGCTGGCCGGATTGGCGGCGGCGGGCATCGCGCGCGCCGTGGTGGTGACGGGCTATCTGGCCGACGCGGTGGAGGCGCATCTCTCCGCCGGGCACTGGCCGCTGGCGGTGGAGTGCGTGCGCTCCCCCGACTGGCGGCGCCCCAACGGCGTGTCCGCGCTGGCCGCCGCGCCGCACCTCGCGGGGGAGGACGCGCTGCTCGCCATGTGCGACCACGCGGTGGAGCCCGCGCTCTACGCCCGGCTGGCGGCGACGGGCACGCGGGGCGGCGCGGTGCTGGGGATCGACCGGCGGCTGGGCCACCCCTGGATCGATCCGGATGACGTGACCGGCGTGGCGACGGACGGCGACCGTATCATTGCCATCGGCAAGGGGCTGGCGCCGCACGACGCGTACGACACGGGCGTGTTCGCGGTGGGGCCAGCGCTGTTCGACGCGCTGGCAGCACTTCCCGATCCGTCGCTGACGGAGGGGATGCGGGTGCTGGCGGCGCGCGGGGCGGCCTGGGTGGAGGACTGTTCCGACCTGGACTGGATCGACGTGGACGACGCGGCCGCGCTGGCCAAGGCAGAAACCTGGCTGACCCCGCCGCTCGCCGCGGCGGGGTAGCGGCCGTTCAGGCCGGCTGGCCGTTGCCGCCCGTCGAGCCGAAAATCTGGCCCGTCGAGAAGCTGAGCGACGGGTCGGCGGCCGCCACGTAGAGCCCGGCGATCTCGGCCGGTTGCCCCGCGCGGCCCATGGGGCTGTCGCCGCCGAAGGTACGCAGCTTCTCGGGCGTGGCGCCGCCTGACACCTGGAGCGGCGTCCAGAAGGGGCCGGGCGCCACCGCGTTCACGCGGATGCCGCGCGGCGCCAGCTGCTTGGCCATCGACTTGGTGAAGTTCAGCACGGCGGCGCGCGTGAGTGCATAGTCCACGATGTCCTTGGACGGATCGCCCGCCTGCTCGGACGAGGTGTTCACGATCACGCCGCCTGCGCCCATCCGCTCGACGGCGGCCTTGGTCAGCCAGAAGGGGGCGTAGACGTTGGTCTTCATGGTGTCGTCGAAATCCTGGTCGGAGATGTCGGCGATGCCGGGCCGCGTCTGCTGGCGCGCGGCGTTGTTGACCAGGATGTCGAGGCCGCCCAGCCGGTCGGCCGCTTCCGCCACCAGCCGGCGGCAGAAGCGCGCGTCGCGCAGGTCGCCGGGCAGCGCCACGGCGTTGCGCCCCGCCGCGCGGATCAGCGCCACCACCTCGCGCGCGTCGGGCTCCTCGGCGGGCAGGTAGTTGATCGCCACGTCTGCGCCCTCGCGCGCGTATGCGATGGCGGCGGCGCGGCCGATGCCGCTGTCGCCGCCGGTTATCAGCGCCTTCCGACCCGCCAGCCGGCCCGAGCCCTTGTAGCTGGTCTCGCCGTGGTCGGGGCGCGGCGTCATCTTCGATGCCAGGCCGGGCCAGGGCTGGCGCTGGTTCGGATAGGGGGGCCGGGGATAGGCTGCGGCGGCCGGCGTGACTGGCGCCCCTGCCCCGCTGCCACCCTGCACGGCGGCGGCCGGGGCGGCGGCGGCGGCGCCGGCAGCGAGGCCTACGCCGGTGACAAAGGTGCGGCGGCTGGTATCGGTCATGGCGCGGGCTCCGGCAGGGTTTCCCGTCAAAGCCCGCGACGGCCCCTTCCGTTCCCCGTCAGTCGCCGAAACCGGCGGGCGCAGGCGAGACCACCGCCGCCTGGCCCGCGCGAATCTCGCGCACCTCGAGCGCGCGCTCGGCCACGTTGTCGCGGCCGAAGCGGAACGCGCCGTCCAGCCCGGCGAACCCGCCCGCGTCGCGCAGGCGCGCTTCCGGGAAGCGGCTCCCCACGCGCCAGTCGCGCGCGATGCGCACCGCCAGCAGCACCGCGTCGTAGCCCAGGCTGGACAGGCGATAGGGGGCGGACCGGAAGCGCTGGCGATACTTGACCGCGTACTGGCGGTAGAGCGCGTCCGACACGCTGGCGTACCAGGCGCCCGCCAGCGGCGCGCGGGCGGCGATGCCGGGCTCGGAGTTCCACAGCTCGGTGCCGAGCAGGCGCGCGGACGCGTTCGGCCCGCGCTTCAGCGCCGGCGCGGCGGCGGCCGACGCGGCGCCGCCGTCGGCCACGAGCACGGCGCCGTACGGCCCCTTGGCTGCCACGCGCGCGGCGGCCGCGGCCGGCCCGCCGGCCCCGCGGCCGTAGGTGTCGAGCGCCACCACCTTGCCGCCGCCCGTCTCGACAGCGCGCAGGAAGGCGGTGGAGGCGCGCTCGCCGTAGAGACCGTTGGGGACGAGGCCGGCGAAGCTCTGCACGCCGCGCCCGCGCGCATAGGCGACGACGCGCGCCACCGACTGGGCGGGCGTGAACCCCATCACATAGGTGCCGTCACCCGCCACCGACGTGTCGTTGGAAAACGCGATCACGGGCACGCCCGCCGCCTTCGCCACCGGGCCCACGGCGCGCGCGTCCTCCGCCAGCAGCGGGCCGAGGATCAGCTGCGCGCCGTCCGCCAGCGCGCGCGAGGCGGCCGCTGCCGCGCCGCCGGCGGTATCGTAGTTGGTGACGCGCAGCTGGGAGGCGCCCGTGTCCAGCACGGCGAGCGCGGTGGCGTTGGCGAT
>Ga0325400_1006443_pt1 | contig 11164 bp, 5 predicted proteins | sample PopdelMetagenome_2_FD_205662 | JGI IMG/M metagenome (GOLD analysis project Ga0325400, IMG submission 205662) | Populus deltoides microbial communities from Bellville, Georgia, United States - Xylem-PdKOR-R1 | ecosystem: Host-associated > Plants > Phyllosphere > Stem > Wood/Secondary xylem...
GAGTTGCTTCCGGCAAATCACTGGATCACAATGTCTTAGGGCTCGATCTTGCCTAGAGAATGAAACTCAAATCATAAAAATATGCTCAAATTTACAGCAGATCGCTAGCTAGCGGGTCGTGATATCAAATCACCTCCCAATTATGTCAATAGATTTTAGAGACCAGCCATAAAAAATCTTTCGGTGTGGACATTTTCATCTCTTCATGTCCCGCGGGCGTCGGTGGTCGAGAACCGTTCATGGAGATATGAAATGGGAGTCTCGCTTGTTGACATGAAATTAAGATTTGTGTTGGGCAAACGCAGCTGATGTATGCGATATTTGCCATGCATGCATTCATCATCTTAATTAGGGAGTAATAGTTCCGTTACCCGTGTTTAGATGCGGGTATGAATTTGAGGTGTCAATAACATTTCTGATGGGCATTTATTTGTAAGTAATCGGTGTGATCTTCGAACGTACAAAGCTAACACAGTCAGAACTTGATAACTATAGAAACAAATCCAGAAGATGTTGCCAATTAAACTTGGTTCAGCGACTCAATTTTGAAACCTCGTTTAAGCCTGATTACTTACATAACTTAAGCTTCAAATTAATCATGTTGGAGTTGTCATAATGTAACTAAATCAATTTAATATGCCAAAAGCAACCCAAATCATCAATAAAAAATGGGCTGACTTTAAAAAATTAGAATGATATAATGGACGTCCATGATTGACTCGAGTTAAAAGCTAAATTCACAACCTGAGCTATGAGTACTATCACAACATGCTAATCTGGTTGGTTGTCTGTCATTTTATTTTCCTTTCCCTTATTCTCTTCTCAATTGGATTTTTATTGGGCTAGGGTTGGAAGGAATTCAAGGACTAAATTGAAAGAAAATGGCTTAAGCTTGAGTAAGATAAAATTTGGGACTCAATTGAAAGGTTATTATAGAAGTAGGGACTAAAATGAATAAAGTGGACAAAAAACATTGGGTACACGGAGAACACGTGCCATTGTGTGAGAGGACCAACTATAATATGATGGCTTGTGCAGCTTCCTTTGGCCACCAAAGATTGCCTCCATTAGTGGTGGTGTGTGGCGGAATTTTCTTTTTCTTTCTTTTTCTCTCTCTTCCAATTTAATTCTACAACTTAGTTTGAATCACTCCACTTCTTTAGTGATCATGCATAGTTTGAATCAGAAATCTTCATAGTTGTATATAAAACATCAATTGTATTCATCTTAATTGACCAAACTAATTTTTTGGTTTCTTCTAATAGATTAAACTAGTCATGTTTTTGTGCTATGTAACCATTTAGATAATAATAAACATTATGGCATCAACCACCTAAAATATGTCAAATTTTCTTAATCTCAAATTGAGTTACAAACCCATGAAACAAAACACTTAGACAAACCAAGAAGGCAAATAGAAAGGTTGGCTTAAACACAATTGAAAAAAAAAATTGAAGAGGAACTAAGAGCCTTTTAAGTAAACATTAGAGTATACCAAGCTTTAAAAACAAATCATGAATATGATAATAGAGTATATGACTCTAAAAAATGTCACCAAAGATCAAGCTTTAAAAACAAATAATGAACATGATAAGAAAATATCGGACTAAAAAAAAGAGCTACCAAGGACTTTTTGTATATGTATATATTCTCACATAATGTAAAAAAACAACAAAAGAAATAATAAAAGGAAAAGGAAAATTAAATCAAATGTACATGGTGGCTTTCCTGATCAACTTAAATGTCTATCTGGCTCTGCTCCTCTTTCTGATTAGTGGTCTAAATGACATTTTGATTATATCATCCTTCTAAGATTGAGCTTCCTTATTAGTGGTGATGCAGCCGAAAAACACCATCAACGATCCATAACATGTTTCAATTGGTCCAATCATAAGGTCGAAGATAAAAGCATTAAAAAAGGCATTGAATGAGTTTGTTATAAAGTTTTTGGCTAAGGCTGGTTTTGGAGGTTCATTGTAGCATTAAAATGAGGTTTTAGTCCATCTAATCCAAGTGCAGGAAAGGCCCAATCAATGTTAACCATAGGCATGATATATCCACCTCTATGGTAGCCTTGTTTGGGCAAGATTTTTTTAATGTTATTAGGATTCTATGTCAGCAAATAATCTTTAATTAATTCAAGGGAAGATTTCGGTCAGGTCTGATTCCTAACCTATGAAAGATTATTTAATGATTCTTTTAATCTAGGAAGGAAACTAATAAGGCAGCAACAAATATAGATATTTGTATTTATTATTGTCCAAGTATTACAAGGAGACCTAGCTCTACAAGGAAAAGCAAGAAGCGACATAATTAATTCCACATTCATATCAGATTTTTCTAGTCTATTTGAGACATCTAGAGGTGAAAACTCTTCCTAAAGTTATAATGAAGATTTATTTCAGTTATAACATCTTTTTATACTAGGGAAATCAGACTTATCTCTTTTATTTCCCTTTAGTTATTTGTGACAGTATAAAAAACCTTTATTTTTAAGTGTTTGGGGTTCATTCAATATTATTTAGGTTTATTTCAATTAAGTTTTACGTCTCATTACAAGTAGTTTCACATCATCCCACATTTTGAGTAAGTGGGTTCAAATCAGCACTAATAAGTTTAATAATTACGGGTTATAGCCAGCATGGATACACACCAATATCTCTCTCTCTCCCCTCTTCTCAATTAGGCTCTTAACTCTTTTCAACTAGCAGTTCATTCTTTTACAAGACAACCTGAAATTTACGAAACAATTAACATGGTAGCTTAGACATCACCGCAACCTTGACAAGGGATGTTCATTCTGAGCAAATTGTTATACCATCTCCAATCTTACATGGTTTCCAATCTCCATGACTCTATGCTTTAATAATAAATAACTATAGAGAAATAACAACCCATAAGAAGGCATATGCTTCAGTCCTTTGCAACCATGCCTAAATTCTTGAACCTTGAAAACCTATAGTTGTTTGCAAGCTCCATAACCACTAACACACCCCTGAGATATTGAAATACAATGTCTATATATGTGGCCAAGGCCAACTAGTCTAGCAGGTTACAGTAGTTTCATATTATTAGTTACGCTTGGTACCACCAAAGATTACAAGTTTTTCATTATCATCTGAAACTATAAAAGTTGATCCCAATATGGGTATTAAAATTTCATCCCATTACCTAACACCATCCAAGCAAAACACATGGAAATAGGGATAAAACAAACAAAAACCAAGAGATGCGAAGATGCATAATCATTTTAGAAAAAGAAGAAAATATTTCAATTTTTTAATGCTAACTAAACTCATTTGAGGTTAGTTTCAGTTTACTGAATACAAATTTCATTACGCAATAATAGTAATTACTAAAAGAGAAAATATCACAGGTTCAAGAATTTATTTAGTATTCAATAAGAATAAAATTGAGATAAACAATCAATATAAAATTATTAATAAGGGAAAGAATAGGTCAATGATAAAGTGAAAACATTCAACAATAATATGATTGACAGGTTGAGATGAGCTCTACAGTGAAGATTATACGCACTCATGAGCTAGTAGTGACAAATTTAATAGTGTAGGTGTGGGTTGACAAGCTGCTACTGCTGCTGCTTAGAATACATGGTAGCGATGATCATAGCAACATTGCTTCTATTAGTGCCATAATGTTCTATCAATGGAACTGGCAGAAACAAATGAATTAGATGTAGTAATGATTGTTGCATGGTGATGGTGATCATATTGGCATTATCCATTTCATAATAAATTATAAATTTGAAACAACAATATAACCAAACATAAATGGCAACTAAATTAAACCGAGAAACAGAACATGTGACACAACACAAAATAATAGGTATCTTATATGTAGTGAATCCTCATACTACTAAGAAAAGATATAATATGTGCATCGACAAACTTCACATGCTTCTTTATCAAAATATCAACAGCCTCTTATCCTAATTTTCACGATTCACTAAAGAATGCCAATAAGAAAATCTTAACATAAGCAAAATGTATACAAGTCTCATTCAACTAGACAAACCAATAAGCTAAACCACGATAACCAAATAATAATATTATTCATTTAAGCATGTCTTATGTACTAATTTTTATCTAAAATTAGTATTCGTAGGGCGAAGATTCTTATTCCAATAGTGTTGGTGCCTTAGAACAGGGTTCTATTATTTCATACTCCTATCAAACTTGTTTCAACTTTTCAGGATTCATTGTCAATCTTGTTGTGAGTTATGTGACCACGTGGTAATGAAGTTCATATTAAGTAGCAGATAATACTCTAGTAGATTTATACTCATTTATATTAGGTAACTGGAAATCTAATGAACAAAAAGATAAAACCAAAATTTAAAATGCAAGAAAGGTAAGAAACTTTAAGGGGAAATAAAAAGAAAGAGAAAGGATAGACCTTTGTCAATTAAAATGGTATTGGAGTTGGAGAGTGAGAAATAAAAACCTACAATTAACTTGTAAAAACCTGGTTAAAATATAACCTGAGCGAAAATAAAAGAGATTTTTATTTTATTAATCCAAAAATAAATATAGGATAGATTAAATAAAACAATTCTAAGTAATGTGAGGATGATGAAATTGAATAAAATAAAAGGTGTTATGTTATAAATTTATAAGAAGGGGGGTTACTAAGGCAAAAAGAGAAATAGAAAAATATAAGTGGCCAATGTACAGATAGATGAAAAATTAGACTATAAATAACTCATTTCTTCTCTCTTTAGCCAGCGGTTTGAATCAAGAGAGAGGGGGAGTTTAATTGATTTTTCTACTTAATTTCTTGCAAAATACACCAAAAGAGTTGACCTAAAGGTGATTAAAACCTAGTTAGTCAATCAAGAGGTTGTTTTAGTGTTGAAGGGTTGTTTCGATGAAGATAATAAGCATGTTTGAAAGAGGAGAAAAAGAGAAATTGGGTTCTTCTTGCAACTTTTCCTTAAATCATTATCCAACCAAGGTAATAAGCATGTTCAAAGTGATAAATTGTTATTATTATGTGTTTTGAAGAAGAAATTCAATTGTTGTTATTATGCAAAATTGAAGATTTGTAATATTAATCACTTAAATTATGCAAATTATGATTGAACCATGTTTAGAACTATGAACTATGATTGGTTAATTATCTAATCTCAAAATGGAAGAAACAAAAACCCCTCCCCCTTTATTGTTGGTTTTAGCCAAAAGGAAAAATTTATGTATTTTGAAAATTGATACCACTGTTTAGAAAATTATTTGAAATTATAAGCTCATAAATATTAATAGATTGAATGGATAAGGTATTTACAAGGAAAGAAGAAGAATTTTTTTTTTGTTTTCTTGTATAGGTGTCGATTAAAAAGAAAAAAGAAAATTGGGGCAATATAGTTTTGATAAAAATTGTTTAGAAACTATATGAAACTATAGATAATTGATGTTGATAGATTATATGGATAATGATTTTTGCAAGAAAAGAGGAAAAAAAAGAGGAAAGGGTTTCAACTTGGACTTTAATAGTATGAGTGGGTAGTTTTAAATGAATTGAGTGGATTGTTGGATAATTAAGGAGTTAATATATGTGAAAAAAAAAGAGAGTTTTATTCTTCTTGACTAAGGAATTCAATCAAACTTATTAAAAGGGTATGAGACTTAATTAAATCAAGGAATATGTAATTAGCATTAAGTCATACCAATTCAAAAATAAAATGAGATTTTTATCATTTGGTTACGAATGATAAATGACATGTTGTTTGTGTTGGTACAAAGAAGACTGCAGGACTTAATCAACAATCGAGGATCTCTTTGCACACACAGACACCAAGTAGGTGTTCAACACTTTGAAGTAACCTAATAGTTTATTTCAAATAATTCTTAGAAGGAATTTTCTTTGATTGTAGTTTTAGTGTAAAATTATGAGATAAAAAGGTGGAATGATGCCTTGTTAAATGGGCGAGTCGAAATATTATTTTCTAGATAATGGAAATAATTGCATGTTGAATCGGAGAGTTGAAAGATTATATTCTGGTTAATGGAATTAATGCTTTGTTGAATGGGCAAGTCGAAAGATTATTTCTCAGTTAATGAAAATAATGTGCCATCGAATCAGCAAGTCAAAAAATCATTTCCTAGTCAATGAAAATAATGCTTAACTAATAGGCGAGTCGAGAAGGTTATTTCATGATTAATGAAAATAATGCCCTAGTTAAGGATTGACAAAGACATTGATATATTATAGATAAGCTACTCCATTAAATGATTATAGTTCTTAATTTGTTTGTTTACCATAAAGTGTAAATTTTAATCATACCTAGTGTGTGTGTGTGTGTGTGTGTGTGTCATTGAGTGTGTTTCTAGATACCTCGCACCCTCGATTCGGAAAGTAATTGCATGGATAGGTGTTTTTTTGTTGTTAAGTAAATTATGTATTTAGAAGAATGAATACTTTATTGTTATATACTTTTGTGTTTAAGAATTTATATGTTTAAATTATCTTTTGTGAATGATATAATTTTAAAAAGTTGCTCTTCTTAAGTTAGTTTATAGTTTTGTTGTATTCTTATTTAAACATATTTATTTTTAAAATAAAATGATATATGTCATGAACTAATTAGTTTTAAATATTTGTTCTATAGAAATATTATAATGCTAACACTATATATAAAAAAAATGAAGTTGATATTATGATTGAGTTATGAAAGTTTAATATGATGGGACGAGTATTTTGATTGTTGTTTATAGGTCGAGAATTTATTGGGTTGATAACTTGGTACTAAAATATAAAGTAAACCATCCTGAAATTTTGGTCAAATAAAAAAATAAAAATTTGCACCATTAATATATATATATATATATATAGAGAGAGAGAGAGAGAGAGGGGGGGGTCATTACACAACTTCCTAGTTTCACACGTGCATTATGTTGTGGGGTTAATGACATAGAGAAAATGAATTTTACTTCTATAAAGGCAGTTAAAAGACCAGACATGAATGGTTTTATGTTTTTCTTTTTGTATGTCAAAAATTTGAACAAAACATAAATCGCTATTAGAAATCTAAAAAGGTGATATCTTATGTTGCTTAATATATATATAAAAAATTGCTAGTGCTTGGACAAAGCAAAATCTGGTATATAATCAACATACAAAAGTGAAGATTTTCTTGAAAAAAAAATAGAAAACTTATAGCATTATTATTTGTAGTTGCACTTGCAAGTTGATCAATATAACTAAAAATATACAATGACATATAACTAAACAGAGCATTATAACAGTTTGTGAAGAAAGACACAACCTAAATATGAAGAAAATCTAAATGCAATAATGAAAAGTTTGTGAAATATCCATGGCCTATTAGATGGCTTATCTATCCAGTTAACCATAATATTCGAGTCAAATTCAAAGATGAACATGACTCTAATAAAATCATTGCCGCACGTGTGCGATGTTGCTGGCGAAAACATCCCCCCTCATATCTTATCTATTTATCTGGAAAATACTGGGAGACAAGGAATTCTTATCTTTTATCAGTGGAAAAATGAAATGTGAGTTGCCACCTAGTATTTTGGTCACTAAGAACCCTAACTGGTCTCAGAGATCGGGTACGAGAACTAGTTGCGCAAAGGGAATGTATTAGTACCTCAAATACACCCTACCTAAAGTAAGCTCCATTGTTTTATTGTCTGATAAAATCTAAGGTCTGGTCGTGTTTTCTAGTTGTTGGTCAGCCTATGATTTAAGAAAAGTCCTCTTGGGTAAGGAGATCCTTATCTTATCGAGTAAAATCTAACCGTTCTAACATTAGCAAAAAAATTTAATATCCGGAATACGTCTTACGTATAATGTCGTAATCCCATATACTAAAAGAAAACAAAATAATTTTTTTGGAATTTTTGAAATATTGCCCTAGTTCTCGTGACTTTAATAAACTGGTTATTACAGCCAAAATGCATGCTAATACATATTTTTTGAATTTTTCTTTGTTGTATGAAAATACAATATGACTTTTTTATTTTTTGAGAGACTTGGCCGTATAGATGAAAACAAAACATTTTTTTTTTGTTTTGACGAAAACTAGATATTCAAATAACAAATTTGTATCTTTACAGTATAAAAATACAAACTAATATCGATCAAAATGCAATAAAAAATATACAAGAAAATCACAAATTTCTTTTAAAAAGATTTTTGAAATTTTTTTTGGGTTGGGTTCAGCTTGGTTCATGTGATTGAGTTGGACCCAACAGGCCTAACCGGCCAGTGACCCGGCTAGGAAAACAAAAGGCACGCGTGTGTTTCCTCACTCGTGCATGCTCAGTAATATATGCAAATGGTACTGTTCAAGTGAATTATAATTCACTTGAACAGTACCATTTGCATTTTACTGTTCAAGTGAAGTATAATTCACTTGAACAGTAAAATGCAAAAATAGAATTGTTGATCACAGCCGAGGAGAACAAACCTGGTGGCAGAAACGATGTCAAAGACGATGGTAATGGCGTACGCTCAATAATTATGCAATTAAGCCCGTGATTTGACCAAATCAACTCTTCAAAATTATAATTGGACTCTAGAACTTTAATTTCTTCAAATAAAAGCCTAAATTAACTTAAAAATTAAATTTTCTTGCAATCAAACCCTTCATAAATTCAATTTAACCTTAGATAAAATTTAATTTAATTGAGTCCATAAATATTTGATTTTGGACTTTTCTTCCTCAAATTGAATTTTTCTTGTCAACAGGGCTCATTTCAGTCAAAAATATAATGTCAAATTTCAATTCTTGTATTTTTGAACCTCCTTAACCAATTCCTAACCATTTTATAGGCGTTTCAGCATTCTTTTCGCACTCCTATTATTTTTGGATTCCTTCCAAATATTATTTTTTATTATATATATATATATATATTTATTTATTTTTTATGTGGGAACCCAAAAATAGGTAACAACAATCATCTCATGGAGAAGATAGTTCAAAAACTTTAATCACATCTACAAGCTCAGCTTCATTTTAATCTTTAATCCCAATAAGAGATATGCATTAGATTCGATGTGTTTTTAATACATTACAAGTCTATATATATCTGCTACCTCTAGTACAGACAATAAAAATACAAAACATAAAAAATATATTTCAAATTAGAACTATAAAAATACAAAATAAGAAAAGCATATCTCTTTGTATGTTAGGAAGTCTACTAGGCCTCCTCATCATTATTGGGCTCTATGATAAAAGGGTTGGTAGGCATGGTTTTGATCCATCAATAAAGTCATAGAAGCCTTGTCCAATAAGTACACACTTGATTTGAGCCTTTTAGAACAAGTAGATTTCATTCATTAGTTTTAGAGAAATATAATGGTTAGCATTTTGAAGTGACAACAATAAGAATGTTATTGTAGTTTGCTGGTCGGTTGGTAGGGAGAGGTAGGGTTTTGTTCTTGATTACTAAAATGTGCAAGATAGATCATATGAGGAAGTCATGAATGTTGTTAAGAAAAGGCTCTAATACTATATAAGATCAAGAAAATTGAAAGAACAATAAGAGGGAGAAAAAAAAAGGCTAATTCGATAGAAAATATTTTGTCCTTTTGCTATGAGTATTTAAATTAGAATTGATGTGTTTTTGATACATTACAAGTGTATGCGCGCATGCTTGCTAACCCTAGTAAAACAAAAAAATAGAAAACATGAAAAAAAAGTCTTAAACTAAACATGAAAAGTATGTCTTCTTGTATGTTAAGGAAATCTAATAGACCTCTTAATTAGTATCGGGCTCTAATATTCAAATATTTTAGAGATATTCACATACAACTAATTCGAATGGTTAGTGCACTTTTATAGATATCCTTATACAACAACCTAGAACTTTGTAATGTATTAACTTGACACTAAAAGCTTATATAATCTTTAAGAATTTTGGACGAATAAGTATGTCATTAGAAAAAACCTATACAAAAAACATAAATAAAACTCTCCACAACTAACTTGACACTAAAGCTTATATAATCTTTAAAAATTTTGGACAAATAAATATGTCATTTGAAAAACCCTACACAAAAAACATATATAAAACTCTCCACAACTAAGAAAATTATTGTTAGAGATCGAATGTTATGACTAATTTCACTTACAATTTCACTAACTTTATAACTATCAATTAATTTAGAAAACTTTAATTTATTGAAATGTAAATTCAACTATCAATTTGAAAACACAATGTCTAGAATTAAAACGAGACTTAGCTTATGCAGCACACATGCTCTGAAGCGTGCTTTTACAGTCGATGATTCCCTCTTCAAGGTGTGTTCAGTTAGAATGTTAAAAAGAAAAGGAGCGTTTAGATTTAAATTTTATAAATGACAATCTTGATTATTTGGCCTCCTTGTCATAAAAAACTGCCATATTGCTATTTCCGGTCCATGATCAATATACTTTAAATTTTTATTTATTATTTCAAACTAAACATTACAAAAGAAAAAGGTTTACATATCTTTGGTCCTTATACTTTTTCAATATTTTTTATTGGAACCTCCTATTCTTTTTCACATCAATTAAGTCCCTTTACACTTTATTTCTTTAATAAAAAATACTTTTATTGAGTTCGTACACCTACATGACATCTTTCTATTAGAGTACTAAGTAGCAAAGTTTTTAAACCCGGCTCGATGGCCAGCCCGGTCCAAGGCCTGGGTTCCGGGTTTTGACCGGATCACTGGGTTTTGACCGGGTCGGCCGGGTCAATTCCTATTTAAAAAAAATTCAAAACGGCGTCGTTTTAGTAAAAAAAAAGTCAACGGGTTGCAACCCGGTTTTTGACCGGGTTTTGCCAGGTCAACCGGGTCACTGGGTCAACCCAGCGGGTCAGCCGGGTCACACCGGGTCATGGCTTACGCTATATTTTCATCAACCCGGCCCGGTTCCAGCCCCGGGTCGACCCGCTGGGCCGAGCCGGGTTTCAAAACACTGCTAAGTAGAATGATTAAGAAACCACACTCCAATAACTCTTTCATTTTTAAATTTTTTATTTGAGGTGAGAATGAATTAATGATAAAAATAAAGTAAATTAACTAAGAAAAAAAACCTAATTAATTAAAGTAGATTATTTTTTCACTTGTTTATTTTTTATTTTCATATTTCTTTGATCCTTTCGTAAATGGAAGAGTTACTTCAACAGAA
>Ga0325400_1006448_pt1 | contig 11158 bp, 7 predicted proteins | sample PopdelMetagenome_2_FD_205662 | JGI IMG/M metagenome (GOLD analysis project Ga0325400, IMG submission 205662) | Populus deltoides microbial communities from Bellville, Georgia, United States - Xylem-PdKOR-R1 | ecosystem: Host-associated > Plants > Phyllosphere > Stem > Wood/Secondary xylem...
ACACTATGTAAATTAAGAAATTTACACATGTTAATAATGTTTTGACTATGAGTTTAATTTTTAAACCGGACGATTCTTGTATTGATAACTAGAAAATGCGAGGCAGCTACAAAATGTGTTCTTTTTTTGTTTATTTAGTTAATACTCAACAAACAAACATGTTTAAAATAAACATTAAATCATGATGATACATCATTTATTTATATTCAAATAAAATAGATTCGAATAACTCCAAACAGGTCTAAAAATTAACTGGTAAGTGTTTTATGCCCAACACTTACTGGAAAATTTTTATAAGATTTGACATGTGTCTTCTAGTACTATATATTGATCAAATATATATTATTTTGAATATAATAAAACTTGAAATATAACAAATATAAAATTACATTTCCGCTCCTTATATCCACAAAAAAAGATTTATTAATTATAAATAAATCATGAATTCTTCGAGCCATAGATGGTCATTCTCTTAATTTTTAACATTTTCAACATGTATATTTTTAGTGTTCATCTTTTTAAAATATCAATATATTTTTTTCTTACAAGGTTATTGATTTTATCATCAAAAAGTCCCAACATATATCAAAAATCTTATTTTACAGGTACTGATTACCAGTCACATGGTTTATCAAATACCACATGTTATTATCATAGTTATCAGTCACTTGACTTACCATGTATTATATGTTAGTATTGCACTACTATTTACTTGACTTACAAAGCACCACGTGCTATTACCTGATCAACTTAATTTATCAAACACCAATCATCACTAGTTACTGATTTTTTAGGTTTTTCATATAAAATAATTAGACATTTTAATTAGAAATAGTGGATTAAATTGTTTAAAATAAAAAATTAGCTAATTATTTAATATATTAACCCCTATTTATATGCGTCTTTGAATTTTAGTACGCGTATGATAGAATTACGTATAAAAATTTGTCTGTTTAGATTCTAATCTCTTTCCACGAGAACAAAGAATGGGTTTCGAAATTCAAATTTCTTTATTATCGATAAAAGACCAACACTAACAACCCAGAAAAGATCCTAGGATTAAACGGACAAAACATTTAATAGCGGCACGGTGCACGAGAAAACACACGGAGGGAGAGACAGGTATCCAAACCTGCACTTTTTTTTTTAAAGACTTTCCGTCTTGTCTGTACTGTATTTTTTAAGAACCAACGCCACGTATCTTTTGCAATTTATATATCCTTTTTGGAGCAATTTCTGCTGTAATTTATAGAAATAAAAATGAGAAAATGACCCCAGACAGAGATATCAAACAGGGGCTATTCCTGGTTCTTACGGGAAAAAAAATTTAGTAAAATAATATAGTTGTAATTTTTTTGATTAAATACCATAATTTATATTTATCGTGATTTTCAAACATAATATATAAAGAAATCACGATTAGAAAATGTGATATTAATTTAATATTGTAATTGTATTTGTTTTTGCTGGGAGAGAAAAAAGGAGGTTAGAGTTTAATTTTGTGGCATTTTGGTGATTCTAAATTCACAACATCTATGGAATGTGATTTTTCTGAGCCGTGACAGACTAAAACTATACTATTTCTTCAATTTTTCCTAGAATGTCCTATATTTCCTTGGTATTTTTTTATTTTAATGTGGTATTTTTTAAAAAAAAAATAAATCCCAAACAGGTACAGAAGAAAGCGTGTTTTCTGTAGGCCATTATGTTAAGGACGCACGTCCCCCACGCATGCCCGATCCCAGTGCTCCATTGTTTTTGTTTATTATTTCCGGTCCATGTTTTTTTTATCAATGATACTGTTGTGTGTTCCAATTCATGATTATAAGCAGCCCAGCCCAGGTATCATAAATAAGGTCCTCCTAATATTAACCCCCTAAACAAGCAACGTTGAATGGGGTTCGATTCATGATTCATCCATATTTTAATTCTTCACTCCACGCCTTGCTTTCTACCTACCGCAATATCTGTTTCCGGACGGCCCCATCAAGCCATACTTTTTGCTTCTATTAGCGTTCTTGGTATTTGTTTTGCGTTTCTTTTTTAAATATTTTTTAATTAAAACACATAAAAATAATACATTTTTTATTCTTTTAAAAATATTTTAATATGAATACGTGATTCGAAAATACAAATAAATAATTTAAAGTAAAATATAAAATTTTAAATTTCCATGAAACGCCGCCTGCGTTGATGTACTAAAGAGATCCAATGGAATGGAGTTTAACTAAAAAAATGCGTTGTTTTTTTAAGTGAACTGCAACTTGGTTGCTGTACTTTATCAGGACAAATTATTTCATTTTGATAGGATGAAAATAATTAGACAGTTCTGGAATGTATGTTGATTATAATATATAAATTGGTAGTATTTTTTTTTAAAAAAATGCTTTCTATTTTCATCACTCTTTTCATCCCGTCTAGTTATTTTGTTTCTTTTAACGTCTCTGAAAACCAAAATTAAAAATAAATTGAAAGATTTTTTATATATACAAATATTTTATTAGCACATCAAAATTATTATTTATATATAAATATTTTTTTTATAAACAAGACAATAATAAAATATAAAAAACTATTCCAAAATAAAATAAAAAAAATTATTTTTAAAAACTGCAATACAAAGCGGGGCCACCCGGAATCGCAGCACTAACTGATTAATACTTTATTTAAAAACCAGGAGAGTAAAATGCAAGTTTTAGTTAATTTAAGTATTAAAAAAAGTGAAGAGCATAATCCAATATTAATGTCACTCGGAAGTATGGGTTAGCAAAAAAATTGAAAGATTGATTAAATTAAGAAAACTAGAGAAAAAATAATTAAAAAAACTGAACTGTAAAAAAATACCGATTAAACTGATTAAAATTTTGAAAAAACCAATCAGTTCGGTTTGGTTTTGGTTTTATAAACCTGAAATTGAAAAAACTGAACCAAATCAAAAAAAAACCGAGCCAAACCAGAAAAAAACCAAGCCAAAACCGATCCAAACCGAGCAAAACTGGTTTTTGTCAAAGAAACCGGTTGGTTTGAACCGGTTTTTTTTTTTAATTTCAATTTGATTATTTTTTTTATAAAAACTGAACCGAACCGAAAATAGTCACCTGTCAAGAAAATAAAACTCATAGAAAATCATAACATGCCTTTGGATTGACATGATTGAATGACTGACTTCTAATTTATCATTGTTATTTTTCTTCAAAGGTGCGGTCATATATTTGAATAACCATATAAAATTTAATTTTAGTGACCCTAGTTCATGGGCTTCTGAAACAATGGTCAAGCCCATCCAGATCATCCAAAAATAAGTATTTGTTGGTGTGATCTGTCTTGTAGAGTGAGAAGTGAGGATAGTGGGCCAAGGTCTTACCAATCACCCACTCCACCATGACAGGTTAACAACCTATAAGATAAAATGATGTGGGCTAAATAGCCCAATAGATAATGACATTGTAGCCCATGCCAAATTCCCTCTTCCCGGGATTTACAATTTTATTTAATATTAATAGAGATATATATATATATATATATATATATATATATATATATATATATATATATATATGTGCAGACAAGGTTAAATTATCTTATTTGTATTATCCTATCTACTAGGATTTAAATGAGTAAAGGCTTTTGAATAATTATCTCATTTCATAGATAATATTTATAATATAGACATGGTTAAATTTAATTTGAAATCCAACTTAAATATAATTTGATATATATTATACAATATACTTAGAATATTTATATATTTTTTAATTTAATATAATATTTAATATTGATATACAAAACACACACCCACACACATATAATTTTACTTTTTATTAGATATGAAACAATAATTGAATAATAAATATCTATATATACAAAACTTATTCAAGTATGAATATTTAAATTCTTTTACAGAATATGTAAGTATAGAGAAACTGAGCCGTGGATTCCATTGCCATCCCTGCCCCCGCCCATCAATTTATCAGCACAAGCTCTGTCTGGTCCCTGTGTCTCCTGGACTTGGAGTCCCATGAAGATCATGAATATCCTCCAAATCCACAACCTGAAACCCCAATTTCCTTGTACTTTCCGAACTGTCCCCCATCACTCCCTCTCTGGTTCCCTCAACTTCTCCCTCAGAAAATCCACTCGTCTCTCTTCTTCTTCATTTCTTTTATCGCTCGTTACTCCCATAAGACCCACCTTCAAAATCTTCACAGTTTCAAGAATTGAAGCTCCATTTTTTGAAAACAATAAAGAAGACGAAGAAGAAGACGAGGAGAGGAACTCGGCAACCAACTTAACAGAATTCGAGGACTTGGCCCCAGACGGTGTGGTTTACCGGAACACACTGAGATTGGTGGAGTGTTCAATGTTTGCTGCTGTCACTGGTCTCGTTTATTTCTTGAGCAATTCTCTCTCAATTGAGGTTTGATTTTGATTCATTTAATCAATTTCTATGTGGGTCTTTGTTTGCTTCCATTTGTTGTTTTTTACTATTATTTTTGGTCAACTGGGTTGCTTGAGTTTATTGCCGGTTTGTAGAATAGCTCATCGAGTTAAAATCTTTAGCGCAAAAAAATTCTGGGCTGTGATAACTGTTAGTTTTTTAGTCACAATTTTGCAAAGAAACAGCAAAAAGAGAAAGAAAATTTTATCAAGGATGATTCTCTAGCAAAGCAATCCGTATTACTTGTCATTGCTTTTTAATAGGATTTGGTGTTTTGCAGAATTACTTTGGATGCTTCTTCTCGTTGCCGATAGTAATCTCTTCGTTGAGATGGGGTGTTGCGGGCGGAAGAAAAACTATGGTTTGTAACCATCCATGAGTAACTTTGCTTAGTTCTAAATATCGTCGATTTGGTCTATAATAATTACTCCCTTTGTGTTGAAATGATCTTGTATTCTGGCAGGTGGCAACAGCTATGCTCTTATTTGTTTTGTCGGGTCCAGTAAAAGCCTTAACCTATCTGGTGAGCACTCTCTGCATTTTTTTGATTAGCAACATCCTGTTCTTCGATTAGCGTTGAAGACGAGCTTAAAGGATTTTGGGAATTTCTCGGTTGTTTTTTATTATGATCATTTGGATGCATTAATTGTATGACATCGTAGAACTTGTTTCTGGAAAAAAGTAGCTACTGACAACTTTAATTACTCTGTACATGCGAGTTGAAACAAGAAAAACTTGATCTTAATGATGGAGTTCTTAACCCTTTACTTAGTTATAATGGGGTTGTTTCTTGCAAGTTTAAGAAATGGTGAAAATAGAGGACGTGTTGCTTTTGCCAGGATGGTGAATAAATTTGTAGAAGTGTGCTTGAACTTATATTTAGTGAGAATTTCGAGCATCATATGCCAAATCTTTGTGAATGCTTACTTTCTTGCCTAAAATTTAAACGTGCTTTTCTTGAGCAGAATAGCTGATGATTTACTCGCTTGATGCATCTCTCTTTCAGCTAACACATGGTTTAGTTGGTTTCACAATGGGTTCTTTATGGAGGTGTGTAATCACAATCCTAATGACTTCTGTGTTTTTTCCTTCTTCTTTCTGATATTTGTTTGACTTCCTTTTTATGCTTGTGATTGTAAATGCCTGATATAACCAAGTAAAAATGCCTGCTTGTTCGAATTTAAATGGATCAGCATGTGCTGACTTGTTGGATTATTATTCTTTTTGCATATTTTCAGGATGGGAGCGAATTGGGGTCTTTCGATTTGCTTGTGCACAATTGTAGTGTCTCCTCCCTTTGTTTTGACTTTACAACCCTTGTTTGAAGCAGTGGTATTTTCTTGTTATTTCAAAAATTTCTGCTGACATACATTCTTTGGAATGCAGGCTCGGGCGACAGGTGCTGTGGGGTATGTCTTAACATCCTCGTTCTTAATAAGAGAAAACATACTTGCTTTGGTAATTAATCACATTTTACCCTGTAATTTTTCCTTAACTCACCATTAGGAGTTCACTTACAAGGTTTTTTCATTTGCTTGTAGATCACCATAAATATCCATGCTTCTCTCACATTCATATTTGCCGCCGCTGGTATTAATACCGTTCCATCAATGAATTTCATATATTCTCTCTTTGGAATTCTGGTAATTTATGCTACACCTTCCTCATCTGTCCTGTTGAATGTTTTTGATGTACAACGCACTTAGTGTTACCCAATTTGTTTAACAGGTCGTGCTAAATAGTGGATTCTTTGTATTCTTATTACACCTTCTATATTCTGTGTTCCTCACTCGACTTGGGATGAAGGATTCACTAAGATTGCCAAGATGGCTGGAGAAGGCCCTGTAGGTAACAATTCTTTAACCATGACCCTTTTCCAGTGGCAAACCTGCTCTTCCCCTCATTAATGTACACTATGGTTGGGGCTTAGTTAGGGTCCAATAGTCATTCAAATGCCTTTCTGTTCAAAGCCTAAATGAATTGAATAGCCACACCTTTATCATGCATTGAAAATCATTTGTTGTGGTAGTGAAATAGTAAAGATGGGCTTAGAATAGACAACTTGTCTCAAGTTGTCCCGACTTGTGTGAAGATTAAATGATGCATTACTTCACTTGCCCCTGTTATAATTTATAATACCTGGGAGATTCTTTGTTTTTTCCTCCTTTCTTTGTACCTAGTTTCTAGGCGTCTTGGTGTGTTGAGGGTGCCACGGTCTTTCGAGTCCGAACCCCATCTTACCTGTTTTTCATGCATCTGTTAATCTCATTATTAATAAAATCGCCAGTTCGTTCATAGAAAACGTGCTTCCGTTACAATCTGATATATCCCCATCAATTCATATGTCGTAGAGAGCTACGGCATAAAAAAGAAAGGTAATGGATCTGATCACAATTTTATTGAAATAAAAAATTCCACTATCCGAAAGAAATGCTTTAGTGAGGCAAATAAATAAGATATATTGCATCTGAACTCACTAGTGGAATAATTTAAAATCTAGTGCAATAGCCTGTAATTTTTTTTTAAACTAAATTCCTTGAAAGGTGCTGAGGCCCTCAGAATAGCCAGAAATAAATCTGTCATTACAAGGACCTGCGGGCTTGAATCTTGGCAATTCATTAACCTCAACTCCCCTGAAAGTTTCTTTTTCATATCGTAATAAAGGTCCCATGAAGTTTCACTCAGTTCCATCAATGGTACCAGCAGAATTTCACCAGTATGAATAGAACGAAGAGGAAATGGCCTTTGTAATCGTATCCAATTGTCATCAAAGATAAATAATCTCTCCGATCCATATCTGATTTTGACAGTCCTTCAATATCCGTAGTTTCATTTCATTATGTATGAGAAGATCCTTATAATCTATCGGAGCCAAGTAACTATTTACTTGAATCAATTTTTTGAACGTTATTGCATTCCAACCCGACAAATATCGAAAAATGTGAACGGAGCCATCCTCGGTGGAAATTCCATCGGGAACCTGGATGGACCGAAAGTTTTCATCCTCCAGATCGAAGATCGAACACCAATATATGCATAGCTCTCTCGAACGTGAATGACCAGTGTAGTGCTCCGCTAACACATGTAGATTTTCCATAAAAATCACACGGGCGTTGGTCGAAGTGATGTCAACAGGCAAAGAAGCATCCATCCTTCTCCAAGAGTTGGTTCCTGGAGTGAAAATCTCACGGTAATCCCCCAACACCTGTTGACCAGCATCAATTTGACAAAACTTAAAGACCTCGTATTCCTTTCTGAGAGGCTCCTATCCACGAAAGCAAGAAACCATAACGACATCAAATGCACAAGAAACCATAAGACCTCGTTCCTACTTGCAAATGCACTCGAATTGCAGGACCGACTTGCCTGGAAGTCTTGATAGGAAATCGAAAAGGATGGTTTCACCAGGGGTATGCCATTATTAACTTAATGCTGTTCATGTTTCCACCCTCTGCTACTCTCCTCCCATTATTTTTATTTTCCTGTTAGAGTTGAAGAGGCTTTCACATAGTAACCTAGCTACTACTATAACCTAATTTCTTTACTAATCCAAAGGCAATTCTGGTTGATTTATGTTTCTTGAAACCCAAATTCTCATGTAACTGTACACCACGCAACCAAAAAGGAAAAACAAAAGCGAAATTATCACTTCACAAGTCTAATCTGTGCAGTGCTTTAAGACCAGAGATATCACACTTTCAGAATAGCTCACAACAAATTAATTAATTTTATGGAAATGGGATGTCAATTCTCGCATACGATGAACTTCGACAGTCAAGAATGTTTTGGTTTGTACATAACTGCCTGCTGCAATGTCATATAATCAACCCGTCTTGCTCCGCTAGATGGTATTAACAAGATTTCACCTTCACGAGCTTGTACCAATAGGATTTTCGGTCACATCACTTGCAGCTGTTATATTATATATCAGCTTCCCTAAATTATTTCCAACACACACAACGTTTCCAATTGCCTATTTACACTTGATCTGAAATTCCATGTAAAGTTATAATGCCAGGACTAGGGAAAGGTTAAGATTTCTTTACCATCATGATGATAATTCAGGAAAAAAAAAGGAAGCTGATATGATATTGGAAATTAGAATATAAAGGGATTGACTATAACATGTTAGTGTTAAAAAATTTTTGGAAATAATTCAGGTAAAGTGACAAATAAAAAGGGAAGTGAAATTGTTGAAAGCACGTATAATTTTGTACCAGTTTACCCTCTTCATTTTTATTTTTGTTAATGTCAGCCCTTCACTTTCAAAATCATCTTTGCTTTGTCGTATCTTCAAGGTTACATGAAACATGAAACCATATAATGACATGTCAAAATAAAAATCAGCTTGGATTCATGTTATGGTTAAACCTTGTTTGTTTTTGCCACCCAAAAAAACCATTTAAAAAAACAATTATTTATTATTATTTTTAAATAAAAACAATTGTCCAATGCCAAACAACCCTGTTAATATAATTTGATTAGTTTTTAAAATATTTTTTATTTAAAAATATATCAAAATTATATATATTTTTATTTTTAAAAATTTATTTTTAATATCAGCATATCAAAACAATATAAAATTATTATAAAAAAATAATTGGAAGCAAAACAAAAATTTTTAAAATATTTTTAGACGCGAAAACAATTTCATTGATCAAGTAAAGACCAAACAAATTGATTTTGAAAATTGAGTGTGGACATTAGTATAAATACGAGGGGGGAAATAGGACCTATAGAAGCTCTTCTATTGCCGAGAAGAAATGTTACTGCGGAGAGATGATGATTAATGTGAATAAAAATGAAAAAAGCAAAGAAAGAAGATATTAAGTCATCCTAGTCATTAGATCGAAAGAAAATCCACGGTCGGAAGTTTTACTCGTTAGATTCAACAAACAGTTTAAAAGAAACACATCATGTGGCATCAAGTGAGAATATAATCTAGACAGTAGCCTATCACACTACTATGGTTGGTTATCAATTTTCTGTGACTAGAGATCATCATTTTAATCCTTTTAAAAGACCCACCTCTGAAATGAAACCAAAACTCCGGCATCACTGACATGATGGAAACCTATGAAATGCCCTTGATGAAACAGCCAGGACTCTACCGTGCAGGTAGCGTTACCAGGCACAGGATTCAACAGCTATATGACTCTCCCTGAACTGAACTCAACTCATCCAAAAATAGACATAATAGCACCCACCCCCATTGAACACAGCATAGAAAACTCTGGCATCCACTATAAATTTCAATATATAACGATGTTTAAAAAGTGTGAATTCCTCAATTCACCTACTCTATTATCACACTAGTTGAATAGTCTGTAACAGGGGGGTAAAAGTAACATGACAGATAGTTTGCCCCATTGCTCCAGAATTGCCAGCTGAAAATATTCATAATGAAGCATATGAAATCACAAAAACCTCGGATACAAGATGGAACTATAATCAAACCATATAGCATACTCCAAAAATTTGAATACAGTTAACAACAATTAGAACATAGGTTCGGAAGGACATACCAAAATCAGAACTATCGTTTTCATGCTTTCTTCCTAGTTATCCTGTAAATTAAGAACAGAAGCAATTAAAAACCAAGATGCTGTATGCAGGTATATCATAGCTAATAATCACATTTGAGAAACAACTTGGTTGTAAAAGTAACCAAATATCCCAACTGCAAAAAGCATACACTTCTATTAAAGAGCACCATGAATGCCACAAGCAGATGAAAATCAGATCGATCCACGTGTACTCAAGCACACTCAGTAGACTTCAGAGAATCAAATACCAAGATCGGCCAAAATAATAACTAAACCTTGAACCAGACAGGTTTTGACCAAATGCATCTTGTTCAATAATTGCAAAAAACAAAACAGATGTCTGTAGCCCGATTGTGCAAAGCATCTTCGCTAGAACATTTTTTAACCCCGCTTAGTTCACATAATTTAATTTGGCTTGGTTTTTTAATAGTAGTCATTGATGTTGCTCAGATTTGAATTCAAAAAATAAAATCATTTTTGGTTCAGTTAGGTCTAATGAGCATTCAATCCCAGTTGGATTATGCTGAAACCTTTACGACTTTTTTATCTCAATTTTCCTCACAAACTGGACCCAACCGAACCATGAACACTCCTAGGTACAAGCAGATTCTCACCTGAAGCAGCTTATTCCCAGAGCTATTGTAATTTCATGGATGACAGATGTGGCGAAGTGTAAATAGAGTCCCACTGAGTTCAGAAAAAGAATTGTAAGGTATAAAACAAAACTGTAGCAGCACATGGTAAGAGCAATATGAATTATTGCACCAACTCAAAACTTAAAAATGCAAAATCAGAAAACAAAACATTGATTAACTTGTGCAGAACGGTTTCTAGTGTAAAACAAGCAATTAAAGACATATCACCACTATGAACAAAAACAAGGTAACAGGCGCTTACTTGTGAATACACAGTAACCAAGAAGAACCCAGAACTCATCAACTAAAGCAACTCTGCAATAAAAGGTTCTCGTAAAGTTAACACAACAGTCAAAAATAGATCAAATAGATGCCTATTGTTTAACATCAGAGACTAAAACAATATGACCAGTGACCACTTACCCATCATTCAGTCTGGCTGCGAGTGCATTTGCGATGGCAAATGGTAGATATAACAGAGACTGCAGGAAAAAATACTTGTTACTTGTGCAGCACTCGTTTGTTAATTAAGTTTACAT
>Ga0325400_1006449_pt1 | contig 11157 bp, 7 predicted proteins | sample PopdelMetagenome_2_FD_205662 | JGI IMG/M metagenome (GOLD analysis project Ga0325400, IMG submission 205662) | Populus deltoides microbial communities from Bellville, Georgia, United States - Xylem-PdKOR-R1 | ecosystem: Host-associated > Plants > Phyllosphere > Stem > Wood/Secondary xylem...
CCTTATCGTACTATGTCCGATTATTTAATATTAATTTTAACCCTTCCGAGTGCAAAATCTCTCCGATAAAATCTTTACGATCCCCCGATGTATTCAAATAAATTTGATCGAGATCACAGTTCTGTACCTGCTAAAATATTAATTAAATTACCTACTTATATAGGTTTCGCGGAAAACCAGCTCAACTAGTCAGTTTTGTCTTTCACTAAACTTACCATCATTCTTCGGATAGCTTTACAACGCTAACCCGTTCGGACCTTTATAATCCTGACAATGGTAAGATCACTAGTCTTCGGGTCTAAAATTAGATACTATTCATTATTACATAATCGATTTCTCTGAAACATATACTTTTTGCTCACTTTCAATAAGCTCTACTCACTTTCAGCAAGCTCATCTGTTTTAGCTTATTGCTTACTTACTCATTTTCGAAAGTATAATATTTTGCATCTAATATTAACTTGCTGACCCATTATGCAAAAGGTACGCTTTAGTTTTTTACTTAAATTTTTCTCAAGCTGCTTATAAAACTACTACTCAATAACTTTCCCTCACGGTACTCTTCTCTATAACTCTTAAACTATATTTAGCTTTAGAGGAAGGTTCCCCTTTATTCAAACAGACAACCCGTTTTACTTGAAAGCTTTTATTTTTTCTACTTTACTTCACATTTTTTGTAGAATCTCGTTTGATTTATTTTCCTAAAGTTACTAAGATATTTCAGTTCACTTTGTTTATCATTGAGACTTCTCTCTGTATAGTTCGTAACACTCGTTGTGGTTAGATATCTATTAGTTTAAAGATTTTTAGTTTTTCATAATAATTCCTTTTTATACTTTTTATTTTTTGACAAAATTTAATATAGTATAATTCTTATCAATTATAAAAACATATTATATGTTTTTATAACGATTATAATATCTTTTTTACTTTTAAGATTGGCTTTATATATTTAGTTATAATTTTTATAAATGGTTTATTTTAAAGGCTTTATTACAAATTTGGATTATACTTTATTTTTAAATAATTGTTATCACTAGTAGTAAATTTACTTTTTTTGCTCTATAAATATAATACCTTATTGAATTATTTCATATTTTTATTTAAGTCTATATATACTATTTTGTTTCAATTTTTAAATTGGAAATTGTTCATTTGTCTACTTTCTATTTTTAAAGCATTTTTACCTAACTCAAATACAAAACCAAGGGTTAGTACTAAGAAAAAAATTAACATCACAATTAGACCATAGATACCATTAGTATATGCACTTACTACATAAGGATATACTAATAATATTTCCAAATCAAATAATAAAAATAAAAGGGCGAATATGAAAAATGATATACTGAATTGTGTCCGATTCTGACCTAGAAATGAATGAAATCCACATTCAAAAGCACTATTTTTTTCTTGATAAGGTTTATGTGGAGAAAGTAAAATGTTTAAACCTAATAATATAAAAGCTAAAATAGGTATAAATATAAAAAAAAAAGTTAAACTTGACATAATATTATTTAAATATTATAAGTAAAATAAAACATTAATGAAATATGAAAAAGTTATATATTGATTTATTGCTTTACATTATAAAATGTACGTAAAAGTTTAGAAAAAAGGGTTAAAAAAACATAGATATAGTTGCGTATTGTAACAGGTTTTTTAATCTTAATTATATCTTCATTATTACAATAACTAATATCATATAGAAAATAATTATTTTAAATACGATAATATATATTAAAAATGTATAGCATAAGTAAAAAAAAACGTGTGTACTAGGCAAAGAAAATAATAGCATTATATCTATTATCAAAAATAGATACTAGAATAAGGTTATGCACTCCTATGTAAAGTACATTAATAATATTTTTTTTTCCTAGGCTTTGGTAAAGGTTTATATAAATTATAGATTAATATACATAAAGTAGGATGTTATATGTGACTTTTTTATGTTTGGATTATACCATCATAGATACAAATAATAATTTTAAAAATAATAATCTATTTTTAGAGATAAATATAAAAAAAATTATATTTTAATTACTTTGGTAACATATACATGGTTTGTATATTTACAAATATAATTTAAATACTATTGGCAGAATAGTTTATTAAAGAAAGTAAATCAGTTAAATTTAATATTTCATTAGGTATCAAAATAAATAATACAATTATTAAATTTAAAATTCCTAGTGTAATAGAAAAAATATTTGATAAAGAAATATCCCCATAAATATAAGATTTTTTGTATTCAGCATCTTCAAAATATATTGTTTTTATTACACTTAAGTAATAAACTGCTCCAATAACACTAGTTAAAACTGCAACTAGTACCAATAATATTTTTCCATTATCTAGTGCACAGGTTAAAGCCATCAGTTTACCAAAAAATCCAACTAAAGGTGGTAACCCTATAAATGAAAACATTGTTATAACTAAACATAAAGATAAAGTAGGATTTATAAGGAAATAACCTTTTAATTGATTTATTAATTGTATAGGACTATTATTTTTTTCAGATAAATTGTTAAATTCGGCAGTACTTGTATAATATAAATATAAGTTAAACCCCATTGCAATTAATATCATAAAAGCATTTAAATTAGTCAAAGTATATTGTATAATATAAAACATAAAGGCTTGATAAGAGTCTAATGTATGTACAATTAAAGCAAGTAAAATAAAACCAATATGACTTATAGTACTATAAGCCAATAATCTTTTTATTCTTACTTGACTTAAACCTAAAATAGTACCTATTACTAATGAGAAAAAACAACTCATTGATAAACTAGTAGTTCAAGAATAAAATTGTGCAGTAGAATATAATAAATTGCTTGTGTAATGTACTAGTTCTAAAAATAAGATTAATATCGCAATTTTTCCTATAATTGCTATAAAAGATGTAACTATCGTAGGTACACCATCATATACATCAGGAGATCATCAATGAAAAGGTGCAGCCGCTATTTTAAATAATAAACCTACTGATATTAATAATAAACTATAAAAAAAATAAGTGTGATTATATCAAGTAGAGTAATAAGTATATTTCTCAGAATCAGATATTATTGAATATATTCCATCTAAATTAGTTAGACCACTATTTGCATATATCAAAGCTATACCTAATAATATAAAACAAGAAGACAGTCCTCCTAATAAAAAATAAGTTAATGCTGAACCGGTCGATGATTCAGAATTTCTATGTAGACACGATATTATGTATAAACTGAAACTTTGTAATTCAACACATAAGTATATAGAACCCAAATCTGCACTAGATATTAATAAGCTTGCCCCACTTACTGCGAACAGTGCTACTAAAGCATACTCTATTATAGTAAATTGTTCAGAAGTTTTATTTATTATACTTATATACTGTTTTGTGCTTTTTAATATACCACTTAATAAATCTTCTTTTGAACTGATGTACTTCTTTCTAGGGTAGAAACTAGACATACTTAAAATTAGTATGCATATTAATAAGATGAATGTTTGGAACGTTAGTATTACACCCGTTATATTAAATAGTCCTCCATATAGACCTACCCCTTTTTCTAGATAAGTGATATAAAAACTGTTATAAGCAGACAATAAACAATATAATAGTATTGTTAAAGTAGCACGACTGTATAGAATTGAACTATCAGATCTTAAAGTTAAACCATTGCAATATAATAAATAAGAAAGTAAAGTTAATAACATTTTTTTTTTGTTTTTTCTTTATAAGGTTAAATAAAAAGGGATATTTTATGAAAAAGTTATATATTGGTTATAATTAGATTGTATTTATATGTGTTTTTAATCCATTATACATCCAACATAGGTCTTAAATGGATCCAGTTGCAGGTATGAAGCGACTATATGAAGTGGGAATGCCAGGAAGCACAAATATTTTGAGGATTGGGGGTATGGTAAATGGTGTATACCAACAGGGATCCAGAGACTTCTAATTACCCTACGTGTTTAATTTGGATATTCATGGAAAAGAAATAAGCCATTTGTTTAATTACATTGCTCACAACTCGCCTCGTTATTCAGTTTGAAGAAAAGCATCAATAATAGGAAGTATTTTTTTTATTGAGTAAACAAGAGAATCATAGGAGAGTTATGGATTGTTTATTGGGATTTTTTTTTAACAATTTTTTTTTTTTTCAAATTTAGTTTACCTTTTTCAACAAAAGGTTAAACTACACAACTTTCATTTAATAACGCACTATGGCTTGCACTTTAACAGTTATTTACTTACAATCTTATTACAATTAAATGTAAATTTTTACAAATATTAAAGTTTTTGATTGTTTTCTATTACATCTGCAAATAAACAATATTTATTCAATAATCCTGTCTACCTATATCCTGGGCTCGGATTTTATATAAAATATTTACTTTTAATTATTACTTACTTAAAAATAAAATATTTGAGATAAAAAGGTATATTAATTAATTTTTTTTTTTTTATATTATAGTATCTACCTATATAATGCAAAAATACATATAGTCATAATGCTAAATTATGATACTTTTGTTTTATAACTATCATTTATAATATTAACTTTGCCTTTAATATGTACGTAAATCGCGCGCCAATATAATGGCAAAGAAAAAAAAATGGAAAAGAGCTTTTTTTATTAACGTTCAAACCCAAACAATAAATTAGACACACTATAGTTTAAACTATCTAATAAAATAGAAGGGTATATACCTAAAAGTACGGTAAATATAACTAAAATTAAAAGTATTGAGTATTCTCTTTTATTTAAATCAGGTAAGTAAGTTTCTCAACCTTTAAATACACCTCCAAAAATTATTCTATTAAACATAAATATAGTATATACGGCAGATAAAACTATAGAAGAAGAAGCTAAAATACCCGCAATAGATAATCTTTCAAAAATTCCATACAGAGACATAAATTCTCCTACAAAATTTAAAGTAAGAGGTGCTCCACAATTTCCTAAGCATAGTATGAAAAATAGAACAGAAAATATAGGCATTACTTGGGCTAAACCTCCATAATAGTTTATGGTTCTTGTACTAGATCTATCATATAATATACCACCTCCACTAATAAATAATCCAGATGATACGAAACCATGGGCTAAACCTAATAATATACCACCTTGTATACCTTGCATTACATTACTTAATATACCTGCAAAATATACCGCTGCGTGTGATACAGAAGAATAAGCTATAAGTTCTTTTACATCTATTGTTCTTATTGTACTAAAACTAGCATACAGTATTGTAATTATACATATTACAAATATTATATGTGTATAAAATATAAATGCTTTTGGCACTAAAGGTAATATTAATCTAAACACACCATATAAACTTAATTTTAATACAATTGCAGCTAAAATTACACTTCCGGATAAGGGTGATTCCACATGAGCTTTTAATAATCAAGTATTTAGAAAGATTACCGGTGTTTTTACTGCAAATGCTACAAATATTCCCATAAATAAAAATACTTGAGTCAGGTAAGCATAATCCGTTTTATATATTATATCCATATCTGTACATCCAGTTAAAGAAGATACACTTATTATAGATAATAACATAAAAAGTGAACCTAAAAAAGTGTATAAAAAGAAATAAAAACTAGCCCTTAGTTTATCCGTGGATCCAAAAAATCCTATTAGTACAAATAACGGGGCTAAAATACTTTCAAAAAAGATATAAAACATTAGTATATCCAGAACCGTATATATCAATAATAACGCGGATTCTAATAAAAGTATTATTATTAAAAAATAACAAGTTTTACTATTAATGGATTTTCAATTGGATATTATAGAAATTGGTGCAATTAAAGTGGTTAGTAATACAAAATATATTGATAAACCGTCTAAACCTAGATATATATCATAGTGTCCTAGAGTATAATGCTCTTGGATAAATTGATAATATTTACTTGAGTTGTCAAATAAAAATCATATTATTAAGGATAAAAATAAATTGATTATTGTTATAATTAGAGTACTTATTTTTAATATGTTTTCATTTTTTTCACTATACAAAACAAATACCATTAAAGTACCAAATAACGGTAATAATATTAAAGAGGATAATAACATTGGCTTTTTTTTTTTTTAATAAATCTATTACATCTAAAGTAACGCTAAGCTAAAATGATATAACAAAGCAAATTTATTTAATAAATGTATTAATATATAAATTTGTTTTATAGTAGATATACATCAGTCAAACATATAACAAACCTTTTGCCTACGCTAAATAAACTGAAAATTTGTGATTTATAAAACCTACCGCCCTTTTTCTTTTTTTACATTAATTCAGAGGGCAATATTTTAATTTACAAGGAATATATAGCTTTTTAAGCTATTTATTATAACGGGTAAACGGTAGACCTTAGAAAAAAAAAAAAGCATTATTGTATCATTTTTGGTTTTTTTTTACTCGGTTAAATACTATGTATTATAGTTGTAAAATTTACATATTGAAATAAATACTTCACTTGTTTTTGGTCCTTTTGAAAAGCTTAAGCTTTTTTGAACATTGTATATACTACTTATAGAGGTATAAAATATAAAAATTTTCATATTTTTGATTCTTTCAAGATTTGAACTTGGACCACATCTCTATCACGAACGCACTCTACCCTTAAGTTAAAGAATCTATACAAGAGCACTCAGATTTGAACTGAGAACTGGAAGTTTGAAGCTTCTAATTTTGCCAATTAAACTATACTCTTTTTTTTTTGCCTAAAAAATCTTAAAAACACTCAGATTTAAACTGAATGCTGAAAGTTTCTAGTTTTGCCAATTAAATTGTAGCCTTTTTATGTTAGGTATATTCAGGGCACTCAGATTTGAACTGAGAAACTTCTCGACCCAAACAAGACGCCTAACCGCCCGGCACTACCCTGTTTAAAATAAACAGAGAATATCCGATTCGAACGGATGTGATCAATTAAATCAAATAAGTTTCAAGCTTATCACCTTAAACCAGCTCAGTCAATTCTCTTTTTTTTTTTTGTTTTTTTTTGTGTTTTAAAACATTATGCAACGTATAATAATAAAAAGGCCATCATTAATGCAAATAATCCAGTAGCTTCTGAAAAAGCAAAACCTAATATTGCATATGAGAATAATTGTCCTCTTAAAGAAGGGTTTCTAGACACTCCAATTATTAATGCACCAAAAACTACTCCAATTCCTACTCCAGCTCCTATTAGACCTGTAGTTGCTAATCCTGTACCTATTATTTTTGCGGCTTGTATCATTTTTTATTATTTTTTTTTAACTATTGTACCCTAAAAGAATGCGTGTATATAAAACTTTTATATCTAGACATGCCCTTAGCCCTTTATTATTTTATAAAATAATAAAGGGCTCCGCACCACTACCCGGTTAAATTTTCCTTGTCTAGAGCATCCTATATTATTTATAAATGTAAAAGTATTAGCTGGAAAGTAAAAATTAAAGATAAAATATAAATATTAATTTATTTTATATAAATTTTACTAATATTTACAGTTTGTTTTATTATATTTAAATATATTATTTTTTTTTAATAAAAAAAAATAATATAACCTTTTTTTGATTGGAGATTTTAAAGTATTAGTTGTATTTTTTTATAAAAATTAGAATGAAATTTCCATATTTTACTATATAATTATAATAAAAAAAAAATTTATAATAAAATATTGTATAAATGCAAGTATAATTTTTATAAACATTTTACTACACTTAGTTAATAACATAGAATAACTATGTATATTTATACTTAATTAAAATATTCTTTGTTTAAGTGTAATTATAATAGATCCTACCATAGCTAATAATAAAATTATGGATGTAATTATTAGTCAAATAAAATGACTTGTATACATAATATTACCTATGCTACTTATATCTGTATTATTTAATATAGAGTTATCTCAATTGAATGAGCTAACATGTGAAATTTGTTCGGGTTGATTTATTAAGTATTGTAAAGGATTACTATATTTATTATAGCCAGGTAAAATATCACTTATAGGCAAGAAAAATGCGAATGTACTAAATATAGCTAAAGGATTATTATTGTTTGTATCTCCTATAAGTTCAGACACTCTTATATTTATTAACATTAATATAAACAAAAATAAAATAGATACCGCTCCTACATAAACTAATAGATAAGATAAACCAATAAAATTTAGACCAATAAATATTAAATAACAAGAAATATTAGAAAATAATAAAATAAGATATAACACTGACACAACAGGGTTTTTTGTGATAACAATTAGTATTGCACTTAATACAGATATTAAGGATATTATATATAAAAAAATAGACTCAAAACCATAAGATATATTGTATATTTCAAATAAAAACATTCATTCATTAAAACACTCTCCTCCGCTTTTTATCTATATATATATAAGAAACCCAGTAATATATGGAAAGTGCCAGAGATAAAAAAAAAAATATAATTTAAGCATTAATAAAATTCTCATAAATAACTACTGATTAATTACATTTAATCCGAAATTGTGTAAAAAGATAAATTTAAATTTCTACTTCTAGCTTACGGTCATCCTCCTAAAGGCTTATCACTTTTTAATTAAATAAAAACGAGATATCCCAAATTTTATCTCTAGCCGCGCCCTTTGCCCTTTGCCCCTTTTTTATTAAAGAAGGGGCAAAGGGCACCACTACTGGGTTAATTTTTCCTACAGCTAGTGTTTTATATTTTATTATATTTTTTTTTTACTTTTTTTTCAAAATATATAATATTTAAGTATATATTTCTTTTATGGTAATAGTGCTTAAATAAATATAAATATATAATAAGGTAACTATAAAGAGAATAATTTTTTATATTGCAGGTTTAATTTCTCGCTAGGGGATATACTAGATTATTTTCTTTAAGCTTTGCTTCATTATTCAATAAAGTTAAATCTATTAAACTATTTTCTAATAGAGTTATAAAAGGTACTATTATGAAAAAATGAGCAAAATATAAAGCAGTAGATATTTGACCAAATTCTATAAAAGGTGATTCAACATGTTTTGCTCCTAATTGCATTAAGATTAAAAAATTAGCAATAAATACAAAGAAAGCTATTTTACTTAAGGGTCTAAATTGTATTCCTCTTAAATTAGATACATCAGTAAAAGGCATTGCAAGTAAAGCTAATATTGCAGAAAACATAGCAATAACACCTAATAATTTATTTGGTATAGATCTTAATATGGCATAAAAAGGTAATAAATATCATTCTGGTACAATCGCAGGCGGTGTTTGCATAGGATTGGCCATTACATAATTTTCACTGTCACCTAACATATTAGGCATAAAGAATACAAATACTGATAATCCAATAAAGAATATAAATATTGTTATTAAATCTTTAAATATGAAATAAGGTGCAAAAGGTAATCTATCATAATTACCTGATATACCTAAAGGATTACCCGATCCACTTGAATCATGTAAAGCAATTAAATGCATTAAAGCTAAAGCTGCTAAAACAAATGGTAAAACAAAATGTAAAGCAAAAAATCTGTTTAGTGTTGCATTGTTTACAGAGAATCCTCCTCATATAAATTCTACAATATCTTGACCTACTCAAGGTATTGCACTCATTAAATTTGTTATAACTGTAGCTCCTCATAAAGACATTTGACCATATGGTAACACATATCCTAAAAAGGCAGTTGCCATCATTAATATAAATATTACGGTTCCTATTGTTCAAGTTAAAGTTCTAGGTGCTTTATATGATCCATAATATAAACCTCTTCCTATGTGTAAATATACTAAAAAGAAAAAGGCTGAAGCAGTATTTGAGTGTAGATAACGTATTAATCATCCATTATTTACGTCTCTCATTATGTGCTCCACTGAATCAAAGGCTTCTAATACATTAGGTGTATAATGCATACCTAGAGTAACTCCAGTAATTATTTGTATAATTAAACATAATGCTAATAATGAACCAAAATTTCAAAGATAACTAATATTGGATGGTTGGGGTGAATCTATAACGTAACTATTAACTAATTTCAATAAAGGATGACTTTTTAAAATTCTCATTTTGTTTTTTTTTTTATTTTTTATTACCATATAATTTGATAAAGTTTACACATGAATGTGATAATTTATCCGAGAAACGACTTGAACGTTTACGATTTTAATCAATAAATCTTAAGATTATCCTGTCTACCAATTTCCAGCACTCGGATTTAATGTAATCATGTCACATATTTGCCACTTTTCATGACGCATTGTTTATGTGATGTTTAGCTTTTTTCTTGTGAAAAATTCCACATTTCATCATGTACACTCACTATTTTTCAATATATGGCTACATCAGATCCTAGGACTTTCAAAGACAATTAGTGGCTTACATTTGCCTCTTTGTATTTATCATAATCTTTGTGGCAAAAAGATTAGTTTTTAAGGATAATAAATCCCGTGCAATTTCCATTACACGAACCATATTTCGACTTAACACCAATTGAGATCACACATACGAAAATCACAAAAAAAAATTTTTTATATAACTAAATAAATATAAAAGAAAAATCTTTTTGCAACCAAACTTATTGCACATACCCCTTTCAGCGCCTGACGAGTAGTTAGTACCCAATTGAGATAAAATTCACCGTGACGTAATGATTCACGATTACTAGTAATTCCTTATTCATGTAGTCGAGTTTCAGACTACAATTCACAAATAGTTATGTCCAATTTTAAGGATTAGCTCCATTTCACAATATCGCATCCCTTTGTAGAGGCAAATGTGGCACGTCTATAGCCCACGCTCATTAAGGCCATGATGACTTGTCTTAGTCCCATTAAATATATCCATTTTCTGGATTTGTGTTTTATGTAACTGGATAATTCTAATATAGTTGCTGAAACTAATAGCAGGCTAATTCAAATTAGGCAGTAAAAATTAAAATAAAACAAGGGTTTTCGTTAATTAAAGGAACGAACCAGATCTCACGACATTAACTGAAGACAGCCGTGCAGCGCTTGTAAAAATAAATGCTAGAATTATTCAAGAGGTGGTAAGGTTATTCGCGGACAATCGAATTAAATAACATACTTCACTACTGGTTTCAAAAACGGTCTAATGATTTCAATTTCGACGTTGCCGCTTTACTCATGAGGTGGAATGCT
>Ga0325400_1006451_pt1 | contig 11156 bp, 10 predicted proteins | sample PopdelMetagenome_2_FD_205662 | JGI IMG/M metagenome (GOLD analysis project Ga0325400, IMG submission 205662) | Populus deltoides microbial communities from Bellville, Georgia, United States - Xylem-PdKOR-R1 | ecosystem: Host-associated > Plants > Phyllosphere > Stem > Wood/Secondary xylem...
TGACACCGACGGCCACGTAGCCCGCCACGGTCGTCGCCCGGGTGCGCTCGCGGGGGCGGACGAGCCGGTGGGAGGTGAAGACGACGAAGGCCCACACCACGATCCCGAGCACCATGACCACGGCTGCGACCTTGAGCAGCACCGGGTCGAAGGCCAGGTCGAGGCTGGTCCCGCGCAGGTCGCGGGCGAACCACCACACGACCGCGCCCAGCAGGACGACCCAGGTGGCCAGGACCGCGGCCCCGAGGGCCCGCCGGCCGGCGTACAGATAACCGCTGCCGGGCACCAGGGCGCCGAGGAAGGTCATGCCGACGGCCCCGCCCAGGGAGTGGGTACGCCGCCAGGTCGGCCGGGTGCGCAGGGCACGGGCGCCGCCCCGGCGACGGGTCGGCGCCGGCTTCGCTGCACGCCCAGGCGTTCGCTGGGGTCGGCGCGAGGACCGGGCCGCCCGCCGTCGACCGGGGGCCTGGCCTGGCAGGTCGTGCTGGTCGGACGTGGACATGGACACCCTCGGGCGAGACGGGGATCGGACCGGGCCGTGCGACGCCGCGACCGGGCGCGGCGACGGGGTCCCGCGGACGCCACACCCTAACCCGCAGGCCCTGGGACCCGGACTCCACGACGCTGGCCGCACCGGTGCCGAGATGCCATCCTCGGACCGTGCCCGACACCCCGCCCCCTCCCCTGGAGCCGTTGCGCGAGGACTGGGACCACGCGCTGTGCGTGGTGGCCCACCCCGACGACCTGGAGTTCGGCGCCGCCGCGGCGGTGGCACGCTGGACCGGGCAGGGCAAGCAGGTGGGCTACTGCATGGTGACCAGCGGCGAGGCCGGGATCGACGCGCTGTCGCCGGAGGAGTGCCGGCCGGTCCGCGAGCGCGAGCAGGTGGAGTCGGCGCGGCTGGTCGGGGTCGACCACGTGGAGTTCCTCGGGTGGCCCGACGGCGTCGTGGAGTACGGCGTGCCGCTGCGGGCGGCGATCGCGGCCGCCGTACGACGCTTCCGGCCGCAGGTGGTGGTCACCGGCAACTTCCGCGAGACCTTCGGGGGCACCAACCTCAACCAGGCCGACCACATCGCCGTCGGGCGGGCGGTGGTCGACGCGGTCCGCGACGCCGGCAACCGGTGGGTCTTCGCCGACCAGCTCGTCGGCGGCGGGGGCGACCTGCAGCCCTGGGGCGGGGTCGGTGAGGTGTGGGCGGCGGGATCGCCCGAGGCCTCCCACGGCGTGGACACCACCGCGACCTTCGACGCCGGCGTCGCCTCGCTGGAGGCGCACTCCGCCTACATAGACGGCCTGGGCTGGGAGGACTTCGACCCCCGGGAGTTCCTCGAGGGGATCTCCCGCCCGACCGGGCAGCGGCTCGGCGTCGCCATGGGGGCGGCGTTCGAGGTGTTCCCGATGGGCTGGGGCGAGTAGCGGCGGCCGCGGGTCGCCGTCCGGACGGAGCCTCAGTCGCGGTCCAGGTCGTCGCGGCGGTCCCGCTCGGGCTCGTCGCGCCGGCCGGCCTCCTCCATCGCGCCGGCGTTGCCCACGATGACCGCGGCCGGCGGCAGCACGGCCGCGACCACGCTCATCACGACCGCGGCGGGCACTGACCACAGCCGGACCAGGTTCCAGGCGAGGAGGATGAGCACCAGCGCCGTGCCCATCAGGGCGAAGTAGGCGCGCTGGCGCGTGCGTCGCTGCATGGTCACGACGGTAGGCACCCGCGGTGACGATCTTGCTCCCCCACCTGGACTCGAACCAGGAACCCTCCGGTTAACAGCCGAATGCTCTGCCAATTGAGCTACAGGGGATCGTGCGGGCGCCACGGTAGCAAGGGCGACCGTCTCGGGAGAAACCGGTTGGCGCCGCCGGGTGGGCTCAGTCGAGACCCACGTCGAGGCGGGCGCGTTCGAGTGCCTGCTCGGCGGCGAGGCGGACCACCGGGTCGTCGGGGTCCACCCCCTCGTCGAACTCGAAGACCCACCGCACCTGCTCGCGGCGGGCCGGGGGGCAACGGGCGATGACCCGCAGGCCCTTCGCGCGGCGCACGGGCACGTGCTGCTGCCAGACGATGCTGGCCGTCACCCGTTCGCGGACCAGCTGCAGGAGCCGGCCCGGGTCGTCCAGCCGCAGGACGTGCTCAGGGCGGGGCGCGCCCCACGAGCCGACCTCACGGACGGTCAGCACCTCGGTCTCCCGGTCCCACTCCGCGCCCTCGACGGCCTCCCAGGCCACCCGGGCGCCGTCGACGTACAGGGCATCGCGGGTGCCGCCGACCACGGCGCCGTCGGGTCCGGCCGCCCAGGCGAGCACCCGCTCCCCGCGGCCGACACCGAGGTCCGGGGCCCGACGCCGGGCCGGGGGGCGCGGGAACCCGCCCCTCACATCTCGCCCGCGATCGCGTCCCGCAGGGTACGGCGGTGCTGCTCGAGCGCCGCGAGCTCGCCGAACATCTTGTTGTAGCCCGCCTGGTCCTCGACCGGGTTCGTGCGCTGCAGCCGGGCCTTGACGGCCGCGATCCGGCGCAGGGCGGTGAGCTCGCGCAGGCGCACGACGTGGTGGAGGACGTAGGCCGCGTCGGGATCGCGGGCGATCCGGAACGGCTCGGTGGCCAGGGCGCTGATCACCGCGGCGGTGGGCGGGTCGGTCGCGGCCTCGCGCAGACGGGTCGCCCAGGTCGGGTCGTCGACCCCCGCGACGGTCCCGCCGGCGCCCTCGACCAGCTCCCAGACCCCGCGGTAGGTCGGGTGGGTGAAGTCGTTGCCGGCGACGTCGGCCGTGGAGCGTCCGATGGCCATCGGGTGCTGCAGGACCAGCTTGAGGGTCTCCCGCTCGATGGCGAACCGGGGGTCGCGCAGGTCCGGCAGGGCTCCGCGTGCCGGTGCCTGCGGGGCCGGCGTCGCCGGCGCCGGGCCGCTCCCCCGGCCGCCCTGGCGGGAGGCCCGCTCGACCTCGGCCTGGACGTCGGTGGGGTCCATGCCGGTCAGCGCGGAGATGTCGCGCGCGAACGAGCTGCGGGCGACCGCCGCGTCGCGGCTGGAGGTGACCAGCGCGGCGGCCTCGCGGACCGCGGCGATCCGCCCGTCGGCCCGGTCGAGGTCGTAGCGCTCGACCACGTTGCGCAGCACGAACCGGTAGAGCGGCTCGCGACGGGCGACCAGGTCACGGACGGCGGCGTCGCCACCCTTCATCCGCAGGTCGCAGGGGTCCAGGCCGTCGGGCTCGACCGCGACGTAGGTCTGGGCGACGAACTGCTGGTCGCCCTTGAAGGTCTTCAGGGCCGCGGCCTGGCCGGCGGCGTCGCCGTCGAAGGTGAAGATCACCTCGCCGCGGAACTCGTCGTGGTCCATCAGGAACCGGCGCAGCACCCGGGTGTGCTCGTCACCGAACGCCGTCCCGCAGGAGGCGACCGCGGTGGTGACCCCGGCGAGGTGGCAGGCCATCACGTCGGTGTAGCCCTCGACCACCACCGCCTGCGACGACTGGCCGATCGACCGCTTGGCCAGGTCGAGCCCGTAGAGCACCTGGCTCTTCTTGTAGAGCGTCGTCTCGGGGGTGTTGAGGTACTTGGCCTCGATCTTGTCGTCGTCGAAGAGCCGGCGGGCCCCGAACCCGATCGTCGCGCCGCTGGCCTCGCGGATCGGCCACAGCAGCCGTCCCCGGAACCGGTCGTAGGCCGACCTGCCGATCGCCACGACCCCGGCCGCGACCATCTCGTCGCTGGAGTAGCCGCGGCCCCGCAGGTGCCGCAGCAACGCCTCCCCGTCGCGGGGGGCGAACCCCAGGCCGAAGTGCGCGGCCGCGTCCTGGTCGAAGCCGCGCTCGTCCAGGAAGCGGCGGGCCGCCACGGCGTCGGGGCCGGCGAGCTGCTCGGAGTAGAACTCCTGAGCGGCCCGGTTGGCCTCGACCAGCCGTTGCCGGGGTGGGCCCTTGGGCCGGTCGTCGCGGGGGCCGCCCTCCTCCCGCCGCAGCTGCACCCCGACCTTGTCCGAGAGCCGCTCGACGGATTCGGTGAAGGTCAGCCCGTCGATCTTCTGCAGGAAGTCGAAGACGTCACCGCCCTCGCCGCAGCCGAAGCAGTGGAAGAACTTGCGGGCCGGGGTGACGTTGAACGACGGGGACTTCTCGTCGTGGAAGGGGCACAGGCCCTTCAGCGACCCGCCGCCGGCGTTGCGGAGGGTGACGTAGTCGCCGACGACCTCCTCGATGCGGACCTTCTCGCGGACCGCCGCGATGTCGTCCTCCCTGATCCGCCCGGCCACCCGGTGAGTCTAGGACCGGGGTGAGGCGGGGGGCGCGGGCGTGCTCGTCGCCCTGTGGAAGCGGTCGGCGGTCGAATCAGCGGGTCTCGACTCGCTCGTCGCTAGCGCTCCTCACGGCTCGACCACCGAGACGGACGGTGGTCGAGCCGGGCGAGCCCCTGGGCGAGTCCGGGTCGAGACCCGGTGAGCCGGACGAGGTGGTGCAGTCATGGACGGGTCAATAGGCACCCGTCATGACGTTGGCGAGGTCCTCGCCGGCGGCGTACCGGGTCAGCTGGTCGCGCAGCAGGGTGTGGACGCGGGGCCACATGGCGCTGCTGGCACCGCCGACGTGCGGGGACACCAGGAGACCCGGGGCGTCCCACAGGGGGTGGTCCGCGGGGAGCGGCTCGGGGTCGGTGACGTCGAGGGCGGCCCGGAGCCGGCCCGAGGCCAGCTCGGCCAGCAGCGCGTCGGTGTCCACGACCGGTCCACGGGCGACGTTGACCACCAGGGCCCCGTCGGGCAGCGCGGCCAGGAAGGCCGCGTCGACCAGCCCCCGGGTCTCCTCGGTCAGCGGCACGACGAGGACGACCACCTCGGCGGCGGGCAGCAGCCCGGGCAGCTCGTCCAGGGCGTGCACGCCGTCGCGAGCGGTGCGGGCGACCCGGGTCAGCTCCACCTCGAATGGGGCGAGCCGGTCCTCGATGGCCTGACCGATCGAGCCGTGCCCGACGAGCAGGACCCGGCGGTCGGCCAGCGACGTACGCCGGTCACCCTCCCAGTCGTGCCGGTCCTGCCGGCGCACGTAGTCGGGCACCCCTCGCAGCGAGGCCAGCGTCAGCGTCAGGGCGAGCTCGGCGGTGGAGGCGTCGTGGATCCCGCGGCCGTTGCACAGACGCACCCCGTCGGGCACCGCGTCGCGGATGTCGTCGACGCCGGCGGTCAGGGTCTGCACCACCTGCAGGCTGCTCATCCGCGCGAGGACCTCGACGGCGCCGGACCCCTGGTAGGGCGGCACGTAGAACTCCACCTCGGCCACGCTGTCGGGCACGTGCTCGGTCGGGTCGACCGTCTCGTAGCGCAGCCCCGTCGGCACGTCCCCGAGGTCGGCCGCGTCGAAGGGGAGCCAGACGAGGGGCAGGTCAGGGTCGGTGGTGGTCGGGTCGGCCATGCAGCCGATCGTGCCAGGCCACCGCGGAGGCGTCGGTGAGGGAGGCGACCTGGTCGAGCACCACCCGGAGCCGCGCGCCGTCGTCGCCCGCGTCGGCCCAGTCGTCGGCGAACGGGCGGTCCAGCGCGACGGGGCCCCGAGCGATCAGCGTGTCCACCAGCTCGGCCAGCAGCGCCCGCTGGCGCTCCTGGCGCGCGACCCGGTCGCTGGCCTGCATCACGTAGTGCGCCGCGACGGCCTTGAGGGCGACGATCTCCAGCCGAGTCCGGCGTGGCACCACGAGGTCCGCGCGGTAGCGCACGAGCGGGGGCTCTCCCGCGGCGAAGGTCGCCGCCTGGACGGCCCCACAGAAGCGGCCGATCAGGTCGCTGGTCAGGTCCTTGAGCGCGGCGAGGCTGCGCCGGCTGCCGTCGTACGCCGCGGTCGGCCAGCTGCCGACCGCCTCCAGGCCGGCGAGCACGTCGTCGAGCTCGCTGTCGTCGGCGTCGGCCACCTCCTCGGGGTACCAGGCGCGCGCGGTGGCCCACACAGCCGCGGCGTCGAGGCGGGTGAGGTCGACCCGTCCGGCGACCGTGCCGTCCTCGACGTCGTGGACGCTGTAGGCGACGTCGTCCGCCAGGTCCATCACCTGCGCCTCGAGGCACCGCCGTCGCGGCTGGGGGGCGCCGGCCCGCAGCCAGCCGAAGACGGGGAGGTCGTCGGCGTACACCCCGAACTTGGCCGTCGCCCCGGGCCCCTCCCCCCAGGGCCAGGGGTACTTCGTGCAGGCGTCGAGGGTCGCCCGGGTCAGGTTGAGGCCCACCGAGGATCCCGCGGCGTCGACCGTCTTGGCCTCCAGACGGGTCAGCACCCGCAGGGTCTGCGCGTTGCCCTCGAAGCCTCCGCAGGGGCCTGCCAGCTCCGCGAGCGCCCGCTCGCCGTTGTGCCCGAAGGGCGGGTGGCCCAGGTCGTGGGCCAGGGCCGCGGTCTCGGCGAGGTCGGCCAGCTCGGATCCGGCCCCGAGGGCGCGGGCGAGGTCGCGCGCGACCTGGGCGACCTCCAGGCTGTGGGTCAGCCGGTTGCGCACGAAGTCGTCCGAGGCGGGACCGACGACCTGGGTCTTCGCCGCGAGCCGGCGCGAGGACGCGGCGTGGACGACCCGGGCCCGGTCCCGCTCGAAGGGGGTCCGCTCGGGGGCCTCGACCCGCTTGGGCGGCTCCCGCACCCAGCGCTCGCGGTCGGCGGCGTCGTACGGCGTGGGGTCGGGCATGGCGGGAGGGACCCTAGCGTCCGAGGACCGGCACGGTGCTGGTCGACCGCACGGACCGGGGCTGTCGAGGGCCACCTCCTACGCCAGGGCTCGGCGTATCACCAGGCGGGGCAGTCCGCCCGCGACGGCGTCGGTCCGCCCGACCACCTCGAACCCGACGTCGGCGTACATCGCCCGGGTCCCGACGAACGCCATCGTGGTGTCCATCCGCCCGTCCGGGTCGACCGGATGGGCCTCGACCGCCGGCGCTCCCCGGCCTGCGGCATAGGCGACGGCTCCTTCCAGGAGCCTGTGGGTGTGACCCTGCCGGCGGTGGCCGGCGCGGACGACCACGCAGATGATGCTCCACAGCGCGACGTCGTCGACCGGTCTCATCAGCCGCGAGGAGGCCAGCCGCGGGATCGCCGAGCGCGGCGAGATCGAGCAACAGCCGACCGGCACCCCGTCGGCGTACCCCACGACCCCCGGGCGGGTACGACGCGCCGCGAGACGGCGCATCGCGGCCTCCCGGTCGCCCTCGCCGAGCTCCTCGATCTCACGGACCCCGAGGCGGTGGGACAGGCACCAGCAGTGCGTCGAGCGTCGCCGGGGGTTGACGACGTCGGCGAAGTCCTCGAACCGGGCCGGGGTCAGCGGATGGGTCTCGAAGGCCATCGGCGCAGCAGACCACGGCGGGGCGGGCAGCGCCAGGCAGGCGGGTCACGGGTGCAGGGCCAGGGATGCAGCGTCAGGATGCAGGATCAGTAGACGGTGACGTGCACGTGGTCGAAGTGGTTGGCCGTGATCGAGCCCCGGTCCTCCATGCCGCGCCAGCCCTCGGAGGAGCGGTCGACCGACCAGATCTGCTGCTCGAAGATGAGGTAGTTGACGCCGAGGGCGGCGTAGTTGGCCTGCACGAAGTCGGCGACCTGCTGACCCTCGTCGCCGCTGACCATGATGTCCACGGCGATGCCCTGGGCGTGCTCACCGTCGCTGCGGAACGTGCCGTAGGTGGTGATGTCGGGGAAGGCCGCGCAGACGGCCTCGTGGACCTTGACGATGTTGGGGCTGACCCCCGACGGCACGCTGGTGCCGTTGGTGCACTCCCCGCCGATCCCGGCCGGGCCGGGCTTCTCGTCCGACAGGTAGCCCTCGGTGACCCAGCGGGCCTGGCCCTCGACGACGACCTCCTCGCGGCCGAACAGGCTGCGGCCGGTGGCCAGCACCTTCTCGCCGGACTCGATGCCCCCGACCTGGGTGGCGGCCTGGTTGGGCGCGTCCCACAGGTTGAGCTCGGTGGTGGTCCAGAGCTTCGTGTCGGCCGCCTCCACCGCGTCGGTGACGGCGGCGGGCGCCAGCAGCTTGTCGACCCGGCTCGGCTTCTCCTCGACCACCGCGCCCGCTATCCGGTCGCTGCGGTCGGCGCTGCGCGAGACCGTGGTGCGGGTCAGGTCGGTGGCGGCCAGCGACCCGGAGGCGTCACCGGCGGCCTCGTCGACCCCGGAGCGGTCGATGGCGGCGGTGGGCACGGCCCCGCCCTCGGTGGCGAGGACGCCGACGCCGACGACGGCGGTCGTGGCGAGGGTGGCGAGCGGGGCGGCGACGAGCACGAATCGCGGCTTGCGACGGGCATCGGTGACCCGCTTGTGGCGGTGGTCGGCCACAGCGTCGTTCCTTTGCGGTTGCGGTCAGGACGTGTGCGGTGAGCCCGTCTGACGCACGAGGTCGTCGGGGAGGGACGGGCTCGGTGCCCGAGTGAAGCACAGGGCGTCGAGGCCCCCGCAATCCCTGCGTCCGGTGACGGACGTGGGGTCGCTCACCCGCCGCTGGTCTCGCCCGCGTCCTCCCTGAGCCCACCGGTCGCCAGGTCGGACCCGTCGGCGTCGTCGAGCCACCCGTCGGGGAGCACGACCCTGTCGCGGGGCGAGCCCTGGCGACCCCGCGGCGAGCCGAGCTCGGCGACCGGGAACGGCTCGCCGGGGTCGAGGTCGGCCAGCAGCCGGTCGAGCTCGGCCAGGCTCGTCACCAGGCCCAGGCTGCGGCGCATCGGGCCGCCGGCGGCGAACCCCTTGAGGTACCAGGAGACGTGCTTGCGGAACTCCTTGCACCCCCGCTCCTCGCCCTGGTGCTCGCAGAGCAGCTCGGCGTGGCGCCGCATCATCGCCGCGACCTCGCCGAGGCGCGGGAGCGTGGCGGCGGGCTCCCCGGCGAAGGCGGCGGCGAGGTCGCGGAAGAGCCAGGGGCGGCCCAGGCAGCCGCGGCCGACGACCACCCCGGCGGCCCCGGTGCGCTCGACCATGGCCAGCGCGTCGGAGGCCTCCCAGATGTCGCCGTTGCCGAGCACGGGGATGTCGACGTGGGCGGCCAGCTCGCCGATCGCGTCCCAGTCGGCGGTGCCGGAGTAGGCCTGGGCGACGGTGCGGCCGTGCAGGGCGACCGCGGCACAGCCGGTCTCCTGGGCGATCCGGCCGGCGTCGAGGAAGGTCAGGTGGTCCTCGTCGAGGCCCTTGCGGGTCTTGATGGTGACCGGCACGTCGTAGCCCGCGGCGGCGGCGACGGTGCGCTCGAGGATCCGCGCGAGCAGGGTCCGCTTCCACGGCAGCGCTCCCCCACCGCCCTTGCGGGTCACCTTGGGCACGGGGCAGCCGAAGTTGAGGTCGATGTGGTCGACGCCGTGGTCGGCGCAGAGGATCTCGGCCGCCCGGGCGACGTACGCCGGGTCTGTGCCGTAGAGCTGCACCGACCGGGTGGTCTCGCGCTCGTCGAACACGAGCATGTCGAGGGTGTGCTGGTCGCCCTCGACCAGGCCCCGGGAGGTGATCATCTCGCAGACGTAGAGGCCCGCGCCCTGCTCGGCGCACAACCGCCGGTACGCCGCGTCGGTGATGCCGGCCATCGGCGCCAGCACCACGGGAGTCGGCACCTCGAGTGGGCCGAGCCGCAGCCCCCGGTCCAGGACCGCGGTGCTCACGAGCCCCCGCCGTCCGGGGACCCGCTGGGTTGGTCGGACGGCCCGTCGGTCGGCTGGTCGGTGGGGTCCTCGCTGGGCTGGTCGGCGAGCCAGGTGACGGTCTCCGCGGGGGCCGGCGGCACGAAGCTCACGCCGGCGAGGTCGACGTCGCCGGGCACGAGGTAGACCCGGCAGGTGCGGGCGGTCGAGTCGGGGCCGAAGTCGTCGGGCAGGGCGCCCCCGGGGCAGGCCTTGAACCCCTGGGGCACGACGGTGGCCTCGACGAGCCGGCCCTGGTCGTCGCGGGCGTAGAGCGGGAGCCGTCGTCCACCGAGGTCCGTCTCGCCGACGTTGGTGACGCTCGCGGTCACCAGGAACGGCACCGCGTCGTCGGGGGCCCCGGTCAGCCGGAAGCCCCGGAAGGTCTTGCGGACCGTCGTCTGCTCGATGCGCCGCACCGTGACGTCGACGACCCCGACCGTGTCCTGGCCCGGGGTCCAGGCCGCGGTCGCCTTCTCGCCGACCTCGAGCTCGGTGCCGGGCTCGGTGAGGGTCACCCCCGACGGCACGTCGGCGTACGGCGTGGGCTCGGTGGAGGTGCTCGGCGAGGCGCTGTCCCCGCCCGCCGCCGACGAGGAGCTCGACGGGGCGGGCTCGTCGCCGGTCCCATCGCCACCGCCACACCCGGCGAGCACGACCAGACCCGCCGCGGCGGCCGACGCGGCGGCGTACCGGCGGGGCCGCCGGGGTCGACGGGGCGCGCTCATGACGACCAGTGTGACCGGGCGGTCAGCACCCGAGGAGCCGTTCGGCGAAGAAGCCGGCGACCCGGTCCAGGCCGATGCGCTCCTGGCTCATGGTGTCGCGCTCGCGGACGGTCACGGCGTGGTCGTCGAGGGTGTCGAAGTCGACGGTGACGCAGTACGGCGTACCGATCTCGTCCTGGCGGCGGTAGCGCTTGCCGATGGCGCCGGCGTCGTCGAAGTCGACGTTCCAGTGCGCCCGCAGCTCGCGGGCGAGGTCACGGGCCTTGGGCGAGAGGTCGGCGTTGCGGGAGAGCGGCAGCACCGCGACCTTGACCGGGGCCAGGCGTGGGTCCAGGCGCAGCACGGTGCGCTTGTCGACCCCGCCCTTGGTGTTGGGCGCCTCGTCCTCGGTCCAGGCGTCGACCAGGAAGGTCATCAGGCTGCGCGAGAGGCCGGCGGCGGGCTCGATGACGTACGGCGTGTAGCGCTCGTCGGCGGCCTGGTCGAAGTAGGAGAGGTCCTTGCCGGAGTGCTCGGCGTGGGTGGAGAGGTCGAAGTCGGTGCGGTTGGCGATGCCCTCGAGCTCACCCCACTCCGAGCCGGCGAAGCCGAAGCGGTACTCGATGTCGACGGTGCGCTTGGAGTAGTGGGAGAGCTTCTCCTGGGCGTGCTCGTAGTGGCGCAGGTTGTCCTTGTCGATGCCCAGGTCGACGTACCACCGGGTGCGCTCGTCGATCCAGTACTGGTGCCACTCCTCGTCCTCGCCGGGCTTGACGAAGAACTCCATCTCCATCTGCTCGAACTCGCGGGTGCGGAAGATGAAGTTGCC
>Ga0325400_1006456_pt1 | contig 11153 bp, 7 predicted proteins | sample PopdelMetagenome_2_FD_205662 | JGI IMG/M metagenome (GOLD analysis project Ga0325400, IMG submission 205662) | Populus deltoides microbial communities from Bellville, Georgia, United States - Xylem-PdKOR-R1 | ecosystem: Host-associated > Plants > Phyllosphere > Stem > Wood/Secondary xylem...
TTACAATAAATTATTATGAAAGGGTGAACGGTATTTTTGTAAACAACAAAAACTCCACGTATTTTAGCTTTATTTATAATTATAATATTAAGTTTAAGCACTAAATCGAGCCCCATGTATCTGGACGACCAGAACATTAATATAGTCGGATAGTCCCACCTAGCCACAGTCCTATATATCTGCATGCCCACCATCCTTCTTAAAGACTACAAATCAAAAAGATTCAGTTCACACTCTAATACTTCAAAGATTTGTCAACGTTACGCATAACAGTTCAAGATTTTACCATCAAGTCTTTCAAGAAAAGGATTTTTTTTATATATATATATGTTGGCATTCTAGACGATGCATTTCACCAACTCCATCTCTCTTGTTTTTCTTGGTTTTGCAATCTTGGCCCTTTACAGCTACCCCTCTCTTCTTCCTTCAAGAAAAATGGCTGAAGAAAGTCCCAAGTCCATCTATGACTTCACTGTCAAGGTAATGTTCAATCTTCTTCCTTCTTTTTCATTGTTTGCTGTGTGGTTGGTGAGGAAACGGGAAAAAGTGGAGAACAGAGGGCAAAGCTTTAAACTCTTATTGTTTTGTTATGGATTTGTTGATGTTCTGTGTGTTAATTCATTGCTTGAGCTTTTGACTTTTATTGAATATTTGTTGGTTCTTAATCTTGCTGAACATCATTGGTATGGGGCCCTTCCAATGGAGTTTTGTAGTCCAGGATTCAGATATGGACATTTGACTTGAATTATTTCCAGTCCAGGCTATGAGTTTCTTGGAGAAAATTAATCTATGAGCAAGGCTGATGATACCATATTCAAATGGATAGTGATACTCTAATTCCAAGTCCTCTGTGTATTTTATTTTAATTATTGCTCCTTTTTAGATAACTGAGCCATGGTGTAGTTAGGGTAATATGGAATTGTGATTTGCAGATTAGAGGTTGTTAAGATGGCAACATCAATTATGTTTCTTGAAGTTGAGGAATCCCAGATTTATATAACGTTTCTTGCTGTGTTGCAGGATATCCATGGAAACGATACGAGTCTAAGTGAATACAGTGGGAAGGTGCTCCTTATTGTGAATGTTGCTTCCAAATGGTAATCTATCATGATCTCTTTCGTGTCTGGCATTCTGGCTTTCTGGTTTCCTGAATTAGTTCTCTATCTGTATCTCCCCAGTTTTGGGCAAACTAGTCCAGTTTGTCAACTACCATTGACATGTAAATGTCTGTTGGGATACCTAATATTCTTTCTCTGACAGCAAGGTTGGCACCAAAATACCTGTTGTCTTCATAGCATGTGTAAAATTTTTCCACTTGTTGAAGGTCTTAGAATCGTGATCGTATTTTTCTCTGTGATAGAACATTTTCTGAATGCAAAGAATCTAATCATCTATGATTATAATCAGCAGTATGTAGTCTCAAGGGCAGATGATCTAGGATTATATAGATATATAGGAACTTATCATACATGTATGAGGGGAAAATGCTTGTTCAGAAATTCCCAGCTCTGCAGCATCGAGGGCTGTTGCTGACCAATATTTGGAAAATGAGTTTCACTTCAACATTTGATGTATACCTGATTGGGATCTTCATATAGCATAGCCTTTTCTTTTACGCTGAAGCCTTTTTTTATCATTGGTAAGTTGCATGCTTATTTCTGTCAAAACTTTGGAATTCTTCACGATCATCAATATTTTAACTGAAAACGTTCTTCTTGTACTTTTGTTAGTCATATGACTTGTATGAATTAAATCTACTTTTGCAGATAAATTTAAATTGTTCAAATGAGCCTTTTGACTGTTATTGAATCTTATTTTTTATTCTGCAGTGGCCTCACACATTCAAACTACAAGGAATTGAATGTTTTGTATGAAAAGTACAAAAACCAAGGTTGGTCACTCATTCTCATAGAGCAACATCCCTATTTTTGAGACGTTTGATTACAATATCTCTATAGATTTGAGGTTTTAACTTCTCGGCTGGCACGATCATGGTAGGGTTTGAGATCTTGGCATTTCCTTGCAACCAGTTTGCTGGACAAGAACCAGGAAGCAATGAAGAGATTCAGGACACTGTATGCACAATTTTCAAAGCTGAATTCCCAATCTTCGATAAGGTAATGCTTAATGAAAGAAAGATTTGAAAAAAGTAGGATAAATTATTGCCACTGTTTTCTCAGCTCTAAACACCCTGATGCAAATATTCCTAATAAAGGGACCCAGGTTTTATCAGTTCTTCAATTTGATAGAATATGGAGATGTTTTGAATATGCTCTATCTGGTTATAGATTGATGTGAATGGGAAGAACACAGCACCTGTCTACAAGTTCTTAAAATCAGAGAAAGGAGGGTATTTTGGAGATGCCATCAAGTGGAACTTTACCAAATTTTTGGTAAACAAAGAAGGAAAGGTTGTTGAGAGATATGCTCCTACTACATCACCTCTTAAGATTGAGGTCAGATCTCTTTTTTCCCCCTATTACAACATTCGGGTCCAAGGACTTCTGCGAACTTCATCTGACATTTCTTTATTCCATTTTGCAGAAAGACATTCAGAATCTGCTGGGATCTTCCTAAGGACCAAGGTTTTATGGTTAAACTTGAGAGTCAACTTGTGTTCCAGCTGCCCACAAACATGGATTTTCTCTTTTCTTATTTCAATCCACGATAAATTCGCTCCCTATATGCTATGAAAATTCGATTCATGTAGGAGTTGTTAATTAAATTAGCGAATCAGGTATCACAAATAGGTAGGTTTTGGCAGTATGGCAATCTAGTCCAACCCAGGTCCTCTTAAGATAAATTTTCTGTTTCTTTGTTTTCTTTTCATTGCATTTTCGATACGAAATAAAAAAGTTACTTCCTTTCTAGGATCTCTTTTCTTTCACGTAGCAAAACTCATTCGAGAAGAAATCCACTTAATATCCTTTGAATTAGCAGTTGAAAGTGGGCATTACAGGCTGTCAGTCAGTGTGTAAAAGTTGGAAAAGAAGCTTAAGATAAGAAATATTTTAGTTCTAAGATGTACGACAACATGGTGAAATCATCTTTTCAAACATATTTTTAAGGAAATGTCTGCCACCTAGGCTGAATTTCATTTACTTTTGGTTCCAAGTATTGATCTTTTTAATGAAATTCTGTCATATGATTGTATCTTCTTCACCTTCATTTTGCAGGAAATTGGCATTTACTGGGAATATTGTTGAAGTACATGAAATGTGGAATGTTATGTGCTTGTGGACTTGATTTATGAATTTGTATTATTGATCAGCATTGGAAAAATTTATTTTCATAATGGATAAGATGGACCTTGTACTTGGATGATTGCATGGAAAAAATAAAGATGATTTTAGTTCTCTCATATGTGCTTGTGCGCCGGACAGGCATTGACTGATATTCATGAAGATGTGCTTGTATGGAACCAAGTGGGAAACAGTATCATGTTGTCAGAAAAAGAGCCTAGGTCACTTGGTTAACTCGCGGGTCATTAGATAAACATGAGTCAATCATTTTCGTCAAAACAACATCGTTTCACTCCTTAAAAAAATTCCTTTAAGTCGACCAACCAGGTTTGGCCATGTCAACTACCTAACCAAGTCACTGACCTTTTTAGTTCAACTCGAAACCTGGTTTGGATCAGGTATCGGGTTACAAGTTTCTAGAATCAACCTGTCAAACCGAGCCGGGTTTAACCACTATGAGAAATACTAGTGGATATCGCTTTAATGGTTTTGATGATCATGAGCATGAAAAGAAAATCACTTGTGAGGACTGGAAAAATAACATCTCAGTACAGCAATGGTTATCAGTACATGAAGGCACTAGTACAGAGTTAGCTCCGGGTCTAAACTGTCCTTATTTCACTCTTCTGCATTCCCCAGTTAATTTTTTTACCATCATTAACTAATCCAGGAGATGCGAACACTTTGAAGCGAGCAAATCAACTAAGTTATAGCTTATGCAGCATACAGAAAATTAGTAAGGCAAAGATCATGCTGGGACGAAAATATGGAGATCAATGCTGCACAACTTTACAAGTAGCTCGAGTATCAATATGTTTTACAAGTGATGGGTTCCTTGCCATCCCAAATTCTGGTGTCTTCTCTCCTGTGGACCAACCATTATCTTGGCAATAGCTTTCTGTTTGTGCGGGGCTTCTCAGGAGGTAACTCTGCCATTACATTGACCAGATAGCATCATCATCACCTGGTTCATTCAGAAAGCCTTGAAAGTAGTGTCAAGTCCTCTGTGTGCAACCAAGACGAACACCATGACTCTTGTAGAGATTCTTGGTCTGGCACAGGACTGGAAAGTTCATCCAAAGCATATGCATAGTTACTGCTTATACTTTATCATAGCTGATCAAAAACCAGGGGAGTAAACGCAACTGGTTGATCAAAGCTCATCAAGAACTAATTTCTGTCTTAGAAGGCTCGCGATCTCTGTCCATCTTCTGTGCAACTGGTTGATCAAAGCTCATCAAGAACTAATTTCTGTCTTAGAAGGCTCGCGATCTCTGTCCATCTTCTGTGCAACTGGTTGATCAAAGCTCATCAAGAACTAATTTCTGTCTTAGAAGGCTCGCGATCTCTGTCCATCTTCTGTAACAATTAACGAGCTATTTCGAATTTGCCATACTTTTGAAATGCGTGCTCAAAAGCATTCCTTACGTACATTGGTGGGTAGAAACCTTTTTCAAGCTTTGATCTCAGTTTTTCATCAGCAGACTCTGCCCTGCTTTACAATGCCTAAGCAATATCTGTGATTCCAACTTTCTTTTCAATTTATTAGACAAATCCATTCACTATTGTTCTCTCATCAGTTTAACCAACGAAGTATATGCATGAAAATGTGGAATCCAACCTCACCCTAACATTTCTATCAATAAGACATGAGCAACTTCCCAATTCCTGGCCTCGCCATAAGCATGAACCAATGCAGTATATGTTACACTATCCGGAATGCATCTTTTCTCATCATCCGAAACACCCTAATGACTCCATGTTGTCTAGTTCAAGATCAAAACATCGGATGATTTGATTGTAAGCAAAGATTGTTCCATGTTATTTGCTGATGACATGATCCATGGCTGGTTAGTCTTAAGATATTAATCCCTATGCTTGAACTGCCGATCATGAGGCTACCTCAATCCAATAAAGCACTTGATTTGGGTAGTGTTTAGGAATGAGATAACAGTTGTTTTTTAAAGTGTTTTTTACTTGAAAATATTTTAAAATATTTTTTATATCAACAAATTAAAACAATCAATATATATATATAAAAATAATTTTAAGCAAAAAAAAACTTAAAAATTTAGTGAAACGTTATTTGGAAAGTAGTTCCAAATGATCTCTTAGTTTGATCCGGTTCAACTCAAATAAAAATCTTAGTTATAAAACTTGAATTGATTTCACAAATCAACTTAGTAATTAACCCACCTGAGCCCTAGACTGTTTTAAGCTGAAGTAAAAAATACGAGTGTCCCGATCGATCCGGGATAAAACCCGGTCAAAACTCAGCCCTCAACTCATTGATTTTTATTTTGAAAAAAAAAAGGGTGAGAAATTATAGAATTTCCTAAATCAGGCTGTATGGTGTAATTTGTTTTCATAGCAATAATAAAGATGGATGCTGCCAAAATTTTACTTTGGTATATAAGAATATACTAGTCTTTGCTAGCCAAATCTGTCTCACCCTATTTCAAGACATTATTCTTTGCTGCCTATAACTGTCTAAACCATGACACATGACACAAAAATTGAGTCCATGCATGCTATCTTCCTGTCGTTTAATGTTATCCATGCCAAAAAAAAAACGATTAAAATTCTTACAAGTGGATATGACAAATTCTTTTTTTAACCCTAAGTTAATCAATCAGTAAATGATGTCGTGAACCACTAAACATCTTTGAGATTTGTTTAAGCATCTAAAATATTCTTTAATCATTTACAATTATTGGGCACCAATCATCTCCAACCTCATTATTGTGTTCTCTCTGTTTTTGATAAGTCTCGAAGTGCTTATCTTCATGGTTGAGTTGAAGGGTCAACTTGCTTCCTTGTCAGAAACTTAAACGCGTAAACAATTAAATTTAGGGGAAACTAATTGCTCGTTTATCTTTGAAAAGTCTATTAAAATTGATGATAAGAGCATGAACAGGTGGAGAAATAAATGCGTGTCTTGATTCAAAGAAAATTCTGACTGGATTTCATGAATATGGAATACCACTTGTGAGGTGATTCAAATTTGGCTGCTGCTTGCTTCCAAAACGAGGAACCTTTGTAGCAAGGGAACAGCAGAATTGAATTCTAAAATGACTTCACAAGTCCTGAGAGGGGATCCATGCTACATTCTAAAATGTCTTGTGGGTTATCCCTTTTTGTCCTGAGAGGGGATCCATGCAAAAAATCCCAAGTTCTCTGTTGCATATGGGGGTCTAAGGAGGAGGGTTTTTCCTGATCTTTGGAGCTACTTATCAATTCACAAGCTTAAGTTTCTTGACAGGTGTATCCACACCCAGAAGAGGTATTCATGTGAAAGTTTGTTGATGAAAACTGTTGTTGATTGAGGCAGATGATTCCCTCAGCATCAAAGTTGAGCAAAATAATAAGAAAACTAGACTGCGTTTAGGCTCTGTAACTAGATTGCGTTTAGGCTCTGTCTTCATTGTCCTGTGTTTTCTATTCCGAAACAGTAACCAATCTTATCCTAGAAAACCCATTCGTTGCATCCATTATATAAGAAGAATGATTTCTTTACACGTAACTAATTGTCAAGGACGAGTACATGTATTCGGATTGCACTAATAAATTACAGAAGATTCTCGAGGACCTTGCAAAGTTGGGAACCTCTTGCGTTCTTGTGCTTTCATTCTGCTTCTTATCCGAATTGACATCGAATAGCAATCTTTCCAGCCATTCCTTTTGAATAAAATTTCCAGCTGTAGAGAGCTCCAATCCAGCACGTATAAATACCGCTGGCTGCTTTGTGCAGAGACAGTGACATAGTAGACACTTTGAGGCGATTTGTGTGCTGCAGTTGACATACTGCCGCCAGTACAACCGCCACGATCCTTCGTAAGGCAGTTTTAACCACGGCTTGTAGAAGGCAAAAAAAAAAAATGCAGTCGCAAGCGCTTTGTGCTATAGTTAGTTATAGTTATCTTCTCAGAACAAGTGAAGATCCACACCCTATAGCATCAATCATACACCAAAGACACCGTTTTGGTATAACTGCAAGGGCGTTGAAAGTGAGGCACCAAATGGATAAGAATCATAGCATTCTATAACGTATAATGAAACCTCAACCTTCAGTTTCTGAGTCCATGCTCATTTTTACAACAAATGGAAGAACAAGTAAATTCATCCACATGTTTGAGCGCAATTGAGTTAATCATAAGAAAACCGTGTTAGCAAATACAAAAGAGTTCAGCACATGCGTAAGCTTGTTCTTCTTCACTTGTTTATCCCCCCACCTCATTATTGCCGCCTCCACCACACCAGCCAAAATGGCGTAGTTAATCTATCCATGGGATGGATAAACAGAAGTTAGTTGTCAGTAGCAAGTGTAGTTAGCAGTAGCACACCGTAACAACCATTTCCGGATCAGCAAAAGTCAAAACAAGATTAATCAAAGACTCAACTCAGTTAGATTAGTTACCTCAGCAATCACAGAGGTCTGAAAGTATTTGGTGAAGGCTCTAATGGAGAGGCTCTCGCCACTGCATAAAAACCAACTCCTCAGGTTCGAATCTAATTATAACCACATCAAACACAAGCAACTAGAAATATGACCATATGGAGGAGAGATAACTTTATTCGTATCACAAATTATTTTCAATATTCTCAATACAATAATCGCAGAAATGTATCTTAGTCGCCTTCGAATTAAGTAAGACACATATGAGAATGCAGTTAATCTCAAACCTGAAACATTTTTCTTCCTCCTCTTCTTCAACTACTTTAAAGCCGGCCCATCATTGCATATGCTCTGGCCGGTCCATTCCAGCTAAACAAAATGCAAGAGCTTAACTTCCTGCATGTAGTTGCACTGGAAAGGATCTGTGGTGCACAAGCACTGGATATAGGTCCAGGCTATATTGATTGCCCATTGCCAAGGAAAATGCGCATCGAATTTTCTTAAGAAGATGAACCTTTTGATTTCAAAATGGCCTTCAGCTGCATAGCCTAACAGTACATGCCACAGCCTGTGCCCAATATTTGAGTCTTGCTTTAACATCTTCAGGGTGGTCACCTGTATGGGTAAAATAAGGAAGCAGAGAGTTAAAATCAAATGACTGATCAAAAGAATCAAAGTTCAGACAGACAACAAATCAGAGCGTTGTACATAATTTCTGGCCCTGAAAACATCAGATAATTCTTATTGTAGAGTGCATATTCTATGTTTTGTACTTGTGTTAAGAGAAGGCAAAAGCTAAATCTACCACAAGTATTGGTTTCTTATATCAGGCTATTGCCAAGCAGATCATAAATCTTCAAATGTGCAGCAAGATAGACCAAATGTTCAAAACAAAGAATCAAACGATCACATCAAACCTCAAAACTAAAACTTTCTTATGAAATGAAGATCACGAAGCATCAAAAACAGATTCATGAACCACTGCGATCCAGGAAAAAACTCCCTGGATCAAATCTCAAAGAGCCCGATTCATCATTTCGTATATGAACTGCAGAACTAAAACATTCAGTAATTTGAAATTCAAACATAATGCCAAAAAGCTCAACAGTTTAAATTCAAATTAAGCACTCGAACCATAAAAAAGTTGAACTTCCAAACATCCAAAAACCAGATCAAGCAAGAAAAACCTACATTTGAACCAACCAAGCACCAAAAACAAAAGAAAAAATCATCTCACCAGGACTAGAGATCTTCCAATTAGCAATAGGACTAGAATTTGCAGCCTCAGCCACGGCAGGAGAACTTCTCTCAGGAGACTTCTGATGCTCATCAAGAAATTTCTGACTCATTGAGTAACAAAGCTCAAGAGCTGGCAAAGTATTGCAAAGTTCAGGGATCTCATCATAACTGAAACCAAACCCAAGATCCAAGCACCCTTTTAACTCATCAAGATCATCATCTGTCAAGCTCTTTGTCCTCTTCAACTCATCTTCACTACTGCTACTACTTCCTTCCACATACCCTTCTAACAACACTTGACTCTTCTTTCTCTGGATCTTTTGAAGAGAACCCTTGTTGATGCTTTTGGTAAAGGTGTTATTTTGGTGCATGGATTGCCACACTTGTTCAGTCTCTTGACACAGAACATCATCAGCAGGAAAATCTACGTTGAGCGTTTGATCATTTTCTTGATTTTCTTTAACGTCTACTAGGTTTCTTGAAGAAACCCAAGATTCTCGTTCACAAGAGATGGCTCCCATGTTTTTGTAAAATGGGTTTCTTTCTTTCTCCCTCACGCTCTCTCAAAGGTGTTTGACAGAGTGGGAGAAAGATGCTGCTTATAAAGCTGTCGCCTCTAACGAGAGATAGGTTAATCATATTATTTCATCCTTCAATTACTCAACAAATTTATTATGGTCCCTTCACTATTGTTTTATTAATTTAACTCTCTTTCATTGGTTAAAAACTTCTTCTACTACTAATCATGTCACTTTTTTTATCATTTCTTTTGTTACAAAATAAAATGACAAGTTAATAATTAAGAAAAATAAAAAACACATTAAATCAAATCTTATTCACTACCACGCAATTATAATAAAAACATAGTTATAAGATCTGACCTAACTTGATAGGTTAATTTAATAACATGTCGATTTGAGATCTAGTCTTGATAGAATTGATGAAAAAACAGGTTTTTTTAACTAAAACAATGTTATTTCAGGTTTTTTTGTAAAAAAATAAAATTTTAGATTTATCTAAGTTAACCCTTAACTCATGATTACGGTCAGATCGATCCCAGATAAAATTTTAGTTATTATTTAACTAAAGACTCAATATTATGTTGAAATTTGTTGATCTTATGTTAACTAGGAGTGCTTATCAAATATTGCATGTATATATAATAAGAATTGCGGATTGTAGGGATGGATTTGAAAAACAAAATACTAGTGGGGTCATAATATAAAATAAAGCGATGTAATATGCTATTAATCATGCAAGAGATCTAATATTGATGGGTCACTAGATTTTGGTATGATGTCATGACGATCAATCGCTATGTATGTATGTACATGCATATGTATGCATGGTGGTGTGCAGGTGGCAATTAAGACAGCTTGTGAAAGGTAATGGTGGGTGACGATGACAGGCAGCAGAAGAGGACACGTGGTGACTGGAAAGAGGTGGGAACGGGGTCCGCCGAGGAAGGTGGGGTCTACCACGTGCATTGTGCAGCTTGGTGATGATGGTGCGGTTGGGTTTTTTGTTTGTACGTGGAAAATGTGAAAGCGAGAGATCGTGTTCGTCAGGGAAAGGAAGCAGCTTTTTGGACACTGCAGGATTGCTTTTCCGTGCCTTGAAAAGCCGAGCTTTACAAAAAGCTGTACAGAAATTTTCAAAAATATTTTTATATTTTTAATAATTCAATTATGAGGAGATATCTCATATATTCTTTTATTATTTTTATCTTTTATATATCGAAATAATAATGGTACGCTACTCGATATATCTAACGTGGCATCTCTACCGCCGATTTGATAAGCATTAATGTAGCGTAGTAGCTAGCTAGCTAGAAGCCATGATTTGCAGACGCCCTTAATCCATGCTAGCTTTCTAAATTACATGCTAGGCAGATGATCATACGTGCATGTTAACATGAACAAATTTCAAGGGATTTTAGTTTAAAATATAATTTATATTATTTAAATTCATTATCATTATTAAAATTTTAATACCATATAAAAAAAATTAATTTATCCCAATAATTTAAACTAATATATAAATTTTTAATTTATATTACTCTCTAATAATTTTTTTTATTTTATCTTACAAACAACTACCCAGTTTACTCCTCTCGACATGATCACAATCATTTCAGGGAGTCATGTTTGAGAGACTATATACCTAACGTTTGCTGGCATAAACCTAATCTCAATGGATCTGCTAACTTGTCCAGCTTTCTCCAACTGTGTGAGGTTGGATTTTGGACACGATGTTCTTCTTTTTCTTTTTTTTTT
>Ga0325400_1006457_pt1 | contig 11152 bp, 12 predicted proteins | sample PopdelMetagenome_2_FD_205662 | JGI IMG/M metagenome (GOLD analysis project Ga0325400, IMG submission 205662) | Populus deltoides microbial communities from Bellville, Georgia, United States - Xylem-PdKOR-R1 | ecosystem: Host-associated > Plants > Phyllosphere > Stem > Wood/Secondary xylem...
ACAAATTTTTAATGTAATTAAACGGTAGTTTACAATGAATTGTCTTGTATTATTATTGAATTCTGTTCAATTTTTAAAAATTTCTTACCTGATTTTTAACCAAATGAGAGTTGTAGCATGATAAAATCAACTTAATTGATCCAAAAATAATTTAGATATTCGATAACAATATAGTTTAATTTTAAAAAAATTAAAAATATATTTTTTTTATTAAAATAATAACATATTGAATCGATCTAAACTTCACAGCTTAACTTATCAAACTCACAACTCAAGTAAGGACTCATCTCTAGATTTAATAACTTTATTTTTAAAAAACTATTTTTATTTTTTTTGCCTTATAGTAACCTAATTGACTTGACGTGTCCAATGGCTATCCAAATAATCAATAAAAACGTGTTTGGCTATTTAAAAAAAATCAAAGTGATATTTTTTTAATAGTAAGATGACAATATATTAGATCGATCCGAGCTTTATGACTTAACCCATTAATCTTATGAACAGGGTCATGGACTCTAATAGGTTTAATAGCTCTGTTTTTTAAAATTATTTTTTATTTAATTATATAATAACAAAAATAAATGCTTACAGAATCTAGCACTAACTAAACATGAGAATTTTTGTTTGAGATTATAATAATTTTATAAAAAATAAAATAAAATAAATTATAAAAAATAATTTAAAATTAATTAATTGTTAAAGAAAAAAAATCAAAATCAAAGAACAAACGCTAAAAGAAAGAGGGACCTGCTTGCACTGTTCATATGACACAGTGCAAGCAGGATTACCCCTCAATTCTTTTGATGTTGCTAGTAATAATAAACTTAAGACACCTTAGTATTGCTTGTAAATTAATATAAAACTATTCATAGATCTCAAGATTTAAATAACTTATTTACCCCTCAATTCCTAATCCTCTCATTTACACTGCATGGCTGCATGCAGCCATATGAGCTATGACAGATTCAGCTCTGTAACATGCACAACTCTTTTTTCTTTCTTTTTTTCATAAGCAATAAGAACCAATGGTTAGTCGTATACCATTTCGTAGCAATGTTTTCAATGAATTTGTCACTTGCAACTCGGTTAATGGCTCAACGCCATGATACATGTCTTGAATACTAACATCAGCTTGGAAGCAAGTAACAACCAGCTTCTGGCAGGAGGGCTACTGGTTCTTAAACCATAAAATTGTCAAGCTATTCATGGAAACAGAGGATTGGAGGAAGATTATCAACAAGGGATATAAAAATCTACTTGTGTTTAAGTCATCTTCAAACTGAGCCTTGTTCGCAGCAACCCCTACATGTTAAGCTATGTTGTATCAGTTATGGTAAAACTTGAGCCATGAATTTACTCGCTCTCTCTGTGGTATTAGGATCAATCACTTTGAGTCTGATAACATCATTTTCAAGAAATCAGAAGCTTCAGGACAGACAATTTGATTTTCTTTCAAGGCAGCTTAACTGTTCATTTCTAACCTGGAAGAATGATGACAGATTCCTCTCTCGCCAGTTTGAAGCTGAAGTCAATATCATCACTGATATCTTCCAGTAGGAAGAGATTCAATTTCATCTGCATTGCGAAAGCAGTTCAATTAGTGTAACTCCATTTGTAATCCCACTCACTTGAATACATGGAGAGTTGCAAATTCTGCTCTTTCCTCGCCATTACAGCCATCGATCCCTCTGACTTGTGCGGGCAAGAGATACAAGGGGATCTCCTTTATCCTATCACAACAAATATCTGGGGTCTGCTTCTGTATGTTGATAGTTCTCTTGAAAAAAACCTCATCAGTTTGCTCAAGAATGCCAGGTACTGCTGCCTAACAGACCAAAAACATTATTGACAAAGAGAACAAAATAAGCAGATGATTCCTGCCATATAAAAAATTTGGTTGCAACTCTGCTTTCTGGAAAGAAAATGAAACATTTTTATGCTCTGTCAAAGCAGAAAGTAACCTGTTTGAGAAGGACATATCAATGCAACTTGCATATAACAACAATACTGCAGAAAAGCTATGCCAATGCACACACATATCACAAGTAAGGGAGTCAACCTTGGGATTTCTAAACATGCTAGAGCCCAGAGGGATTACTTGTCACAAGCCAACCAAGGCACCATCCACCTCTTTGAAAGAGAACCAAGGGTAAGAACTGGAACAATGGCCAAAAGATCCCATTGGAACAAATGGGTTACGACCAAAAGCAAGGTGTCCATACACTCCATCAGCAATAACAAGAAATTTAAGCTTTTCAGCAGTTTCTGCAATCTAAATCCAAATATGCAAGTAAACGAGATATTAATCAGATAGAAATCTCAATATTTTTTGTATACATCGCAAGATGCTTCGAGTTGGAGGTAAATACTTGACCACAAACCTTTTTCAAATGTTGGTAAGAGTATAAATTGCCGCAAGGATTCCCAGGATTTATAATAACCAATGCTACAGTGTTCTGATCTGCTAGGGCTTCAATAGCATTAAGATCAGCCTCGAAGCCTTTCTCTGGGAGAAGATCATAATGCCGAACTTCAAGACTCCTAAAAGCAGCACAAAGTTCATAGAAGCCTGGCCATGGAAGCAAGATATTTGCACCTGGGCGAGCAAGCATTGCCAACGCAACATCAATAGCTTGAGTGCAACCAGATGTAATAAAAACATCATCAGATGATAACTTGTAAGGAAGATCATGAGATAGGTATTCAGCAAACAGAATAGTAGGCATATTAAAATCAAGAAGAAACAAATAAACCATATGATTCATTGCAGACTCTCAAAGTTGAACAAGGAGCCTTCGTATACCAAAGGCTAAATCTAAGGCTAAACTTAAGGCAACTCGGTACTTTAAAATTGCTTTATGAGTCTTAATTTACTGTTAACTGACGTGGAACAATAAATAATAAAATTAAAATAAGAATAGAAAGAAGTTTTAGAAAAGAAAGAAGTTAAAGAAGAGAAGAAAGGGGATTGAAGATATGCAAAATCTGCAATGTTTTCATTAATCATCAAAACTGTCTCTCAAGATGACAGAAGAACATATAAATAGTAAACCCTAAAACATCCTGCTATTGAGCTCGGCCCATCAAATCAAACTGTTTAACATAAATAATAAAATAACAATGAGTAGACCCAAATGGGCTAAATAAATAAAATAACAATGAAATAGGCCCAAATGAGCTTAGTCTCCCAACCAAAGCGTGACAGACTAGGCTATCCTACGTCGTCTCCGTCCATATACTCGTGTAATTTGTGGTGTGGGTCTGGTGTCCTTACTAACTCTCCCGGGGTTAGAGAAACTCGACCCCGTCGAGCGTAGTACTAGCCGACTCCGATAGTACTCCCAAAGATCTAGGTCAAGCTGCTGCAAAGTATCTCTAGTAATCCAAGTGCAATCTGAGTCAGGTCGACCCACCCAGCGAACTAGAAACCGTTGAACCTCACCATTCCTGTTAAAAACAACTTGTTCATCCAGAATAGCATCAATATTATCCTTTTGTGCTGATGTCAAGGTGAAAGGGATAGAGGTTTCGATGGGATCATCAGAAGAGGAGTTAAGTGGTATCTCAAATGGATCATCTGGAATAGAAAGTAGTTTGTGGTATGCAACTAGATCCTCAATATTAAATGTAGAGCTAATGCCAAAATCATGTGGTAAATCAAGAACATAAGCATTTGGACCAACCCGTTGTAGCACTTTGAAAGGCCCGGCACTACGTGCATGTAATTTTCGATTAGCTCCTGAAGGAAACCGCTCGGGTCTAATCCGTATCATAACATAGTCTCCCACATTAAACTCATTATGTCGTCTATGTAAATCAGCTTGAAGTTTATATTGCGCATTACTTGCTTGAATCTGTTTAGTGATCTCAATATGCAAATCCTGAATTCTACGTGCAAAAGACTCGGCTGACTCAGACACTCTAGCATGAAGGGACATAGGAAGAAGTCTAAAGGTTTCATAGGCTTGTAACCATGTACAACTTCAAAGGGACTCATGCTTATTGACCTATTGATAGAGCTATTATAGGCAAACTGGGCCGTAGGAAGAATCAAATCCCAATTCCGATTATGATCACTCACTAGACACCTTAAAAGGTTGCCCAAACTCATGTTAACTACCTCAGTTTGACCATCAGTTTGGGGGTGGTAAGCAGTAGAAAACTTTAATTTGGTTCCCACCATATGCCAAAGGGTTTTCCAGAAATGACTTGTGAATCTAACATCCCTATCCGAAACTATGGTTTGGGGAAGACCATACAACTTGACAATCTCATCAAAATAGAGTTTTGCAACTTTGGAAGCATCTGTAGTCTTAGTATAAGGAATAAAATGGGCCATTTTAGAGAAGAGGTCGACAACCACAAAAATAGAATCATGTTTCTTTGCAGTATGTGGAAGCCCAAGCATAAAATCCATGCTCACATCTTGCCAAGGGCAAGTAGGAACGGGCAATGGGGTGTAAAGACCAGTATTTTGTTTTTTATGCTTAGCTAGTTGGCAAGTTCGACATTGACCTACCAATTTAGTGACATCTCTTTTCAAACTAGACCAAAAAAACTAGCGTTCCACTTCTTCGATGGTTTTATTCCTTCCAAAATGTCCTGAAAGACCTCCAACATGAATCTCCTATATCAAAAAATCACACACGGATGTTTTTGGGATGCAAAGCTTATTATCCCGAAATAAGTATCCATCTTGAAAGTGATAACCATTTATAACACAGCGATGTCAAGTATATTTCTCTAAATTTTGAGCAAGATTCATACTCTTCTTTGAGTCTCTCAAATCCTGTAACTTCAACACTCATTACAGATAACAGCGTTACCTGACGACTCAAAGCATCTGCAACCTTATTCTCTATTCCAGATTTATGTTCCAAAACAAATGAGTATGCTTGCAAATATTCAACCCAATGACCATGCCTATGATTAAGCTTCTTTTGGGAGTTAAGATAGTGGAGGGCCTCATGGTCGGAGTAAAGAACAAACTCCTGTGGTAACAAATAATGGCGCCAATAGCGCAAGGCCTGAACCACCGTATAAAACTCCTTATCATAAGTTAAGTACTTTTGTTTTGCCTCATTAAGTTTCTCACTAAAGTAGGCTACATGGTGATGTTCCTGACTAAGTACTCTACCTATACCGACTCCCGAAGCATCACATTCTACTTCAAACACTTTAGTAAAATCAGGTAGCCGCATTACTAGGGCCTCCGTCATTTTCTTCTTAACCTCCTCAAATGCCCTATTAGCTCATTTACTCCACTTAAACTCACCTTGTTTCAAACAATCTATAATAGGCGACATGATGGTGCTAAATCCCTTAATAAAACAACGATAGAAAGTCGCAAGCCCATGAAAACTACGAACCTCATGAATAGTCTTAGGTTCAGGCTAATCTACTATCACTTAGACTTTCTAGGGGTCAGCAGAGACTCCTTTCCATGACGCTATAAACCCTAAAAAGACCACTTGATCTGTAAAGAATGAACACTTTTTGACATTTGCAAACAAACTTGCCTTTCTTAGGGTGGTACAAACTTGAATAAGATGATTGAAATGCTCTTCCTTGGTTTTGCTATAAATAAGAATATCATCAAAGTATACCACCAAGAACTTTCCCATAAATGACCGAAGCACTTGTGTCATTACTCTCATAAAAGTGCTTGGTACATTGGAAAGGCCATAAAGGTATGACTAGCCATTCATATAAACCATCCTTAGTCTTAAATGTTGTTTTCCACTCATCTCCCGGACGGATCTTAATCTGTTGATACCCACTCTTCAAGTCAATCTTAGAGAAGATCTGGGCTCCTACCATCATATCTAGCATGTCATCCAATCAAGGAATTAGAAAACGATACTTGATTGTAATTCTATTGATGGCTCGACTGTCAACACACATTCTCCATGATCCATCTTTCTTGGGTGTTAACAATGCAGGTACCGCACAAGGGCTCATACTATCTCGTATAAATCTCTTTTGTAATAACTCATATACTTGCCTTTGCAATTCAGCATGTTCACTCGGGTTCATTCTATAGTGAGGGAAGTTTGGTAATGTGGCCCCAGGGACAAAATCTATGGCGTGTTGAACATCACGCATAGGGGGTAAAGCATCAGGTAGTTCAGAAGGAAAAACATCTAGAAATTCTCTCAACACTTCTCTTACCTCTTCAGGTGGCTCCTCTAAAAAGTTTTCTGCAATCTCCTTAGCCACTACAACAAACACAACAGACTCCTCACAAATCTCCTTATCAAACTCCCTAGAACTTATTATGTTAAGCCCTCCATCTTTCACTTTATTCTTTTTCTAACTATTATTATTAGACCTTGAGGGTAATCCAATAAGTTGGATTTTTTTACCTTGAAAAGTGAATGAGAAAGAATTTGATCGTCCAAAGATTATAACCTCCAAATCATATAACCAAGGACTACCCAAAATGACGTACCCTACATCAATGGGAATGACATCACACCAAATTCATCATGATAGTAAAAAATCTTAATGGGAAAAAAACATCTCTCTTTGACCATTATAGATGTATCATTAACCTAAGACACATTATAAGGTTTAGGGTGTGGAACAGACTTTAAGCCTAAGCAGGATACACTACCCGAGGAAACTGCATTGTTACAACTACCACTGTTTATGATGATCTTACACCTTTTATCTCCACATTTAATGTAAGTGTAAAAAATAACAGTCCTTCTTCAATCCTCAGTTCCTTTATGTTGTGTTAAAGCACATCTAACCACACCTAACCTGGTTGTCTTGATTTGAGTGAATATAGACCTAACACATCCTAGCAAGTTAGACTCATCATCCTCATCATTTAGATCTTGAAAATCATCGGGATTGGGTTCATATACCTTATCATCACAATTATCTTCTTTATCAATATCCTCTTGCCCCTTGATGAACAAAGCCTTATTAGGGCAGCTAGAGGAAATATGACCAAAACCCTGACACTTAAAACACTGAATTCTTGAAGTTTTAGGTGCTTCATGAAAAATACCCTTACCCTTGTCTTCTCTAGGTATCTGAGAAATTAAAGGATTGGGTTTACGAGGTGGGGCACCTAATATGAAGTTATTACTACCAGGTCGAGATCTAGAAGGGGTATTACGAGTGTCCTGACGTCTTGTCCACTGGCTTTTTGTGACCAAGTTATAATTTTGTACTAGGGTATAAGCTTCATCAAGGGTGGAAACACCACTAAGCATAACCTCTCTTCTAAGGTCATTGTTTAAGCCTTTTTGAAATCTACTTAGGGTCATCACTTCATCCACCCTAACTGCACACCTCATTCTATACTCATCAAATTGTGCCACATATTCATTGGCATACTTGCCTCCTTGCCTCGAGTTGTTCCACTAGTCCAAAAGATTCCCTCTATAAGAACGAGGCAAGTACTTTCTTCTAACTTAGTTTTCATTTCAACTCAGTCAGTAATAGGGGGTTGACCTCTCCTAATCAAAGACTCTTCTACACTTTCCCAATAAAACTGAGAGGTTCCACTAAGTTTTATCTTTGCAAATCTTACCCTTCTATTCTCAGATAGATTATACCAGCCAAAGAATTGATCCATGTCACGGATCCATCTATCAAAAATCCACGGGTCAAGTTGACCCTTAAAAGTTGGGGCTTCTACCTTGATATGCCTCATGACTTACTCGTCAGGGTCATCATAGTCGTGATTGCCCTGATTGCGGTTGTATTGACGGTTCATCGGATGAACTGGTCTTTGACGGTAATCATTAGAACGCTCACTATCATGAGGGTCATCAAAGTCATTGTGACCCTGATGTTGGTTATGGTGGTGGTTCCTACGAGGAACTAGTCTTTGAGGATTCATATGGTTGTCACTAGAATGCTCACTCTCACTAGACTGTCTTATTTGTAAAGTTTCTATGGACTCCATCCTTCCAGAAAGGTTGTTTATTTCATTGGACATGTTGCTCATTTTCGTTCGCATAAGTTGTAATTGTTCTTGAATATCTCTAAGAACATTACTAGAGTTCGGATCCATGGTAGCTATGACTTCTAGATTGTGTACTAGACGACCACTACGTAAATGCACGCAAAAACTAATCCTAAGACTGAGATCACAAAATAACATTTGCAAGTAAAACGCAAAATAAAATTATAACTAATAAATAAAGAAAATAAAGAAAATAATTTTAAATTTTTTTTTTTTTTATTTTTTTATTATCTTGGAGACTAAGTAATGACAGATTAAACCAGGAAAGTGTGCAAACAAGCAATGTAAGTCCTCTAAATGCACACAAGTAATCCAAACACAATGTTTCAGTTTTACCACTAATTTAACCAAGCTCCACAATTAATTAAGAGGATCAAATCTTCAATGCTAAACAAGCTCAAAATTAAGGTAATTCAATATAAAGGCGGGTTATGTAATTTAGTTATGGGCAAGCACAAAAAATAATATTAATGCTAAATATTGGTTAACAAGTGTAAAAACATGCTAGGAATGATGATTTTCAATGGGTAAAAATTCTGACTATATGATGTGGCAGTGAAGGATTACGTGGCAGCTGACATAGCAGGATATGCTGATGAGACAGATGATGTGGAGGGGGTGCTGACGTGGTAGAGCTGATGATGTGGCAGGCTAGATGGCAAGAACTAATGACGTGGCAGATGGCACGGATGCTCTGGCGTGGTGCTGACGTAGCTAGGTTAATTATGTTATCAGCTTCTGTTTTCTTGCTTCCCTAGCTTCTGTGAATTGTTGCCGCTGCTGTCGGTGATGGCGTATTAAGCGGAGCTTCGTGACTCTGTTTGGGCCCGATGGTGTGAGGGAAGAGGCAGTGGTGTCTGTGGTGTCGTTGCTGGATGGGGGCCTGTTGATCCGTTGTAGTTACTGAAGGTGAAGGCACGGTGGATGGTGGCGTTGCGGCTGGTGCTGCTGCTGGGGTGTGGCTGACGGCGCTGATGGTTAGCAAATTTGGAACCGAAGACAAAGAGCTGTTGTAGCTGCGGCGCTGCGGGTTGTTGAAGGCAGTAAATCGGCGTGGACTTATGATCGTTGGCTGTGATCGTTAGCTGTGATCGGCATTGATGTAAAATGGTTGATCGTTATGTGGGACTGATGTGCAGGTCTTCTTGGTGGTGGGTCTGCCGTTGTGATTGCCTGAGGCGCCGTTAAAGGTGGGGCGCCACTGCTGAGGATTGACGATGAACAGTGCCGATGAACAGTTTTTTTTTGTAATCAGAACAGTACGTTTTTTTTAGATCAATCTAGGGTTAAACATAAGCATGTTGATCGTTTAATTGTAAGAACAATTAAAAGTCATGCTCTGATACCAAATTTGATGTGAAACAATAAATAATAAAATTAAAGCAAGAACAGAAAGAAACTTTAGAAAAGAAAGAAGCTGAAGAAGAGAAGAAAGGAGATTGGAGATATACAAAGTCTGCAATATTTTCATTAATCATCAAAAATATCTCTCAAGATGACAGAAGAACATATAAATAGTAAACCCTAAAACATTCTGTTATTGGGCTCGGCTCATCAAATCAAACTGTTTAACATAAATAATAAAATAACAATGAGTAGGCCCAAATGGGCTGAATAAATAAATAAAATAAAATGAAATAGGCTCAAATGGGCTTAGTCTCCTAACCAAAGCGTGACAAGCTGGGCCATCCTACATCGTCTCCGTCCATATACTCGTGTAGTTTGTGGTGTGGGTCTGGTGTCACCATTAACTAAAGTAAGAACTCAGTATTTAAGTTTTCTTTTTATTACTTTAAACTGGAAGAAAAGGAAAACATTTAAAGCCAAAAGAAACAATATTAAGTTGCTAATTGTAGATTATTTCAACAGAAACCGTAGCAAATAAGTAAATAGTACTAAATCAAGCAGGCCCTGATTGTAATTCTGGATTGAATGTAGCTGCATCTGCAATGCGAAATTAAAGCTAATTAAAGGTACCTAGATCATCTCTTTTCCATTACTTTCATTTGCAATCATAAGAATAAAGAAATTGAAACAAGTCAAGAGGAAGACATCATAGGACTAAAACTTTAAGCAAAAGGAATTACGGCTACAATAAATTACTTCAACAAATGAGGAAGCAGAAACAGTAATTTTCTGCGCAAAGTAAATTCATAAAACTGAAATCCATACAAGCAATCAAGATATGACTCCAGAATTAAAGTTAATTGAGCAATAACTCTTAAGAAATCCAGAATTTACAAAATCACTCTATACCAACGAACATCATGCAACTCGTTCCTAGTGAAAGAACAGAAAAGGAATGAAACCTAGTCCCAATGAACATCTGCATGTAACAAATTCATTCAATTGCATAGCCAAAAAAGAAGAAAAATTTACTAAATTTTTACCTTCTTGTTTGAGGAAGGCCTATGTAGGTGCATAACCATTGAAATTACCAGATTGAAGAGCATCAACAACAGCTTCTTGAGCAAGTGTGAAAGCAAGAATGAGCAGTAGGGTCACCCATTAACAAACTGCGAATTCCTTTGATGGTAATGTTTTTAGGTGTCTCCATTTCGTAACCATTCACCGCTCCATTCTCCATACTTCAAGTAATTCTTTTAGTTTCTTGTTGTGTACCTTTGGTTCTTGCTTCTTTAGTGTCTTGGAAACTGGGTTTTTGGTTTTCTTTTAATTTATCTGTGTGAAAATAGAGAAAATGAGTTAAGATAGATGTAGGAGGGGGTGAAAGTGAGTGCATGCATACCACACGTTTTCCCCTACTAGCCTGTCTCTGCATGAGAACAAATTTGGTGGCTGTTTTGGACAGAGTTTTGGAACAAAACCAAGAAAACAACTAACAAAATAGCTTTAGGTTATGCTTGTTTTTCTTTTAAAAAAATATTTTTGAATTTTTTTAAAAAAAATTATGATTTTGTATCGTTTTAATGTGTTGATATCAACAATAAATTTAAAAAATATATATTTTGATATATTTCCAAACAAAAAACACTCTGAAAAGCAACTATTACAACAACCTCAAACACTACCTTAATCATTAGGGTAGTATTTGTTTCCGAGATTCAATTAATTTATTAAAGTGTTTTTAAGATTATTTAAAAAAAATAAATTAATTTTTATATGTTTTTTTAATGATTTTAATGTATTAAAGTAAAAAATAAAAAT
>Ga0325400_1006458_pt1 | contig 11151 bp, 2 predicted proteins | sample PopdelMetagenome_2_FD_205662 | JGI IMG/M metagenome (GOLD analysis project Ga0325400, IMG submission 205662) | Populus deltoides microbial communities from Bellville, Georgia, United States - Xylem-PdKOR-R1 | ecosystem: Host-associated > Plants > Phyllosphere > Stem > Wood/Secondary xylem...
AGTCATTCCTGGTCTCTTTTGTTGATCCTGTACTAGAGTTGCTACCGTGTCCAGCAGCAACTGCAGGAGGCGCCATGGAAGCATGTGGTTCTGTTGGGAAATTGTTATAGTCCTCCATATCATAATTAACCTGCATTAGAGAAACATGAAGTTTTTCCGCACAAGGATCAAGAAGTCGCATAAATACAAGAGAACATTTCATTCTTCTATTTTCAAACCTCAATTGAAATGAGAGAAGAATGCTATCCTGAGGCAAGGTGTTAAAATTGTTATTATGATAAAATAACTCACCCAAATGTAATGTAGTCTTCAACAAATTCTCGTGCGCACCATCTTCCGTTGCCAAGTGCAGAACATCCTCTACCAAAATCCCAGAAGTAGATGTTTGAGCAGAGCCATAAGAGACCATTTAAGGGCAGCTGCTGAATGTTCCAAGGCAGTGATTAGGCTGTGCACACAAATCATTGTTGCAGGTGACCTTTTTGCTTGTCGATGACTCTCTTGGGTTGTATTTACTTACCTCAAAAAGCCTGCTACAATGACAATAGTAGAAAATCAACCATGAGCAGCTAATAGAATTTGATATAGAAGCAGCAAAACAAATCCATCGACATTCTTAGCACTGTTCATCATACCGCTAAGTGTTCCTTTAACTGTCTAGTAACCTACGAATGGTCAAACAGATCAAGTGCAAATAGCCATTAGTCTGTACTTAAGTAATCCAATTACTAACAGCTACAAATTAATGCTCCTGTGAGATCACTTCTAGAGATGTTTTTAACCTCACGAATGTGAAATCAATAACAAAGACTGACGAAACTCCACAATGAGGGACAAGATATAAAGCCAAACAATGATGAATCAACAAAGTAAATAACAGTAACATTGCATAAAAAACAATCGTTGTAACTATTCTTGCATATAATTGCACTAATAAAAATCACATTTACCAAAAACAAAACGAATGGAGAAGAGACACACTTACAGAAGCATAACTTACAAAAACAACTCAAGAATTGCAAAAGTGCATTAACAGTAACTAAAAATGAAAAACAAAAACATTTGAATGAAGGAAGCATACTATCCCAAAGAGCTGATTCTAAAGATAGAATTCCCATCAGAGAAAGCAAAAGGTTAGTGCAAGTGAAATGTTGAATGCAATCTGGATATTAATTATCTATGAGTGCTTGAGAGAATTTGGCTCACAAAGGAGCTAATAATGGAAAGGATGAGTAATTAGAGCAAAACGAGAGAGAGAGCAATCCAAGAATCTCGGTTTCAACATTTGTTCATCATTTCTATCATATTCCCTACTGTCAATTTTGATATATAGCCTAAGCTTTCTTCTAGACGGCTTCTATGACACTTGACATCTAATAACACTACTACAAACTAAATGAAACGCTGCTTACGATGAGCCAATGTTGCATAGGGCTGAAGAAAACATTGTGTGTTACAATCCCTAACACCTAATTAATCAAGTGAAGTGCAAGGGCCACCTGCAATACTCCTCAATCTTCAATTCTATATGCCAAAATCTTCTCCCCAGATTGAACTTGTAACAAAGGTGAGTCAACATCAGAGAGTCTGCGTCCCCTTAACATCTGATTACGATGAGCCAATGTTGCATAGTACTCAAAGCTTCGTTTCTCAGGCCAGTTTCTAGTCAAAGCAGCATAATTCTTGAATGAAGCGGAGAACCTGTGGTGCATCTTGAAAGTAAAGATGCGACCTTAACAGGTTTTACAGATAACCCAGATTGTTATCAGCAAAAAGAAAGTTAATTTCATTGAAGATCTTATTTTGAAATCGCATTGCTTAAGAAAGACAAGATCTTGATTCAACTGAAAGAGGGGATTTTGTATGCGTGTGTATCAGTGAAAGAGAGTCCAGGAGTTAAGCAAAGGTTTTTCATGCATGTCTCGTGGGAGATGGGGTCTATATTTTATGTTTTGGTATTAGTGGTCATTATAGAATTTTGTAATACGTTGATATGTCGAGGATCGTATTAGTTTTTTTAATATAAAAAATATTTAGATATTATTAATATTTTTTAATAAATTTTTTTAAATTGCATGTGTAAGAATTAATCTGATGTGAGATGTTTAATTTGGCGAGTCCAAAAATAACTTAAATGATCAAAAAACATAGTTTGACTCAAAATAAATATTTAAGATAAGATTCCTTTAACAAATATTGAGATAAAAACATATTAGATTGATTCGAATCAACTCGGGTTAACTTGTCAATCTATATGCTAGGTCATAAGATCATAAAAACCCCATAGAAAGTAATAAATAAATAAATTATGAAACTCAATTTTCAATAAATCCAATATTGAAGAATGAAATTAAAAAAATAATTAAAAAAAGATAAAAAATAACCCGAGTCAACTCAGGTTAACTTGTCAAACCCACAACTTCAGACATGAAACTAAGATAATTCAATATAAAGTAAATTAAAATAAATTATAAAATCCAATTCACAATCAATTTGGTGTTGAAAGATGAAATTAAAAAAATTAATTAAAAAATAATATAAAAAAAGACTCGAATAAACCTGGATTAACCAACTAAACTCGTGACATAAATCATGAGATGAAGATAAATTCACAGAAAATAAATAAAAATAAATCACAAAACATAATTCTTAATCAACCAAATGCTAAAAGATGAATTTGAGAAAATAAATTAATAAGAAAAAAAAACTTGAGTCAACCGATCAAACCTGCAATCCAGATCATAAGACTAAGATAATCTCACAATAATTAAATTAAAAAAATTATAAAGTTCAATTCCTAATAAACCTAACGTTGGATGTAATTGAAATTAAAAAAAAAACCAAAAAAATTAATATTATTCTAATGAATAGTATTTTGTGATGAGGGATGTAGTAAAATCCTCCTCTTGTTTAGTTTTTTTTAATTAATATTTTAATTCAAATTCATAATTTTTTCTTCTAATCTATATTTATTAAAATATTTTTTTATAATATTTTTTTTAATTCCAAATTTAAAATAATAATTAATGAGAGAAACAAAATACAGGAAATTGTATTTGATGTAGAGTTAAGGATGCGGCCTTGAGAGAGGTGGAACTTGAATTGAAAGATGAAAAGGGTGGGGGTATTGAAATGCATGCCTTTCTTTTTGTCCAGGATGTTAATTTTGTTCCAGTTGATATTTAAAAAAAAATAAAATGATAAATTTTGGTTTTAAAGTATTTTAGCATACTGTTTTGATATTGTATTGTTTATATATATATAACATTCAAAATACATAATGTTAATTTAAATTTAAAGATAAATTAATTTAAAATTATACAATTCAAATTTCAAACACAATGTTGAGTATCTAAATATAATTTTAAATTTTAAATATTCCTCTAGATCATTAGCCCATGCTACACAACGGGTCAAATAAAAAAAAAATTAACATAAAAAAGATCCAAGTGTAGCTAATTTTTTATAGTAGAAAAAATTTAAACAATATGAGTTAATTTGATGTGACTCAATCTATCTGACATGTCCAGAGATAACCTGGATGACTGATAAAAATATAGTTGACTTAAAAAAAATTTAAAAAAAAACATTTTTTTTTATAAAAATTATTGAGACGATAACATATTGAATTAACTCAGGTCAACCTTGGTTAATCTTTCAAATTTCCATCTCGGTCATGAGACCATGATAACCCCAAATAAAACAAATCAAAACAAATTATGAAGATTAATTCTCAATAAATTCATTGTTAAATAATGATTAGAAAAAATTCAATCTAAAAAAAAGACACAATAAAACAACCTAAGTCTATCCAGGTAACTCGCAAAACCAATTACCTGGGTCATGAGACTGATAACTTCATAGATAACAAACCGAAATAAAGTAATAAATCTCAATTCATAATCAACCAAATATTAAAGATGTTAATTGATGAAATTAAAAAAAAATAGACAAAAAAAAACTTCATGTCAACTAGATCAATTTGTCAAACCTGTGGCATAGGTCATGAAACTGAGATAATCATAAACAAAGCAAACAGGAACAAGTTATGAAATTTAATCTTCAATAACTAGTGTTGAATGATGAAATTAGAAAAAAATATATATATATATTTTAAAAAAACACTATTCATAAATTGAAACGGACAAAATGAAACTGGAACATCCCGGCTAAAATTTAGCTAAGAAATCTAGAATGGACCAAGATTCAGAACGAGATGAAATTTGTTCCGAGTTGTTCTTTTTTTTAATGGTAAAAGATATACCTGTCGTTTCGGACAGAACAAAACAAAATTGAAAACCTTATTTTTTTTTACTATTTTTAGTATAAAGCCATCTAAAGTTTTGACATCTGCTATGTCATATGTCGAAAAAAAAAATTTCCAACTTTTAAAAAATATAAAGATGCTAGAAAGTAAAACTTTTAATGCTTATCAGACAAAAAAAAGCTTTTAAAATATTGAGACAACATGTATTATGCGATATTGTTTTTTTAAGAAAATATCAAGACAACTACACTTTAGATCAACTCAGACCGGCCATAATTAACCGCGATAAACCCATGAAATCCAAATAAAAACAAAATAGAAAAACCAATTCTAATAAACATAACATCATGAAGTGAGTATATGATGCTTATATTTAAGCAATTAATTTAATTTAGTAAAAAAACATTCTTTCAAAAAAAATTTTAAAAAAAGAACATAAGATAAATAAAAAATATTAGAAAAAAGAAGCAACTTGTCAAATCTTAGATTTAGACTCAATCAAGAATCATAATTAAATATTAAAAGATAAGATTAGAAAAAAGATTATCAATTGAAAAAGTTTGTCAAAGTACAAAAATAATAATAAAAAATGGAGGATGAAATTGTAAAAAAATTAAATTTTAAAATGATGCAAAAAGAAATAAAGATAAAATTTGATAGATTATAAAATTGAATGAGTATGAAATTAAAAAAAAATAATTTTATAAAACAATTAAAAAAAATCAATTGAAAGAACATAGAATAAATCTAAATTTAAAAAAAAAACAAATTGAAGGCCCACTTTTATGAAACATGAAAATCAAGAGGACAGGAAAAAAAAAAAAACAATGCCAGATAGTAGGGGGATTAATCCACATGCGCCGCCAGAGAGGTAGGTCTCATACGTTGTGGGTCTTTTTTTTTTTTTTTGTAAGAAATAATATTTAGATATTGAGCATCTTTAGAAGAAAAAAAAATATGACTTGAGTTAGGTCAATAATAATAATAATAATAATAAAAAAAAAAGACAGACAGTAACGAGAAAAATTAAAAAAAAAAAAAACGATCACACTGCTGGTTTGGGAGCTTTTATAGGCAAAGATACTTAGGTGACAAACTACCCCATCTATTTTGTGATCCAGTGACATAATGGCAAGATTGGCGTAGAATTTGGTCAATGGGCTAGTTTTGAGCTTTTATAGGCTCCACTATTTTAGGCTCCATGTTTCTTATATAGATTGAGAAAAGGAATGGTGACGGGATGATGGCAGGTTTCTTATTCTGATTGTTCTCTGTTACACTGCTGGTTTCAAGTTCATAACCACTCTGTGATAACACCATTAGCATCTGTCATAACACTACCTTGCTAAGAAGGTGTAAGCCCCTCGGTTTTCACTAACAGGGAACAGCTAATCATTCCAACTGCTCAAGAACAGAAGAAGACGTCTATGAGCTATATGGATGAACACAAGGCAAATGCAGTTCTTTTTCTTTCTTTTTTTCATGAAACGAAATAGAAAATCCACATTCAAAAAGGCTTCATCTTTTGATCAAGCAATATGTACAAGATACAAAAGGCTCTTTTTCATCTCATGGTATTTACAAAGGAGAGCCGCACTGCATAGATGGGGGGAGATAACAAGAACAAAATAACTTATGCTTGTACTAATCAACACCACAAAAAATAGTACTAGTGGCGCAAAAAAATCCCATTTGAAGGACGATCTCATTCTTTGGACAACCATCCCTAAACTCTCTCATATTGGAGAGGTAGAGGTGAAGCCAAATTTATCAGTAAGTTTGGTTCTTGTAAATGGTGAAAGAAGCTCCATTTGATGAATGAACTGAACATCATGAACCAATGGATTATCAGTTCTTCCCGGAGGAGATCCTGAGTAACAGCATGGTGAGCACCCTGTGCATATGGTTTCTCCACCATCAATTGCCTAACAAATAGACATCCATATCAAAATCATAAATAGGCACCAGCGACATGATCAAAACCTGAAATTATGTTATTACTAAGTACTAACCTTATCAGCAACAAGGCTCAGAATTCCACTTCTTTCGTCAGTAATTGGCTGGCTGACGATGAAAACAATCCAAATGAGATTAGAGTAGTGATACAACAGCAAAATAGTTATACATTCATGAACAAGTTCGTACCAATGCTTGCTACATCTGAAGGGCTTGAGAAATTCCGGTAAAGCTGGTCCAAGCCGGCGGGGTTTTGGACAAAGGGGTTGGTTATTGTCTCCAAAACCTTTCTTGGTTGTGTCTGAACCTGAATCAACTAGATTACTTTTTACTGGTAGACGATACATCTTTCCTTGAGACGTAAATAAGCGAAACAAAGTCACAAGCAAAAGAACACAGCCTTCCTGTGACTTGCAAAATTTCTACTCTTGTTATGCATTAGCATTCACTCAAGTGATGGCAAATGGAATTTATCCATTTGTTCACCGAGCCTAGCCACACAATTGTCAGAGAGAGAGAGGGAGGGAGGGAGAGAGAGAGTGTGTTCAGAATGAGAGCTTAATTACTGATCAGTGGAGCCACAATGTTTTCTTGACCTTGTTCAAGTAAAAGAGAGAGCGTTTACATGGATAAGATTAACTGTAGGTTAGGCCTTGAGCTTGACTAGTTGGCTTTGATCTCCTAATTTTTCTCTGTCTCTCATGTTGCCTACAATTCATTTTGTCCAAGTATTTGATCCTCGTTTTTTAACACTCTATGCACATGTATTTTCAATGTCTTCCAGACATGGATGTGGTGTGACAATCATGTGGCAACTAATTTGAAAAGGCATGAACCTTCACATTTCTAGCATGGAGTAGACAAAATTTTGGACCATTTCGTTTCGTTTCAAAGAAGAGGCTTTGTTCCACCAAGTGTTGAAACGGAAAGAACGAAAATTATTATAATTTATAAAAATCATGTTCATGGGGATCAGAAACAAAATGGTAGCGATATCCATAAAAGCGATACTTCTTAACACAAGTACCTCGTTAAGTTCTTTTCTTTACTACGACGCATCCCCATTTAGCAAAAGAGCAATAGAGGTCCCTATTATTTTGATAGTTTCCTTGGCTATAAATAATGATGATTCTGCGGACAATTCTGCGCGATGGGGGAACAGTGACAAGTAGCGAGGTCTAATGCAGACGGAAGACTTGGGGAGATTTTTCTGGTGAAAAGCAATTGTAAAAGGAAACACTTGAACGTAAAAACAATCACCGACTAAGATTCCATTTGTATTTGCTGAAAGCAGAAGGGATGGTTTTGACTTCTGTATGTGTGGTCTCACGGTTCAAACTGCAATGAGCTCAATATAAAGCTATCGCAGAGTATCTTGCATCAGATCCTTCACTGAACCCAGTCTACATCCAGTGCTGTCAGTAACAATCGCTTATGTCCACGCAAATTTTACAAGCTATCAGTCCGGAATTCAACACAAAAAAGGATATTGGTCCGAACTATACAAATTGGATATGCAAACTTCACGGCAGAATGTACAAGAAGATAAATCTCCGTACATAACAAACAGTAGCATATACATTTGTGCTGTCAAAAAAGCTCTTAAAATTTCAGTTCTGATGTGCTGGAAAAATGGAAAGCAAACCATTATAGACTTTCGTAATGGAACTATCATATCTATTTACTTGAGCACACAACGAGGACATCAAACAAGGGAATAACCTTGCCTTGGGAATTCCCAAGCAATCATTTGAAGCACTTTTTCTGCCTTTTTATATCAAATTTACGGGAGTCCATATTTCATGAACAAAAACCCAATCTCTCTTTCAATCGTTTCTCCCTTGAATTCCCACTTCGTCAACCCTTATTCGTTGATTGCATTCAGCAAGCGCTTCATAAGTGTCTAGCGAGCAGTACACCAATGCAAATTCCAGTAATCAACAGTTTCGACAATCCACCACCTAGTCTAGTTTCATATTAAGGTTTTTAAAAAGCCTATGCCCCACAATAATCTAGATAAACCTAGCCAGGATGTAAATATCCTTCAAAAAGCAAGTAGACTATTGAATGAAGCACATCAACCAGTTGAAATCTAAACGAAATTGATCTAGTTTATGATGGAAGTAAAGAGAAGTTAGTCTTATCACATTTACCGCGTTTCAAAATAAAAATAGCAGCAAAATCTTGTAACAAGATAGAGTTAAAAGGTAGTTCTAGAAAAGGAACGAAATATTGCACAAACCTAAACAACGCACACAAAGACTAGAAAGATGTACATAAGGGCAAAACAACACAAGCGATGAATTGATTAGCTGCATACAGTTGTTAAGTTTCAAATCAAGAATAATATCAATCCCAGTCAAACCTGGGTTGTGAGAATACCTCGTAATCAATGGGTCCATCTACAATGCTGTCAACAGCTTGTATACCTTCCAAAAGAGCTGGCTGAAAACTATCATTATCAGAAGGTACTAATTTGTACATTATTAATATTCCAAGTGTGAAAATGGCTTGCAACTTTGTGGAATCACCATGAACCGAGAAGAACAGAAGCATTGATAGAAGGAATAAATCAACAGAGAAACGCATGATACACAATACAGTATCCATCAACCTCCCATCATTTCCAGCAGGAAAACCCCGAACTCTATATACAAACAGAAAGTTGTACTTGTCCACCACATACCTATACCCAAAGTAAACTGCACCAACAGGGACAACGAGCGGAGCAAATGATGAATATATCAAGGTCAGTGTGAATATTGTCAAATTAAATGCATAATATTGAGCAAAATCAAATGTCTGCTTGGGAATGGGAGAGGTTCTGCTGATTGGATAAACAGAGAGATCTTGTCCCTCTTCATCAATTACATTTGACCGGGGAGAATCAAACATATTATCAGGCATCAGTGGTCTCTGAAGAGGATCTATGGCTTGATCTACCAAAGGGTACTCTTCACTCTGCTCAGGCACCAGCTGGAGCATGTCATTCTTCCTATACTTCTGAATCTTCTTCTTTATCCATGGGATAGGAGCCAATAGATCATAAGATATACCCAAGAAAGTACTTGTGATTAGAAATGCAAGTGAAGAGAGACACGATCTTGACAGAAATGATGCACTCATGTATTGCTCGATCCTCTTGCAGTCTTCTCCATCCAAATAACATCTACCCATTTTTAGGATTGTACCTTCCAAAGAAGACTCAACCAGAGCTCTCAACAGAATGAGGTTTACAAGGAAGAAACAAACCATCTTCAAAAGCGCAGCTCTTTGCTCCCCAGAGACAGTTAGATGACGTTCAAACTTGGACATATAAGAGAGAACCAATGGAACTATTATATACATGCTCACAAAGATAATAAGATTTGGCAGGAACTGGAAGATTAAGGACGCAAACCAGCTGGAACTCTGTACCCAATCCAACCATGATTGTGCATTATCCATAGCTTCTGCATCAATAATTCGCCCAGCACTATTCAAAGCACTTATCACAGCAAGAGGAGAGCTAAAGAATAGAAGCATTAACAGCAAGCACGTGTTCACAAACAATCTCCTCAACCTCAGAGACAACTTTGACGACCCCAAATGATTCCAGTAAATATCTGCTGCCAATGGAGCTCGTTCCACTCTCCACTGGTTCCTCTGCAACCTCAACTCCATGACAGAAGAGAACTTACCGACCCGCCTCTTCTTCTCATTCCGAAAATCCTGAACAGCTTTATTAGCTGTATAAACATCCTTAAATATCACAAACGCAACTCCAGCACTTGGCGCGCGACCTTCTTTATACTCTGCCAACTCCGTCTCCAGCTCCACCCTCAATTCTTGTAATCTCCTCAACTCCTCTTCATCTGTATACCCCAACTTATCCATCATCTTACCCCACCAATTCTTCACATTTCTCCACAGCCAAACCACCCCACCTTGCAACTGCTCGCAAAACCCCTCTCCACCACCAACCCCCTCATTATCTTCAGGCAAAAGCCTCGAGTCAATTTTTGCAACCAACCAAGTAATTTCATCCCTAACTCTAACCAATTCCGTCGCTAAAACATCCAATGCACACAAATCCATAGGCATAATAACTTTATAAATCTTACCAGGATACCAATGCTGAAAATACTCTTGTAAAACCCTCCTATCATCCCCTATACTTTTAGGCAATCCTTGAACCATAATAGTAAAAATAGCAATAGAATTCGCATTTGGGTCACTTAAGTTCCCATTCCCATCTCTAAATCTAGTGACTTTAAGCCTCTTTTCAATCAAAGACATACCAAAATGAGCTAAAAGCACAACAATAACAACGAAAACAAAATGAATCCAAAGAAAGCTTGAACCTTTCTCAATATGATTAATAGTAGTCTTTGAAAACTCATCGTTTATAACTTGACTCCCTCCATACATATTTAAAGGAAGCAAAACACAAATTGATAAAACCCCAATTGACAAAACAACAACAAAGCTTCCACCTTCAATTATAAGGAACTGGGCAGCGTCAGCACCACAGTGAAGGGCGATTTCACGGCCGGTAGCGTGCCATACGGCGAGGAGTTTGGTGGCTAAGGCGGAGAAGCCAGGCATGCGGCGATGGTCGCTGCGGAGCTTGGCGAAGAGGAAGATAAAGATGCAAAAGAAGAGACCGATTGTTGAGATGTTAAGAAGATATTGGATGTTTCCGTACCATGGGTCGGGTATAACGGTGTCTCCGCCGGAGGGTGGTGGAGAAAGAGGGTAGTTCATGATATCGGTGGAGGAGACCAGAGATTTTAGGCCTTTGGGTGTCTCGTGGTTTTTTTCTTTGTAGTGAAGGTAATGTGTGCCTCGTTTTGGATGGGCGTAATGGGTAAGCTGTTGAAGATTTATGAGATCCGATGCCTTCCTTGGATGCGGTACTTGGTTTGTACTGTTTTTTTTTTTTTTTT